>ENA-UOOI01003724-UOOI01003724.1-fermentation-metagenome-genome-assembly--contig:-NODE-3724-length-11038-cov-5.166530_pt1 | contig 11038 bp, 7 predicted proteins | sample MGYA00245779_ERZ724027 | MGnify/ENA primary metagenome ERZ724027 (study PRJEB28704, sample SAMN03018318) | fermentation metagenome | biome: anthropogenic terrestrial biome; feature: soil; material... | reverse complement strand
TGGATATATTTGATAATCCTCTAACTATAGTGGACTTCCCGGTTCCCTTTTCTCCGCTTATAAGAACTCCATTTAACTTTGGATTGATAATATTCAATATCAATGCCTTCTTCATGTCTTCCTGCCTTACAATTGCAGTGAAAGGATACACAAGCTTATTTCTATCCATTTTTACACCTTCTCTATAATTTTTCTTCTATATTGTCCTCCAGTTCCAAATACAATTCCTTTATCTTTTCAATTTTTTCCTCATCAGCATCCCAATACCCCCTGTTATAATACTCCATCATATGTTCAAGTATATCCATATAGGCATAGGGATTATTGTCTATAAGCCTCTTCCTTAGCTCTTCGTCTTCTACATAAGAGTCATAGACATCTTCATATATCCATTCCTCCACCTTGTTTGTGGTAGCAGCAAGCCCCATGATGTTTTCAAATCTATCAGCAATCTTTTGGACTCCATGGTATTGATGTTCAAGCATTCCATCTATCCATTTTGGATTGAGCACTCTGGTCCTTATACCTCTCCCTATGGATTTTTCAATGCTTTCACTGTGAATCCTATCACCTGTCGTATCAGCTATATATACTGAAGCCTTCTTTCCTCTTACCATTTCCACAGATTTTGATAATCCTCCTATGAATTCATAATAATGATCCAAATCCGTGATCTCATATTCATGATTGCTTCTTATTTGTGAGATTATTTCTACAGTTTTTAGATTTTCTTCATATAGACCTTCTATCTTTTTGCCGCGAACTCTATTGTTGTATACATATTGAAGACTATCAATATAGGCCTTGCCTATTTGCTCTTCTTCCTCCCAATTCTTCGTCTCTATAATATTTGTTATGCCTGTTCCATAGCTTCCCTCTTTTGGTCCAAAAATTCTGGATGCAGCTAATTCTAAGGCTTTCTTCTCTTCATAGCCTTCGTCTAATAACTTTTTATAAATTCTCTTTGTATTTCTCTTAAAATAGCTCTCTTCATCACTTTCATCCAATTGCCATAGGGCTTCAAATATTTCGCTTAGATTCCCAATTAAATTGGGAAACATATCTCTGAAAAATCCACACATATTTATAGTAACATCTATCCTAGGTCTTCCCAATTCCTCTATAGGAATGATGTCAAATCTGGGCTCCCATGTGCTGTTCTTTTCGGAAATCCTCACTCCCAAATAAGCTAAAATTTGAGAAAATGTTTCTCCTTGGGTCCTTGAAGTCTCCATTCCCCAAAGTATAACAGCAGTGGATAGCGGATAAGATCCCTCCTCTTTCTTATATGCTTCCAAGGTATTATTGCATATCTTTTCACCTCTCACATATGCAGTTTTAGTAGGTATAAGTCTTGGATCGAATTGAAAGAGATTGTACCCGGAAGGCAATATATCAGGATGTCTATATATATCTCCTGCCAGTTTTGCAGGATTATATTTTCCATCCAATACCCTCAATAATCCTTTCATCTCGTGATTTTCTCCGGAAGTTTCAACAATTCCCATACCATAGTTTAAGGAATCTATATACTCGTCAATATTTGTTTTGTCTATATATGGGAATCCCTCCAAATTCTTGTTTTCAAAATAAAAGTCCACTATTTTTTCTGCTGCATCATCAATTGCTTTTACAGTTTCATACTGGCAATTGTCCAAAAGCTCATTTAAATCATAACCTTTTGACCTTGCAACCAATTCTCTAATGCTTGTGATGCCATTTCTACTATATCTCAATATGCCCTTTGCATATTCCTTTGATTCTTCCATACTATAACCTTCGCCAAATATATGCAGTCCTTTTGGTATAAGACTTCTTTTCATCCTATATAATTCCGATTCGATTTCATCCAAGTCTTCAGGCAAATTAAGTTTTTCTGATAGTTCTTTGATATCCGATAATATATCTTCGCTGGTCTGCGGAGCTAATGATAGAGATTGATGATAATTGTCTATCAAGGACATCAGTCTTGAATAATCCCCATATAATTCACCCTGAATGAAAACCGGCGGCTGATATCCGATTAAATTTGCATGAGATCTCCTTTTAGCTATAGTTGCCTCTGATGGATTTCCGCAATAGTACAAATATATATGGGGTATATCCGCTAACAATCTATCCGGATAACAATTTCCGCTCATGCCGCACTCTTTGCCCTTTAGAAATTCCAAGGTCCCGTGAGTTCCCACATGGATAATCGCATCAGCTTTAAATTCTTCCTTTATCCATTTATAAAATGCTATATACTGATGATGAGGGGGCATAGTCTTATCATGATATGATTTTTCTACATCCTCATTGGTACCTCTGGCAGGCTGCAAGCCTATGAATATATTTCCATCCACTATTCCGGGAATTAAAAACTCATTGCTGTCGGTAGCCATTATATTCCCCGGGGAATTACCCCATTCTTTTATCATTTCATCATAATCAAAGCTATTTTCTAAATCTTTTTTATAATTTTTATCTGGATATATTATCATTTTGTCGCAAGCATCGCTATATCTCCCCGAATTTACAATTCCTCCTGCTGTAAATCTTTCCATAAGCTCTTTCTTAGTCAAAGGGTCTAAATCATAATTATTTTCATGTAAATTCTTTAATATATTTTCTATTGAATTAAAGGTATCTAAAAAAGCTCCTCCAAATAGATTGCTCTCTCCCGGAGGGTAGTTATAGCATATGATAGCTATTTTCTTATCCTTATTTGCCATATTTTTAATGTGAATATAGGATTGTATTCTGGAGATTAGCTTATCCACTCTCTCATCTATTAAAGTAAGTTCATCCGTCATGATATCAAATTCCGCGTCATACTGCGGTTCACCCATAGCACCAACGGGATATGTCTCAATGCATCCGTCAAGTTCAGGCAGCATAACGGAGATTAAAACTTCCGAACTGCTGGCTCCTTGTATGGAATCCTTCCACTCCTCGACAGTTCTTCTGGACATAAAATATGGATGAAAATAGGGCACATCAATTTCCTTCAGCATATCTACAGCCGCTTGAAAATCGCCTCCCATAGGTCCTGCACCCAACCTAAAAGACATAAAATTGACTATAAGATCTATAGGCTTTTCTGTGGACTTCAACAATATATTTCTTATTTTATCCTCGTTATTTTTATAATCTCCTGAAATTCCAACAGGCAGTACATTGACAAACTCCTCTATCCTTTTCTTAATCCCTGCAACAGAGGATGATGTATCCATAGGATATGTATGCCCATAAAAAAGCATGGATACAATGGGTTTTGATTTATCATATGGAAAATCCCTTATATATTCATCATAATTTTCATAAAAATACATGTTCTGAGGATTGCATATACCTGCTCCCACCGTCTCTTTCGGGTCAAGAGGCTTGGGCATATTTTTTATATTTCCATAATCTCTCAGCATCAGATACAGCATATTTGAAATATTGTAATTATCCGCTGTCTTAAAATACTTCATAATATTGGAATAATTTCTCATATCCCGCATCTTACCCGGCATTATTTTACCTAAAGTTTCAGCGGTATTTCTCATTTTTGCAATTCGAGCCATATCCACCTTCTTATTATCACTTTTCATGCTTTCAGCAGTAAAACCTCCGAGACGCATATATTCCCTTGCTCCTCCTCCATATGGAACTATATGCCCTTTGCACTCTTCAAGTCCCATATATACATACTCTACCAAAGATGAAGGGCTTCCCATCAAATCTACAAATACCAGATCGCTGGTTTTGATATCTTCAACTAATCTTTTGCCGCATTTCTCATCCTGCTCTTCTATTCCATAATATATATTTAAATCCAACGTTTTCGGGTATTTCTCTTTTATTTCTTTTCCCGCTTCAATCAAGCATCTTATTGCAGGGGATGATACAGTTACAAATGTAAGCTTCATCTTAATCCCTCCTAAATGACTCTTTTAGCATAGAAAATAGGCTTATTACTTTCCTTATCAATTATTGTTTCAGTTTGAACATTAAATACTTCTTCAATTACCTGAGATTTTAATATGCTCCAAGAATCTCCCTTTGCATATATATTTTTATCATATATGACGATAACTTCATCCGAATATCTAACTGCGTGATTTATGTCGTGCAGCACCATAACTATTGTTATTCCTTCCTCTTTGTTCAATTTGGACACCAACTCCAGTATCTCCAATTGATGGCATATATCCAGATAAGTAGTGGGTTCATCCAATAATAAAATCTCCGGTTTTTGCGCAATAGACATTGCAAGCCAAGCTCTCTGTCTTTCTCCACCGGATAGGGTATCTATCCGTCTGTTTTTTAAATTTGCAACAAAGGTCTTTTCCATTGCCCATTCTGTTATATCATCGTCTTCTTTATTCAAACCTTTCCACCAATCTCTATGTGCATATCTTCCATATTGAACTAGCTTTTTTACAGTTACATCACTCATGGTTGTATTGTTTTGGTTTAGGATAGCCATCTTTTTGGCTATCTCTTTACTCTTCATTTCAAAAATATCGTCTCCATTGAGCAAAACCTTCCCTTTTTTAGGTTTCAAACTTTTGCTCATCGCACGAATTAAAGTAGTTTTCCCGCATCCATTAGGTCCTATAATGGAATAGATTTTTCCCTTCTCAATTTCTAAATCTACTCCAGCCAAAACATTCTTATTTTTATAGTTAACGCTCAAATCCTTTACTCCCAGAATAATATCTTTCATACATTTACTCCCTTCTCAGCAGGAATAAAAAGAATGGCGCTCCTACAACAGCCATTACTATTCCTACCGGAATCTCTGTGGGACTTAAAAATGTCCTTGCAAATGTGTCACTGAACATTAAAAGTACAGAGCCTAATAGCGCAGTTGCAGGAAACATATATTTATAGTCATTGCCCATTATAAGCCTTATGCTATGAGGGACAATAAGACCCACAAATCCTAAAAGTCCTACAACACTTACAGCACTAGCAGCAAGAAAGGCCGCTAATGCCGTAAATCCTAACCTTGTCGCCTCTACATTCAACCCAACACCTCTGGCGACATCATCGCCTAATACCAGAATATTTAATTTCTCTGCAAATACATTGACTAGGATGAATCCCGCTATTGTATACGGTAATATGGTCCATACTTCCGGCCAACTTCTGGAGGATAGACTTCCATTCATAAAGGTCAATGCTCCATGAACCCTGTCACTATAAAAGACTAAAATTCCTGATATACCTGCTCCAAATAAAGCCGATACGGCAACTCCTGCCAATATTATTCTTGTAGTCTGTATTCCGCCCTTCCATGATAATATATATATCAAGAATGCTGCAAACATAGCGCCTATAAAAGCTGCTATGGGAACAAGTCCTATATACTGTGGAAATACTACCAATACAACAATCCCAAAAAGTCCTGCTCCGCTGCTTATGCCTATAATGCTTGGATCAGCCAATGGATTCTTCATTACTCCCTGCAAAATAGCCCCTGACAATGCTAGATTTGTCCCTACCAGAGCTGCCAATATCATCCGAGGCAATCTTATATTCCAAATGACCATCCTCTCCGGACTTCCGTCATCTGTCATAATGACTTCAAATATACGCTTTGGCTCTACCTTTAGAGTTCCTTTTATATTTCCCACCAAAAATGCTATAAACAGAAATATTATGAGAAGTATAATAACCCCAATTTTAAATCCTTTTCTGTCTCTAAGCAAAATATCCTCCTGCATAATTATTGGGTCACCCCTTTATATATTTCCGGATATATAATTTCAGCCATATACTCTATAGCTTCATCGTAATATGGTCCTGCATTATATAAAAAATATTCTTGAGGCAAATGTGCAACCCTGCCTTTCTGAATGGCTGTTACGCCTTTCCATGCAGGATTGTTTGCAAATTCTTCTTCGATTAACTTCTTTGCCAATTCATTACTGCCTATCATACTGGTGACCAATACATAGTCAGGGTCCTTTTCAACAATATACTCTATATCTAAAGGCGTAGTTTCCGAGCCTATAGTATCCGCCGGCAAATCCGAGGCAATATTATCCAGCTTCAATATATTTGCCACATCTCCTGCTATACTATTGTCCAATTTTACTGCAATGGTTTTGGACGTTATGTACAATATTACAACTGATTTTTTCTCATTTGGAAGTTTAGCTACTATTTCTTCCTTTTTTCTTTCCAGTTCGTCTATCTTAGATTCGGCTAATTTTTCATTTTCCAATATCTTGCCAAATGCTCTGTAAGTCGATATGACGTCATCATATCCTCTTATATGAGTAGTAATTACGTCAAAGCCCATATCTCTGAATTTCTTTGCCTGCGTTGACTGAGTACCGACTTGAGCTATTATTAAATCCGGTTGATGAGAAATTACAGATTCCATATCTATGGAATACACAGGTCCTATACTTGGAAGGCTTTTTATCTCATCTTCATATTCAGGTATAAGCTTTACATTATTCGACACATCTGATGTACATATAGATTTTCCTCCTAAATCATACCAAATATTTAAAGGAGTACCGGATAAAACTGCTGCATTTTCCGGCTTCTTTTCTATAACTGTTTCAAGTTTAAGAAAATCCTTCACCGTTAAGGGATAGCTTGTCCCCTCAACTGATATTGCCAGTTCATTGTCCCCTGCTTTTTCTACGGATTTTGTATTGCTCAATCCTCCTACACCTGTTGTTTTAGTACATCCTGTTACGATGGACATCATCATGATTAGAATCAACGGAAATAATATAATCCTATAGTGTTTCATATTTTTCACCCTCTCTTTGATTTAAAAGATAAAAAAACTTCAGCTACCTTTTATTCTCGGTTGCTGAAGTTTGCTCGCAAATAAATTATTATATATGATTAATTAAATAAAGATTTTTTAACAAATTATAGCCTTTTCCATCTACCGTAGAATTATTTCTTTTGCTAATAAATGAGAAAGTATTCTGACTTAAGTTCATCATCTTTTCTGCCTTCCCAGTTTCCCAGTGGCATATTGGAAAAGACTCCTTATTTACAGCGGCGGGACCGTGCAAGATTTCCACTTGCTTCCTAAACCCATTTAACAAATTATTTAGTTTTCATTTTTCATTATACAATAAATATAAGCCCTTATCAAGTAGCTTAATGCTTAATTCAATTCACAATCCTTTTACATAAAAGCAAGGATAACAAAATTTAATATAAATAATATTACAGATACTATTAAAATTGGATGAACATCTTTAACTTCATGTCTACAAATTTTAACCAAAAGATAAAATATAAATCCTGCTGCTATTCCATAGGAAATGCTATAACATAAAGCCATAAATATCCCTGCGAAAAAGGCGGGTATTGCTTCTTCAAAATCATCCCATTTAATTTCACTGAAAGATGAAAGCATCATGATGCCAACTATAATCAAAGCAGGTGCAGTGGCTTGTGTAGGAACCAACCCTGCAATAGGAGCTATAAACATGGAAGCAATAAAAGCTAATGCTGTAACAACACTGGTGAGCCCTGTACGGCCTCCTGCTCCAATTCCGGCTGCACTTTCAACATAAGTTGTTGTATTGGAAGTTCCAAGCAATGCACCAATTGAAGTTCCTATTGAATCTGCAAATAAAGCTTTATCCATTTTGGATTTAAATCCTGAACTTTCTTCCATAGCTTTTTCATCTTCTGCACTAAAAATTCCGGTTTTTCTTCCGGTCCCAATAAACGTCCCTATAGTATCAAAAGTATCAGATAAGCTAAAAGCGAAGATTGTCATCAAAACCAAAGGTATCTTTGCCGGATCAGAAAACAATGAAATTAATCCTTCTTTTCCCAAAGCTGCACCTATAGTAGTGCCTAAATCTCTAAATGCATCACCGATTCCGGCAGTTGCACCTACCTGAGAAATATCTACAATCCCCATTGGAATACCTATTAGAGTAGTTCCTATAATCCCGATTAAAATTGCTCCTTTTACCTTAAATATGAGCAAAACCATAGTTAAAACCAACCCGATTAGTGCAAGCAAAACACCTGCATTGTTTAAATTTACAAGAGCAGGGACTGCGGATGCATCGGCAATGACGGTACCGCTGTCTAAAAGAATATATTTTCCGGGATCGGAAGTAAAATTAATAAGTCCTGCGTTTTTAATACCGATATAAGCAATAAAAATACCTATACCGCCGCCAATTGCATTTTGTAAGCTAACGGGTATTGATTTAATAATTGATTTACGAATCTTAGTAGCTGTAATAATAATATTTACTATTCCGCAAATAAAAACCATTGCTAAAGCTTCTTGCCAGCTAAAGCCTAATCCAAATACTACGGTATAAGTAAAAAAAGCATTCAACCCCATACCGGGACCCAATGCATAGGGTACATTCGCAAAAATCCCCATAAATAAAGTACCTATCGCCGAAGCAAAAATCGTTGCAAGAAATACTGCATTCCAAGGCATTCCAGTTTGAGCCAACATTGAAGGATTAACAAAGATAATATAAGACATAGCAAAAAATGTAGTTAATCCGGCTAATATTTCAGTTGACACCGTTGTGCCATTTCCCTTTAAGTCGAAAAATCTTTCTACAAAGGGTTCCTTTCCATTTTCCATATATAACTTCCTCCTTAGATAAAATATTTCAAAAGACATATCTCAAGGATATATCTCTTAAAAGCATAAAAAAATTTTAATATAAGTATTATATCACAAATTTAGAAGTCTTATTACCTCCACCATATAATTATTTTTCAAATTCAAGTTCCTCCACATTGAATATTATATTTACATTATTATTACTGATATATTCCTACATATAGATTATACAAATCTCCGGTACACCGTATTATGTTTCTATCATATCTTGACGCCTTAATACTGTTCATATAATTGTGCATCGTAATCTTTTAATATTGATTTTTGTTTTTTCCATTTTCTAATCTTAGTTCGAAATGATTTAAATGGTGCTACTGAATCTCTATTGGTCTTTATATCCCAGCTTTAGTATATTTTTTAGAAAATTTTCTATACCAACTAAAGGACTGGGCAGGTCAATTCCCAATGCATATAAACTTGATAAAATAAAACCAAAACACAAAATAGAACAAACTACTATCAATTCTTTTTTGCTATTTCCTTTTATCACATCGGGCAAGGTTATAAATGAAATAATTAAGAAAATTAGAATTACATATAGCATTTAATTTCTCTCCTCACTAGATGATACATTCCTTATTTTAGCAACTATTAGTGTAATAAGTGGAAGTAAAAATTCATATATGAGCCATTGGAACGGAGTTATAATACTTCCATGCTCCATATGTTGTACCATTGAATAGTATAGATTAAAAGAATAAATAACTATAATTTCCCCAACTCCTAAAACAATATTTTTGTAAGAGTTAAGTTTAAATATTTGACTGATAGCTAAGACTGATACATAATATAAGAAACTAATTTTAAAAAACAGTAAAATAATTAAGATTACTGCAAATAATACCTCCATTCTACCTAAAGCCCTAGATAATCTTATCATTCTAAGGGTTTCGAAAGATGGAAAAGTAAACAGTGTAATTATATTACCAAGAACCGCTATATCTCTCAAAACAATAAGGGTAAGGCTTGTTCCGCCAACTGCAAATCCTAATGTGAAATATTTTCCTAGCTTGTTACTGGGTATTTCAATATTAGGAGTAACCATTAAAAATACAACAATCTCTCCAAAAGGAATGGTTGCAATTATATGTGTTCCTTGCACATATTTCATAACTGGTTGATTAAACATCGGTAAAAAATTATTAAAATCAATATCATTAAAAGCGAGAAAAAATGTAACTATCATAATGAATGAGGCAATAAATGTAAAAAACAGGCTATATCTGGTTACGACTTCTATTCCGCCTCTAACAGCCCATGCACATATACACATAAAAGAAACAAGTATCACTATTGTAGGAGTATTAGGCATTATAGCCATCCCTACGAAATCTCCCAGATCCTTTAAATTTAAAGCAGATAAAGTCAAAAAGAAATATATATATACAAGTGAAAATATTTTCCCTACGACTGGTCCAAACACCAAATCGTTAATTTCCACTAAATTTTTGTTCGGAAAATTTTTCATAAGAGTTGTATATAGCCATAAAAATATCATCCCTACAAGAAATCCAAATATACTAACTATCCATGAATCTTGTTTAGTTACTGATATAAAAAATGCTGTCAGTAAAGTTGATGCTTGAATAAAACAAGCTACAGTAAACATAAATTGAGATGCGGATACTTTTCCATTATCTATTTTCATCCGATTGTTCCTCCATATAAAGAGAATTTAATACCTTGCCGGTATCTGTTATCTCTAGATTTATTTCTAGCTCCATATCTAATTCCGGGTATATTTCATCCCAATATTCTTTTAGTTTTTCAAAATCTTTGGGATGTTTACGATAAAATTCTGTCCCAAAACCATAAATATCTGCATTCAAATTCTTACTATAATTAAAGCAATCCAGTATTTCTTTTTTTAACTGTTCTACACAGGATCTTTGCAATATCGCAAATATCTCGTTAGTCTTCATGTCTTCAAATCCCTGTATTTCTCTTATGCTTACATCTCCTTTAAAATCAATTGAGATAAATGGCCCGTCAGCACCGAATTTAGGTTTATTTTTTAATTTTATATTTGATATACTTGTATCTGCATAGCCATGCTCTGTCTTTATATTAAAAGGAATTTCTCTGCAATTTCCCATAATCCAAGAATACCCCCTTACTCTTTCCAAATCTAACTCTCCTATATATTTATCTTCTTTTAAAATAGCTAGCCCTGATATTTCGGCCTCCGAATTTCCATTTTCACTATTCACAGTGACTATGGGGATAACAGGTGATGTAGTTTTTTCCATCATTTTGGAAGTTAAGTCTATAAGTTTAGTTGAAAGGACTTCATAGTCGCGAGACTCTGAATATATCATTTTTGATAATCCTATTGCAGAATTTTCTTCCTGTTCCATAGTAGCAGTTAATATATCTTTAGCTGTACTATCTGAAATTAAAACCCATGTTTCCATACGC
>ENA-UOOI01003723-UOOI01003723.1-fermentation-metagenome-genome-assembly--contig:-NODE-3723-length-11044-cov-17.106106_pt1 | contig 11044 bp, 10 predicted proteins | sample MGYA00245779_ERZ724027 | MGnify/ENA primary metagenome ERZ724027 (study PRJEB28704, sample SAMN03018318) | fermentation metagenome | biome: anthropogenic terrestrial biome; feature: soil... | reverse complement strand
CATAATCCCTGAGGGGCGCACGGTCAATCGTTTTTTATCATGGCGGCGGAAAAAGCCGGCGGAATGTACCAACACGGGGTGGCGGGGGCGGCGTACATAAAAATCAAATAAAAACAGGAGCCGTCTTCCAAAGATGGCTCCTGTTTTCGGGAAAGCATCCCGCCGTTCAGTATTTGTAGTCATCCACTTCCACTTTGTCGGAAGCCTGAAACGGGGCCAGGGCGGAAACCATTTTGACCCGCTTGTCATAATTGTTGATGCAGTAGTGGATTTCGCTGGGCTCGATGTGGATAAACTGTCCGGGTTTCATATGATGGACCACCCCGTCGACGACGATGTCGATCTCGCCCTCAAGAATATAGAAATTCTCTTCCATAATATTGTGGTAATGGGCCTTGAAATCCTGCCCGGACTGAAACTGAACCACGGCAAAATTCATACGGGGCCCTTTCATCAGATATTTTGGGCCGCTGTCTCCAAAGCGGTATTCTTTGTCTTTCTCATCAATAATGAACATTTGATCAAATCCTTTCTTCGCTGTTTGAAATTTCTATGTTTACAAACCGGGTGCGCTCCACATGTTTCTGGTCAGATTCCGGTTGCACAGTTCCAGCTGTGCGGCGTAAACCTCGCGCCAGGGACCGTACAGCTTTTGATAGGCCGCATGGCCTTTTTGGTCCGGCTGATAAATCTTGTCCCATCTCACCAGTTTCTGCGCGGCTTCGGAAACATCGCCGTAAATTCCTACGCCGAAGCCTGCTAGAATGGCGGCGCCGAGCGCGGTCGCTTCCTTCACCACCGGAACACGCACCGGGAGGCCCAGCACATCGGAAAGGATCTGGCACCATATGGGGCTTTTCGACGCGCCGCCCGCAAACACGATTTCATCGGGTATGTTCCCGGTTGCATCCCGCACCAGGTCCAGATGGCCTTTCGTCACCATGGCGGTGTTCTCCAGAATCGCGCGGTAAAAGGTATAGCGGTTGAATTTTTCCGGATCCAGATCAAAGTTGGTGAACGTTGGGGAAGCGTGCTTCCAGCAGATAAAGTTCATCACATCGGAAAAAGCGCACATCATGCCATAGCATCCGGCCGGGATTTTCGCGGCTTCCTGATCCATCAGGAAATACGGATCTTTTCCGGTTTGCCGCTGAAGTTGCTTTTCCATCTGGCAGAAGCCATCCCGAAACCAGCGCATGACCAGTCCGGGCTTAAAGGCGAGCGCTTCGTACTGCCAGACGCCGGGAATGGCATGGCAGTTCACGCGCACCCGACAGTCCGGGTCGGTTTTTCCGCTTTCGGTGTTGAATTCATATTGCCAGAAGCTTCCGCCGAAGACCGCGGCCTGCCGCGGCTTTACCACTCCCACGCCGATGCAGCCGAGCTGCGCGTCCCCGCCGCCCACGACGACCGGGGTTCCGGCGGAGAGTCCGGTCTGTGAGGCGGCTTCTTCACTGACGGTCCCGGCGATGGTTCCGCTTTCCTGCACAGGAGGAAAAATATCGGTGCGCAGACCGCAGCGTTCGGCGATGGTGGGGTCCCACGCACGCTTCTGCAGGTCGAAGATCCCGGTGGTGGAGCCGTTGCTCGGCTCCACCGCGAGCTTTCCGGTCATGCGGTAGATCATCCAGTCGTTAAACATGCCGAGAGCGGCGGTCTTTTTATACACATCCGGCATTTTATTTTTGATCCACAGAAGCCGGGGAAGGGCATCCAGCGCATAGGACTGGCCGGATTCCAGATACAGTTCCCGCTCCAGAGCGGGATCCTTTCGGATCAGCTCGCCGACCTCTTCGTTGCTTCGGGCATCCACATTGGCACAGGCCCAGATTTCCCGGCCGCCGCTGTCGTACAGTACGATCCCCTCGCGCATGCAGGTAGTGGAAACGGCCGCAATGTCGTTTGGATCGATTCCGGTTTCGGCCAGAACTCCCCTGATGCATCCGCAGGCCAGATCCCAGTTGTAAGCCCAGTCGAAATCCATGCTGCCGGGGTATCGCGGGTCTTCCTTATGCTCCCATTCCTTCTGCACGCATCCGGCCTGACGGCCTTCCAGGTCGAACAGCACGGCTCTCACGCTGCCGGTGCCGGCGTCAACGGCCATTAGATAGTTCCGTGACATGATATTCCCTCCTGTATCGTCATTCTCAGTTAAAAATTAAAGATCGACCGGTTTGATCAATTGGCGGGCGGTGTCTTCGTCCGTGATCAGGATGTCCAGATATTTGCCGCGCAGGGCCGCGCGAATCGCGTTGACTTTAGATGGGCCCGCTGCCACCCCGATGACGTTATCCAGCTTTTTCAGCGTGTCCAGCGGGGTGCTCAGAAGGCGTTCCTCCACGTTGGTGTGTACCAGATTGCCGTCTTTGTCGATGAAGTGGCTGAGCACGTCGCCCACGGCTCCCTGCATGGAAAGATACAAAAAGTCGTTCTTGCTTAGGATCCCGTTTTTCAGAATCGTTGCGTCTTCTCCGATTCCGCCGATTCCGACCAGTGTGATCGAGGCGAGGCTAACCATGCGGAAAATTTCGACGATCGAAGGCTCCTGCATCATGGCCGTCACCATTTCCTTTGACGACACGAGAAGAGGCGCCGGCAAAAGGTAAAGCTTTGCATTGAAGATGTTCGACTGAGTATTCGGCAGATAATAGCTTACCCCTCCGGTCAGGGAGACGATGGAAACGGGAAATTTGCTCATAGTGGCCAGATGGTTGAGAATGCGGCTGGGAGTATCCCCATAGCCCATGTTGATGAAACAGTTTTCCGAAATGCGGTCGCTCAGGTACATGGCCGTCGCCTGGGCAATGGTTTCGTTTATATTATCCTCTTCCGGGGGGGTAGGCACGACGAACACATCCTTCAGCCCCCACATCTTCGCAAGCTGCCCTTCAAGCTGCATGCGCTGTGTGTTGTCCTGCTGGATCCGAAACTGGATCACGCCTTCCTGCCTGGCTTTTTCGAGCAGTTTGATGACCTTCATGCGGGAAATTCCGAGTTTTTCGGAAATTTTCTGCTGGGTCATATTTTCTATATAGTAGTACCATGCGGTTTTTACAACCAGTGAATCTTCGTAATTGATCGCCATATGACATTACCTCCGAAAAAGACTGATGAAATCGAATCTCAAAAAACCCGCTCGCTCCTCCGGACCGGACAATTCTCACCCAAAGCCCTCAGCGCTTATTTTTGATACAAAAGTTAATTATAAAATCATTTGTTATTACTTTTAAAGTATAGCAGCATTCATTTCCTCTGTCAATTGTTATTTTTTCAGAAAAAATAAATGAAATTAATCGCCAATACATCAAAGAAAAATATTTGAAATTTTGGTTTAAACATTAAAAAATTTCCTCCAATTTAGATGGAAAAAGAACAATAGCATGAAAAAAGCGGAAAAGCCCAAGCAGAAACTGTTGACAAAATAAATAAAATATCGTATGATGAAAATGCAAATAAAAATTCGATGGAAAAACATTTGCTTAATTTTCCGTCGCTGCACGAAGACCGAAAAATCGGAGTTCGCTTGCGGGAATTTGATATTTGTTGTGGATGGAGGGTAAAAAATGGCAGAACCCCAAAAAGAGCCTTCGGATGGAGCATTGATCTCCGTTCGGGGAATCTGCAAAATGTTCAGTCTGAACAATGTCCTGAAAGGCATTGATCTGGATGTCGCTCCGGGAGAGGTGCTTGCTCTGATCGGAGGGAACGGGGCCGGAAAGAGCACGCTGATGAAAATTGTGATGGGGATTTATCAGCCGGATAAGGGTGATATCTATATCTCTGGAAAAAAGGTAAATCTGAACAAACCGTCGGTCGCCCTGACGCACGGCATCTATATGGTTCCCCAGGAGCCGATGCTTTTTCCCAATATGACGGTGGAGGAGAATATCCTGGTGGGGGTCGGTTTCAACGCTAACACTGCGGAACTGCGGGACCGGCTGGAAAAGCTGATGGACGAAATCGGCTGGCACCTTGATCTTTCCAGAAAGGCGGGCAGCCTTTCCATCGCGGAACAGCAGCTTGTGGAAATCCTGCGCGGGCTGTTGCGCAATGCGCGCCTGCTGATTTTTGACGAACCGACCAGTGCGCTTACCTTTGACGAAGTTGAGAGCCTGTTCCGGTGTATCGGGGACCTGAAAAGCAAGGGGATCGGGATCATCTATATCACCCATCGCCTCACGGAGGTGTTTCAGATTGCCACGCACGTCGCGATCATGTGCGACGGCATAATCACGCTCCACGGTCCGGTGCAGGATTTCACCCGCGAAATGCTGGTCAAAGGTCTGCTGCCCCCCAATGTGGAGCAGCAGAGCGTCAAGGAGGAAAAGCAGGCTTCGGAGGCGATCGATTATGAAAAGCTGAAACCCGTGTTTGAACTGTCGGATTATTCGGGATACGGCTTCAGCCATATCGATCTGAAAATATATCCCGGCGAGATCCTGGGGGTCGCAGGCGTGGTCGGCGCGGGAAGGACGGAGCTTGCCACGACGATTTTCGGCCGTGATAAGGTCCTCGGCGGAAAGGCGGTTCTGGATGGAAAGGACATTACGGGCCTGAACACAAGGCGGGTGCTGGAATCCGGGATCAATTATGTGCCGGAGGACCGCCACCTGAACGGCCTGTTTAAAATCAGCAATGTTTCCTCCAACGCCACCTCGGCTGTGCTTTCCCACCTGATTATGGGCAGGTTCTTCCTCAACCGGAAGACCGAATACCAGATGACCAAGGAATATGTAGAAAATTTCCGCATCAAGGTCACGGGGCAGGGGCAGCTGACGGGCAGCCTTTCGGGCGGAAATCAGCAGAAGATCGTGATCGCGCGTGCGCTTTCCACCAAACCGAAGTTGGTAATTCTGGATGAGCCGACCCGCGGGATCGACGCCGTGGCACGCGGCGAAGTGTATTCCATCATCCATGAGCTCAAGCAGCAGGGGGTTGCCGTTATGCTGATCTCATCGGATATGGAAGAGATCGTGGAGCTTTCCGACCGGGCGGTAACAGTGTATCAGGGCCGCATCAACGGGGAGTTCCCCAAAGAAGAGATCAATCAGGATCATTTGATGGCCGCCGCCTTTGGCGTGACCGGAGAGCAGGTGGAGTCATGAACATAATCAAAAAAATATTCAAGGTACGGGAAATGAGCAGTTTCCTGTTTCTTATTGTTTTATTTCTGCTTGTCGGGTGCATCAATAATTCGTTTCTGGCGCCGACCAGCCTTTTAAACTGCTTTAACGACAGCGTCGTGTTTACCCTGCTGGCGGTTGGAATCGCGTTTGTGATCCTGACCGGCGAGATCGACGTTTCCATCGGCTCTACCCTCGGCCTTTCGGCCGCGGTGGCATCTACGATGCTGAGGGATGGCTCCAACTGGGCTGCGGCGATTCTGGCAGGCATGCTGGTGGGGGCGTTGATCGGCTTTGTCAACGGATGGGGCGTGGCCGTGCTCGGAATTCCGTCGCTGATCTTCACGCTCGGCACGAACGGCGTGGTGCGCGGCCTGAGCTATGTCTACACCGGTGGCGCGTGGGTGGAAAACCTGCCTGCCTCATTCACCCGGCTGGCGAAGACGAAGCTTTTTGGGGATTTGACGATGTTCTACGCCGTGACGATCCTGTTCGTGATCGCGGCCCATATCATCCTTACCAGAACACGCCGGGGGAAATATTTCATCACGGTCGGGGATAATCCCGCGGGTGCCGTCATGGTCGGCCTTCCCGCCACGACCACCAAAATCGTGGCCTATGTGCTCTGCGGGCTGTTTGCCGCAGCCGCAGGCATGCTGTACTCCTCCCGCATCGGCTTCATTACCCCTACGGCGGGCAGCGGATACGAAATGAAAGCGATCGCCGCCTGCGTGCTCGGCGGAATCAGCCTGAGTGGCGGACTCGGCAGCCTGATCGGCGCCTCGATCGGTGCAGTGATCATGTCTTCCGTTAGCCGCATCCTCGTGTTCCTGGGCTTCTCCTCCGATTATGACAACACCATTACCGGCGTTTTGCTCATCGCAATTGTAGTGATCGACGCCGTATCCCAGAACCGCGCCGCGGTGAAGAACCGCCACGCACGGCTGGCGGCGCGTTCCGGGGCACCTATGGAGAAGAGCTTGGAAGGGGGCGCTCGCAAATGAAAAAGACATTTGCCGGACAGATATTGGAAAAAATAAAAAGCTGGGAATTTGTCCTGCTGATCATCCTGATTTTGGAGTTTGTGATATTCGGCGCAAAAAATCCAAAATTCCTGATGCCGAATGTTTTGCTCGGCAGTATCAACGATATTATTTCCATCTGCATCATTTCGCTGTTCGTCACGTTCGTGATGATTACGGGCGGTATCGATATTCAGGCGGGCTCCATCGTGGGGCTGACCTCCATCATCATCGGGGTCGTCTGGCAGGACGGCGGGATGAACATCTGGGTCGCCTGTTTGGCCGCCGTAATCGCCGCGGCCCTGTGCGGAGCGCTCTCCGGATTCTTCGTCGCCTACTGCGGGGTTCAGCCCATGGTGGTTACGCTGGGGGGCAGCTTCCTGTATTCCGGCATCGCGCTTCTGGTTTCCAAAATGTCCGCGACACAGAGCTATAAAGGAATCAGCGGATTCCCCGAAAGCTTTACGAAAATATCAAGCTCCAAGCTGTTCGGGGTGATCCCGAACCAGGTGGTTATTTTTGCCGTCCTCACGGTGATCGCCTATTTTCTGCTGCACAAGTCGAAATACGGCCGCAAGGTGTTTCTGGTCGGCGTCAACGTGCACGCGGCGGAGTATTCCGGCATTAACAGTAGGCTTGTCATCCTGAGCACCTATGTGCTTTCCGGAATCAGCGCCGCGATTGCAGGCATTGTGCTCACCTCTTACCTGAGTACTGCAAAAAGCGACATCGGCGTCACGTTCACGCTTCCAATTATTACGGCCGTCGTCCTGGGCGGTACCCTGAGCACCGGCGGGAAAGGAAGCGTGATTGGCACCGCGCTCGCGGCTCTTGTCATCGGTTTCCTGCGGTTCGGCCTGCCGCTCTGCTTTAAAGTCAATACACAGTATCTGGATATTCCCGCAGGGCTTTTGTTGCTGGTTGTGGTCGTCGGCCGGTCCCTAGCAAATCATCCCAAAATGACCCGGTTTTTTGCGCAGAGATTTTCCCGTAGGGAAAAAAGCATCTGAAAGGAACACACAGGTTCTGGGGGTCGCAGCTACATGATAAGCTTAGGCCAAACAGGCCATGCGAATAAATAATTTTAGGGGGTTTCACTTATGAAAAAGGTTCTAGCACTATTACTTGCAGCGGCAATGGCAGTTTCTGCCGCGGGCTGCAGCGGCGGTGCCGATAAAGCAGCGGTTTCTTCCGGTTCCGGCGCAAATTCGGGCGAGGCAGGCGGCGCCGGTGGAAATGTAAAGGGCAAAACCGTGGTGTTTATCCCGAAGCTTACCGGGAACGCCTTCTTTGAATCCGCCAACGCGGGTGCGCAGAAATATTCCAAGGAATGGGGCTTTACAGTCAACTACCAGGGCAGCTCCAACGCCGCCGTGGCCGATGAGGTTCAGGTGGTCAACAACGCGATTGCCAGCGGCGCGGATGCGATCTGCATTTCCTCCGTGGATGCCACCGGACTTGACTCCGCATTGAAAAAAGCGACCGAAGCGGGCATGACGGTCACCACATGGGATTCCGATGTCTCCCCGGACGCCCGTACGCTGATGGTTTCCCAGGGCACGCCTGAGATTCTCGGAAAAATGCTCGTTGATATGGGCTCGGATTCTCTGAGCAAGCGGGGGCTCGACCCGAAGAAGGACAAGATCAAATACTGCTGGCATTATTCCCAGGCGACGGTGGCCGACCAGAACTCCTGGCAGGTAGCCGGCGAGGAATATATCAAGAAGACTTATCCCAACTGGGAGAATGTGGCGCCTGACAACTATTATTCCGAGCAGGATGCGGAAAAAGCGGTTTCCGTAGGCGCATCCATTCTGGAAGCCCACCCCGATATCGACCTGATTATCTGCAACGACTCCACCGCGCTGCCCGGCCAGTGCAAAGCCGCCCAGAACGCAAATCTGAACAAGGAAAAGATCAGCATCACCGGTTTCGCTTCCCCGAACTCCATCCGCGATTACTGCAAGGCCGGCGTCATTGAACAGTGGGGCCTGTGGGACTGCGGCGTTCAGGGTGCGATGGGCTGCTATATGGCGGCGTACCTGGCGGCAGGCAACAAAGTGAAGGTCGGCGACAAAATCAATATCCCGAGCGTCGGGGAAGTCGAGGTCATGCCGAATGACAGCCTGGTAAAGGGCGCGAAGACGGCAGATTCCAATAACGGCGTCGTGCTTCTTCCGGAGCGCGTTGTATTCACGAAGGACAACGTCGACAAATATAATTTTTAAAAGCGGGCTCCGCTTTAAAAAAATTCACGTGAAGAAAATCTTTACACAGGATTTTTGCTTATCTTACTAAAGGAGATCTAATTATGGCTGACAAAGACGGAATGAAAATTGCAAAGGACTACCATGTGGACGTGCCTTTTGCAAATAAGGGAAGCTTCCATGTGAAAGGCGCTGAGAACCTGGACTGGGGAATGAAAAAGCACCTGTCGAATATCTTCGACCCCAAGACCGGCAATGCGGTGATGTTCGCCTTCGACCATGGCTATTTTATGGGCTCCACTGCGGGGCTTGAGCGTTTGGATCTGGTCGTTCCCAAGCTGCTGCCCAATATCGACGTTCTGATGGGTACCCGCGGCGCACTGCGTACCTGCGTACCGCCTGATTGTCGCAAGGCTATCGCTCTGCGCACCACGTCGGGGTCTTCGATGCTGAACGACGATCTTTCCCACGAGGTTGTCGCGGTGGATATCGAAGACGCCATCCGCATGAACGCGGACTGCATGGCGGTTCAGACCTTTATCGGGGCGGACGGCCAGCTCTCCAGCATCGACAACCTGTCGCAGACCATCAATGCGGGGCTGCGGTATGGAATTCCGACATTGGGAGTCGTCGCCGTGGGTAAAGACATGGAACGCACGGACCGTTTCTTTAAGCTTGCCACCCGCATCCTTGCTGAAATGGGCGCGAATATCATCAAGACGTATTACTGCGATCATTTTGACGAAATCGTCGCGGCCTGCCCGGTCCCGATCGTTGTGGCGGGCGGCAAAAAGCTGCCGGAAGACGAGGCGCTTACGCTGGCATACCATGCCATCAGCGAAGGTGCGCGCGGCCTTGATATGGGACGCAATATTTTCCAGAGCGAACACTCTGTTGAAATGTCCGCAGCCATCCGGAAGATCGTGCACGAGGGCTTTACGGATAAAGAAGCCTTTGAATTCTATCAGGATGCCATTCACAAATAATCTGAAATTCGGAACAGGCTGCGGCTTCAGACGAGGGCTTTTCCCATTTTGATCGAAAGCCCGGCGGCCGGAACCGGATGGAAAGGAGCGGATCAACAATGGTGGTCAAAAAGAAATTCAGCACCATTGCGGAATTGCAGCGGCTGCAGTTTCTTGCAACGAAATGCCCGGAAGACGTGGGTTTGCATTCGCTGAACGACGAAATTGTGGTCGATGCAAAAAGCTATATTGGTATTTACGCCCTTAATTTCGAAAAACCGATCCTGGTGGTGAGTGAATCCAAAGAGTTTTTTGACAAGATCAAGGATATCGGTGAGACGCTCCCAATGTAAAAATGTATTAATTTTTTCTTCCTCCTTTTTTACAGGGTTGTTGCAAAACGGCTCGAAAAAAAGTCGGAGCAGCAATCCCGAAAAGGGTTGGCTGCTCCGGCTTTTTGCTTTAGAATATAGTTGTGAAATAAACTCAAAAGTTCTTAGAGCATAACAGGTTTGAGCGGAAATTTCAACAGTTGACGCTCCCAATGAACATGGAAATTACAATACCGCAGGATGATCCGGTACGGCTTGTCAGCGCCCAGCTTGAGGAGCTGGATTACAGGGAACTGTACCGCGCCTATTCTTTCACAGGAAGAAAATCGGCAGCCGAACCCCGGATTCTCTTTGAGGTGTTGGTGTATGGTTGTGCGGCATCTATTCGACCCGCAAGCTGGAGGAGGCCTGCCGGAAACGGGTGGACTTCATGTGGCTGCTGCAGGGGGAGCCGGTGCCGGACTACAGCACGTTTGCACGGTTTCGCACCGGACGTACGAAAGACACAGTGGAAGATCTGTTTTACCAGTTTGTCCGGCGGCTGGAGGAAATGGGCGAAACGGAGCACGACGAGGTGTTTATCGACGGCACCAAGATAGAGAGCCGGGCAAACCGGTATACGTTTGTCTGGCGCAAAACGACGGAAAAACATCTGGGCAAGGTGCGGGAAGCAGTCCGGCAGGAATTTGAGCACCGTGGGATTCCCGGCAATGTGACTTTAAACAAATTCTGCGGGCTGGTCCGAAAAGAAAAGGCCGCCTGCGAGGAGGCGGGAATCCGGTTTGTGTATGGAACCGGACACCGAAAGCCGACGGAGCAGCGAGCATACGAAAAGCTGGAAAGCCTGCTGGGGAAATGGGAGGAGTACGAGAAAAAGCTGTTCACGATGGGCAACAGCCGCAACAGTTATGACAAAACAGACCCTGACGCTACCTTTATGCACATGAAGGAAGACCATATGCGCAACGGACAACTCAAGCCTGGCTACAATGTTCAGCTTGCTGTGAACAGCGAATACATCACCGGGGTTGCGGCTTTCCCGAACCGGACGGACAGCGGGATGCTGCGCCCTTTTCTGCACAGGCTGGAACAGAAACAAGGGAAACAGTACCGGGATATATCGTAGCAGACGCGGGCTACGAGAGTCTTTACAAACTACCTGTATCTGGAACGGAACGGGCAGACCAGCTTCATCAAGCCCATCAACTACGAAGCGCGAAAAACGAAAAAGTTCAAGCAACAAATTGGCCGCCGTGAGAATATGCAGTATGACGAACGGGAGGACTGCTATGTTTGTGCTGCCGGAAGAAAACTCGTTTTCCGAAGGGAAAGCACACGGTGCAACCGGCAGGAATATTTCCAGACGACGGCATACTACCGGTGCGAAGACTGTTC
>ENA-UOOI01003722-UOOI01003722.1-fermentation-metagenome-genome-assembly--contig:-NODE-3722-length-11045-cov-29.260692_pt1 | contig 11045 bp, 13 predicted proteins | sample MGYA00245779_ERZ724027 | MGnify/ENA primary metagenome ERZ724027 (study PRJEB28704, sample SAMN03018318) | fermentation metagenome | biome: anthropogenic terrestrial biome; feature: soil... | reverse complement strand
CAATGGAAACCATTATGAACATGATTCTCTACATCATCTACGACCTGCTCGGTCTCAGCGGCATCGCGCTCCTGATCATCATCTCGGTCACGAGCGCCCGCTCCTACCGTGAGGACAAGGAGCTCAAGCTCCGTCAGGAAGAGCGTGACAAGGAGTACCACGAGCGCCGCATGAAGGAGCTTGAAGCGCATCGCGGCTAAGCCATAAACCATACAAGTATTGCGGGCGGCAGGGACCTATCTCTCTGCCGCCTTATTCGTGAATTGAGGTGAAAAATGTGAAGACAATCAGCATAGACATCGAGACGTTTTCCGACATCGGTCTTGGCAAATGCGGCGTATACAAGTATTCAGAGTCGCCTTCCTTTGAAATTCTCCTGTTCGGCTACAGCGTTGACGACGGACCGGTGCAGGTCATCGACCTTTCCTGCGGTGAACAGATCCCGGAGGACATTCTGGACGCCCTGACCGACGACACGGTTCTCAAGTGGGCCTTTAACGCGAACTTCGAACGCGTCTGCCTGTCACGCTACCTGCGTGACCTGGGCCGAAGCCTTGATCCGTTCCACGACAAGCATCCACTGTCGACCGAGCCTGCCCGGTTCCTGAATCCGCAGGGCTGGCGCTGCTCGATGGTGTGGGCAGCAACAATGGGGCTCCCACTCTCCCTAAAGGGAGTCGGCGCAGTCCTAAATCTCGAAGACCAGAAGATGGACGAGGGAAAGGCACTGATTCGTTACTTCTCCGTCCCCTGCGCACCTACCAAGGCAAACGGCGGCAGGACACGTAATCGGCCCTCCGATGATCCAGCCAAGTGGGCAACGTTCAAGAGATACAACAAGCGAGATGTCGAAGTCGAGATGTTGATCCAGAAGCGACTCCGGAATTTTCCTGTGCCGGACTTCGTGTGGAATGAGTACCACATCGATCAGAAGATCAACGACCGCGGCGTGCGCATCGACATGGATCTCGTGGAAAAGGCCCTCGACATGGACACCCGCTCCCGCAGCGAGCTCACAGAGAAGATGCAGAAATTGACGGACTTGGAGAATCCGAACAGCGTCCAACAGATGAAGCGGTGGCTCTCCGACAACGGCATGGAGGTCAACAGCCTCGGCAAGAAAGCCGTCGCCGCACTGCTCAAGACCGCTCCTCCTGAGCTTGCGGAGGTGCTGGAACTTCGGCAGCAGCTTGCGAAATCCAGCGTGAAGAAATACCAGACAATGCAGCGTGCCGTATGCTCCGACAGCCGTGCGCGAGGCATGTTCATGTTCTACGGCGCAAACCGCACCGGGCGCTGGGCCGGGAGACTCATCCAATTGCAGAATCTGCCGCAGAACCATCTGCCTGACCTGGATGCTGCGCGGGCGCTTGTGAAGTCCGGCGAATACGAAGCCTTAAAGATGATCTACGAGGATGTGCCGGATACGCTTAGCCAGCTCATCCGCACGGCGTTCATACCTCAGGACGGCTGCCGGTTCTATGTGGCGGACTTCTCCGCCATCGAAGCCAGAGTCATCGCATGGTACGCAGGCGAGCAATGGAAATCCGACGCATTCGCAAACGGCGAGGACATCTACTGCAGTACAGCAAGCCGCATGTTCCACAAGCCGGTCGTCAAACACGGCGTGAATGGTGAGCTCCGCGCCAAGGGTAAGATCGCTGAACTGGCATGCGGCTACGGCGGCTCGACTGGCGCATTGAAGGCGATGGGCGCTCTCGAGATGGGACTTTCCGAGGATGAACTTCCGGACATCGTGTCCTCGTGGCGGGATGCAAACCAGCAGATCGTCCGCTTCTGGTGGGACGTCGACAAGGCCGTCATGCAGGCCGTGAAAAACCACCGCACCACCCGGCTTGGGAAGCTCACCTTCTTCTGGCAGTCCGGGATGCTGTTCATCACCCTGCCGTCCGGACGGAGCCTCGCGTATGTGAAGCCAAAGGTCGGCATGAACCGTTTCGGCAGCGAGTGCATCACCTACGAGGGCGTGGGTGGCACGAAGAAATGGGAGCGCCTCGAATCGTACGGTCCGAAGTTTGTGGAGAACATCGTGCAGGCCACCTCCCGCGACATCCTGTGCAATTCGATGAAGACGCTCCGGCATTGCGCTATCTGCATGCATATCCATGACGAGCTTGTCATCGAAGCCGATCCGCGCGTCTCGCTCGACGCATTGTGCGAGCAGATGGGACGCGCCCCTTCTTGGGCGGATGGTCTGGTGCTGCGTGCAGACGGGTACGTCTGCGATTTCTATAAGAAAAACTGAATCTGTTTCGTCAAAAGCGGTCTGTCTCCTCCAGTGGGAAGTAGAGGCAGGCCGCTTTTTCTATTGCCTGCCGGAAAGGAGGATACCGGTTTGGATTACAGGAATTTTGAGGGCTATCCGGACCCGACATGCTGCGAGGCGCTGAGCCTCATCGAACTCGAGGAGAAGAAGGCGCTCCGCGCTTTCCGGCCCATCATCTACGTCTGCTCCCCGTACGCGGGAGACATCCAGAGGAACGTGGCGAACGCGAGGCGCTACTGCAGGTTCGCAGTCGAACAGGGATACATCCCGATCGCGCCGCATCTGCTGTTCCCGCAGTTCCTTGACGACAGCGACGAACGGGAGCGCGAGCTCGGCTTGTTCTTCGGAAACGCGCTCATGAGCAAGTGCGCCGAGATCTGGGTGTTCGGAGACAGGATCTCGAACGGCATGGCAGCGGAAATACGAAGAGCCCGCTGGAAGGGCTACCGGCTGCGCTATTTCACAGAGGATTTGAAGGAGGTCTAACACTTATGCATGCAATCGAAGAAAACCAGCGGACGCTCTACGACGGAACCAGAATCACCACCTACAGCCGCGCAATTGAAAGCGCGAACGTGCTCGAGGCCGAGGCCGGGACAACCGGATACATGGGCGGCGACACCGGACACGGAGGCCGCACCTATTTTCGCATCACGGATCTCGGCGGCACGGACATCCGCGTGAACCCGATCCAGGACCGCTACGGGAATGGCGGCTTCGAGGTCACCCTCGGCGGCGACTGCGAGCTTTCCACCATGATCACGGCACTCAAGTTCATCACGCAGGTGCTGGAGGAGGAATCGAAGGAGGTGTACGACTGATGTTCACCATCTACACGTCCGACGCCTACCAGCAGGAATCCAACTGCGTCTACCCGCACCCGATCCAGGTCACCGACGAGGCGAGCTTCAAGAGAGCCGTCTCGCACGACCACGTGTGCGCCAAGTACAAGAACAACTACCGCGGCAACCAGAACTTCATCTCCTCGGACTGCCTTCCCGTCGACTGCGACAACGACCACTCGGATGATCCGGCGGACTGGAAGACGCCTGCGGATATCCGGAAGGCGCTGCCCGGCGTCTTCTTCGCCGTCCACTACAGCCGCCACAACAATCGTCCCAAGGACGGGAAGTCCGCAAGGCCGCGCTTCCATCTGTTCTTCCAGATCGACCCGATGACCGGCTACGAGGCTTATGCCGCGTTGAAGCAGCTCCTGCACGAGATCTTCCCCTACCTGGATGCGAACGCGCTCGACGCGGCGCGATTCCTCTACGGGACACGCGACCCCCAGGTCGAGTTCCATCCGGGCGGCAAGACGCTCACGGACTTCCTCTACGGGGACGAGTTCGACAAGGACATGCCGGGAGGCTACGAAAAGCAAGCGACCATTCCGGAGGGCAGCCGCAACACCACGATGTTCCGGTGGGCAGTACGCTCCATGAAACGCTATGGGGATACAGAAGAATCCAAGAACGCGTATTTCATGCAGGCGGAGAAATGCCAGCCGCCGCTCTCCACGGACGAGCTGAACCACATCTGGAAAAGCGCACAGAAATACTATGCGAAGATCGCAAGCCAGCCCGGCTACGTGAGCCCGCAGGAGTACAACAATCCGAATCCCGGCTGGGACGAGCCGCTGCCGTTCTCACGGTACACGATGGCACCCTTCCCGGTCGACGCGCTCCCGGAGCCCATCGCCAATTATGTGAAGGCCGTCGCGGAAAGCACGCAGACCTGTGTCGACATGGCAGGCTCGATCGCCATATCCGTTCTCTCGACCTGCCTTCAGAAGAAGTACCGGATTCAGGGCAAGTCCGACTGGGTGGAGCCGCTCAACACCTATGTGATCGTCATCGCACCTCCGTCCGAGAGGAAGTCATCGGTCCTGCATCTCATGCTGCAGCCGGTCAACGACTACGAGGTCGAATACAACAAGACCAACGCTGCGGCGGTCGAGGCGGGACGCATGCAGAAGCGCGTGCTGGAGCGCAGGCAGAAGGCCCTCGAGGAGAAGGTCGCCAAGGGCAACGCCGATCCGGAGGAGCTTGAGCGCATCGCGCAGGAGGTCGCCGACTTCGAGGAAGTGAATCCGCTGCAATTGTATGTGGATGATATTACGACCGAGAAGCTCGTCTCCGTCATCGCCAGCAACCACGGCCACGCCTCGCTGATCTCCAGTGAGGGCGGCATCTTCGACACGCTCTCCGGCATCTACACGCGGAACGTGAACATCGACGTCATGCTCAAGGGCTACTCGGGAGACACGATCCGCGTCGACCGTATCGGGCGTGACAGTGAAAGCATCATGGACCCGGCGCTCACCATCCTCCTGATGGCGCAGCCGAACGTCGTCTCCGCGGTCCTCAGCAACACGACCTTCCGAGGACGAGGACTCACCGCAAGGTTCCTCTACAGCATGCCCGTCTCCAGTGTGGGAAGCCGCCGCTACCGGAGCGAGGCCGTAACCGACAGCATCTACCGCGCCTACGAGCGTCTGGTGGTGAACCTGCTGGACGACGAATACCCGGAGAAGCCGCAGACCATCACACTCAGCCCGGAAGCCGACCATGAGCTCGAAGTATTCGCCAACTGGCTGGAGCCCAGGCTCACGACCGACTATGCGGAGATGGCAGACTGGGCGGGAAAGCTCGTCGGCAACGTGCTGCGCATGGCCGGGCTCCTCTGCCGGGCAGGCACCTACCAGAACCACGACTTCCTCGACATCCACACTGAGCTGACGGTGTCCGGGCAGACCATGCGGAACGCGATACGTCTCGGCAGGTATTTCATGAACCACGCGCAGGCCGCCTACTCCGTCCTGCCAGAGGATGCCATGTACAAGAATGCCGACATGATCCTCCAGAAACTAACAGAAAGGAAAATCGACCATTTTGACCGTCGGGATGCCATGCGTATGTGCCGCACGTTCAAGACCGTCGACGCCATCCAGCCTGTGCTGGACTTTCTTGAAGACTACGGGTACATCGCACAGAGGCCGCAGAAGGCATCCGGGACAGGCAGACCACCGCTTCCCAAGTATGCCGTCAATCCGTGGCTGAAGGAGCACTAAATGGGTTTTGTCATTTTGTCCTATGCCTGTCCTGCCCTTCAGGACAGGTTGAGGGACACGAAAACATCAGCAGACAAGCCGGTTTTAGGGTTTTGTCCCTTTTGTCCGAACCCCTATAAAAAGCCAAAAAGACTTATTTATTTATTATCAATTTTTCTACAAAACCCTATGGAAATACAGATAAAGGGACAAAAGTTACAAAAGGACAAAACTGCAAAAAACGTTGAAAACACGGAGGTTTTAACACCATGAACAATTCAGGACAAATCTTAGGCATTGACGGCCTAAAGGACAAAAACTATCTCGCCCGCTGCCAGAGGACCCTTAAGGAGTGGGACGCACCGCTCTCCGGATGGACATGCAAAGAAATCTACGACATCCGGGACGATGACCGGGACGCGTCACTCCACATCTGCGAACTGTGTGGATGCACCAAAGTCCGCTACGTACACATGATGACGCACCCGGACTACTTTGAGAACGTAGCCGTCGGATGCATCTGCGCCGGAATTATGGAAGGCGACATCCTCGCCGCCAAGGAACGCGAACGCCTATTACGGAACCGTTCCAAACGCAAACGAAGCTTTCCAAAACGCAAATGGCAGCCGACCGGAAACGGCTGGATGCTTACCTACCACGGCGCGCAGATCCTCATCGGGCACAGCCGCCACAACCCAGAACGCCTCGGTGTCAAATACCACGGACAATGCGTCTGGACATACAAAGGAAAGCCGATTACCAACTTTCTCTCCGCTGCCTACGCCGCATTCAACCTGGCTGACCCTGTGCCGGAGGTGAAGCCATGAGAAGTGAAAAACAGATCGAGCAGAAGCTCGCCAGAGAGGTGAAGCGGTATGGAGGCATTGCACCGAAGTTCACGCCTCCCGGATTTGACGGGATGCCGGACCGGATCATCCTGCTGCCCGGCGGACACATCGCCTTCGCAGAACTCAAGGCACCCGGCAGGAAGCCGAGGAAGCTGCAATATGCACGGCACCGGATGCTTAGGCGGCTCGGATTCCAAGTCTACGTGATCGACAATCCAGAACAGATCGGAGGTGTGATAAATGAGATTCTCACCACATGACTACCAGAAATACGCCATCGACTACATCGAGTCACACCCCATCGCCGCGGTCCTCCTCGATATGGGATTGGGAAAGACAGTGATCAGCCTGACGGCAATATCCGACCTCCTGTTCGACAGCTTCGAGGCGCACCGGATTCTCGTGGTCGCACCGCTCCGCGTCGCCCGCGACACTTGGCCTGCCGAGATCCGCAAATGGGAGCACCTCTCCGGCCTCACTTATGCCGTTGCAGTCGGAACCGCACGCGAACGCAAGGCAGCTCTCATGCAGCATGCAGACATCACGATCATCAACCGGGAAAACCTCGGATGGCTGATCGACGACTCCGGCATCCCCTTCACCTACGACATGGTGGTACTGGACGAGCTCTCCAGCTTCAAGAACCACAAGTCGAAGCGGTCCCAAGCTCTGATGAAGGTCAGACCCAAGGTGAAGCGGATCATTGGGCTCACCGGAACGCCATCAAGCAATGGTCTCATGGATTTATTCGCTGAGTTCAAGGTTCTCGATATGGGAAAGCGCCTGGGAAGGTTTATCGGGCAGTACCGTGACACTTATTTCACTCCTGACAGAATGAACGGTCCCATCGTCTACTCCTACCGACTTCTTCCGGGAGCTGAGGACGAGATTTACAGGAAAATATCCGACATCACCATTTCCATGAAGTGTACCGACCACCTGACGATGCCGGAGAAAATCATCACGCAGGCAGAAGCGGTGATGTTGGATGCCGAGGCTGCGAGATACGAGAAGATGAAGAAGGAACTAGTGCTGAACCTGGACGGCGAGGAAATTACTGCTGCAAATGCCGCGTCTCTTTCCGGGAAGCTCTGCCAGATGGCAAACGGCGCGGTCTATTCCGACGACGGAAAGATTACCCGCATTCATGACCGGAAGCTGGATGTGCTGGAGGACATTATCGAAGCGGCAAACGGGAAACCACTTCTTGTGGCGTACTGGTTTCGGCATGATTTCGAGCGAATTGCCGAAAGACTGTGCGAGCGAAAGATCCCGTTTGAAAAGCTTGATTCAGATGACAGCATCTGCAGGTGGAACCGAAAGGAAATCCCAGTCGGTCTGATCCATCCGGCGAGTGCAGGACACGGGCTGAATCTTCAGGACGGCGGCAGCACAATTGTATGGTTTGGGCTGACATGGTCATTAGAGCTTTACCAGCAGACGAACGCCAGATTATGGCGGCAAGGACAGCAGTCGGATACGGTGGTGATTCAGCACATCATTACTAAAGGCACGATTGACGGACAGATTTTAAGAGCATTGTCAGAGAAGAACGATGCACAATCCGCACTAATCGACGCTGTGAAGGCGGTGATGTGATGGGAGATCCATATGAGAACTTGGCCATAGCCATTATCAAATCCGTCGCGAGAGATTATTTGGCGGCTCTCTGGAAACTTAAGAAAAATCCGCACAACAAGTCAGCAATGCAGGATGCGCTTGCGCTGGAGCGATTCTTCCATTCGCAGTGGTATGGATGCCTGACGTCGGTTGACGGCGATTACCTTATCCGCCGTCTTCGTGAGGAGGTGAAGAATAAATGAACGCAAAGGAATATTTACGGCAGTCTTATAGGCTCGACCAGAGAATCGCCTCCGATATTGAGGAAGCAAAGTACCTGCGCGAGATGGCAGGCAGCGTTTCCTCCATCCGTTACGACAGAGATCGTTTACAGGGAACCAGAAATACGGACGCACCGTTCATGAAGTCGCTTGAAAAGCTGTGGGAACTTGAAAACAAAATATCTAAGGAACTCGAGATGCTGTCTTCACTGAAAGAACAAATCCGTGACGTAATTGGAACCGTTGAGGACATGGATGAACGCATGGTGTTGAAGTACCGGTACATTCACAACATGACGTGGGAGCAGATCGGATGCGACCTGAATGCCGACGCAAGGACGATACGCAGATGGCACGGCAACGCCCTGCAGCATGTAACAGTGCCGGAGAATCCTATCATTATATGAAATGCGCCCGAAATGTCCTGCTTTGTCCTAACATGTCCATCATGCATTTATGTTAGTATAGAATCAGCGAAACAGAATAAAAAACAGCCGCATGGGCGGCTAAACACAAGCCTTGTGGGTCCAACGCCTGCAGGGCTTTTTCTATTGTCTGAAAGGAGGCGGCAAGCGATGCCAATGAAACCGAAGCGGCCCTGCCGCTACCAAGGCTGCCCGAACCTGTGCGAGGACGGCGAACAGTACTGTCCGGAGCACAAGGCACTGATGGAGAAACACTACGAGAAATTCACGCGCGGCTATTCACCCGGCAAACGATACGGACGCTCATGGCAGCGCATCCGCACACGCTACGTCCACAATCACCCGCTCTGCGAGATGTGCTTGAAGCAAGGCCGCTACGTTGCGGTTGAGGAGGTCCACCACATCGTTCCGCTGTCTGAAGGTGGCACGCATGATGAGAGTAATCTGATGAGCCTCTGCCGTTCGTGTCACGAGAAGGTCCACAAGGAGCGCGGCGACCGGTAGGGGCGGTCAAAATCTCTACGAGGCGGCGCTGCGGAAAACGGCGCGGGGCTTCGTGTACGAAAATTCCGGTTCAAACAGGGGATTAACCCCCGCCCGGCTGATAGATGGCCATAAAGGAGGTGTCAGTTGTGGCAAAGGATGGAACCCATCGCGGCGGCAGACGTGTCCGGGCCGGTGACAAGCCGACTCCAGCCGCTGAGAAAATTAATAACGGACACAGAGCAAGAATCATGAATAACGACATACCGGATCTCGACTACGCCGATCTTAAAGCAGTCGACCTGCCGGAAGGCGCGGTGCTCGAGGGTACCGATATGCCAAAGCCTGATGAATATCTGTCGGCAAAGCAGAAAAACGGTCAGCCGCTCGGTGCAGACATCATCTATAAGGAGACCTGGCTCTGGCTCAAGGAACGCCACTGCGAGAATCTCGTCAACAAGCGGCTTATTGAATCCTACGCGCAGGCTTTTGCCCGGTATATCCAGTGTGAGGACGCGATCAGTGCCTACGGCCTTCTCGGAAAGCATCCGACGACCGGCGGCGTGGTGACCTCTCCCTTCGTTCAGATGAGTCACCAGTATCAGAAAACCGCAAACCTCATCTGGTACGAAATTTTTGATGTCGTGAAGCAAAACTGCACTGAGGATTTCGAAGGGAATCCGAACGACACGATGGAACAGCTGCTTCGCGCAAGAAAGGGAATGTAAATGAATACACAAAGATTAGAACAGGTACCTATTGATAAGCTGGTGCCTTACGCCCGGAATGCCCGGACGCATAGCAAGGAACAAATTGCGCAGCTCCGCTCCTCTCTTCGCGAGTTCGGATTCGTATCGCCTGCTGTCATCGATCAGGATTACAATATCCTTGTAGGTCATGGCAGAATTGCTGCTGCTCGCGAGGAAGGCTATGAGACAGTTCCCTGCGTATTTGCAGAGGACTTAACCGACGCTCAGAAACGTGCTTACATCCTCGCCGACAATCAGCTGGCGTTAAACGCCGGATGGGATGAGGAAATGTTGTCTGTAGAGCTTTCCGATTTGCAGGAGAATGCTTTTGACCTGACACTCCTCGGCTTCGACGACGCCGATCTGGAAAAGCTTCTGAATGATGAATCCGAAAAGGATATCGAGGATGACGACTTCGACCTGACCGCTGCCCTTGAGAAAGCATCGTTTGTGGAGACTGGCGATATCTGGACGGTCGGCAGGCACAGATTGATGTGCGGTGATGCTACTTCTGCCAAAGATGTAGATACACTTATGGACGACAAGCGTGGCAATCTGGTGCTGACCGATCCTCCGTATGGAGTCTCCTTCAAAGCATCGGACGGCCTGACCATTCAGAATGACAGCTTGAAGGGCGAGGAATTTTACAACTTCCTGCTCTCGGCATTTAAGAATATGGCTGATCATCTTGAAAAAGGCGGTGCAACTTACTGTTTCCATGCTGATACCGAAGGACTCACATTCAGACGCGCATTCGTTGACGCGGGATTTCATCTCGCATGCGTGTGTATCTGGGTAAAGAATTCACTCGTGCTCGGTCGCTCCGATTACCAGTGGCAACACGAACCAGTACTCTATGGATTCCTGCAGAACGGCAAGCACCCGTGGTACTCCGACCGCAAGCAGACAACGATCTGGAATTACGATAAGCCGAAACGGAATAAGGATCATCCTACGAGCAAACCACTCGATCTGCTTGGCTATCCGATACAGAACTCCACACAGGAAAACGCCATCGTAATTGATACCTTTGGGGGCTCCGGTTCCACGCTCATGGCTTGCGAACAGCTGAACCGAACCTGCTACATGATGGAGCTTGATCCGAAATATGCTTCTGTTATCCTCCGCCGCTATGTCGAGGATACCGGGGATTCTGAAAATGTGTATGTAGTTCGTGACGGTAAAAAGCTTATGTATTCAGACCTTGTAAAGGAAGTTGAGCTTCCTGATGAGGTCTGATTTTATTGTGTACTATCGACAGTTTCAGGCTCGATAAATCGGCTGTTTTTCTACCAGAGAAATCTCCAAGATTCGCTTGCTATTACAGCCGTTCAGAGTGATGTATAGACATGCCGAAAGGCAC
>ENA-UOOI01003721-UOOI01003721.1-fermentation-metagenome-genome-assembly--contig:-NODE-3721-length-11046-cov-3.304704_pt1 | contig 11046 bp, 8 predicted proteins | sample MGYA00245779_ERZ724027 | MGnify/ENA primary metagenome ERZ724027 (study PRJEB28704, sample SAMN03018318) | fermentation metagenome | biome: anthropogenic terrestrial biome; feature: soil; material... | reverse complement strand
TTTAACTGCATCCGGTAAATCCCGATATGGGCAGAAGAAAAGACTGCCCGCAGGGTTTCGGACGTTTCCGGAGACAGGACAAAAGATATTTTCCTTGTCTCAGCCGGGACGCCTTCCGGCCCCGTAAGACTCAGCGATACGAAAATCCGGCAGAAAAGGAAGCGGCTGCGGTTCTGCCAGGAATAGGAAAGAAAAACGGGATCGCCCCGTCGGGATTCCTGAAACGGCGCAGGGGGGTTGAGGTGCGTTCCACGTCGGACGAGGCGCACGCAGACGGCGTCCACGGGCGCAAGCAGAACCAGAAAGAGCAGCGGCGTATAGCCGAAGCGATCATTGAGAAGATAAGCCCCGAAAGCAGACACCGTGAGGAAAATCAGGTAAACTGCCCGGCTTTTCAGCCTGATCCAGCTTTCCATACGCGTTATGCCCTGAGGGCAGGGACGGGTATCGACCGAAGGATCCCGCCGATAAGATTGGAAGCTTTTCTGCCGGAGACTTTCGCTCCCCGGGACAGAACCAGGCGGTGGCAGAGCACAAAGGGCGCAAGGTATTTTACGTCGTCCGGTACCACAAAGCTTCTTCCATGATAGAGGGCGAGCGACTGCGACATCTTAAACAGCATAATAGAGGCTCGGGGGCTTGCCCCGAGCGCAATATCGCCGTTTGATCGGGTCGCGGAGACGATGGCCAGAATATAACGACCCACTTCCTCGGAGACATGGACGGACTGAACCGCTCTCTTTGCGGCAATCACATCCTCGGCGGACGCGACCGGCGTGAGATTTGAAGCCAGGTTGAAATGCGCGTTATAGAGGATGCGGAGCTCATCTTCCGTATCGGGGTAGCCGAGGGAGACCCGGACGGAGAACCGGTCGAGTTCCGCTTCCGGGAGGGGATAGGTCCCCTGGTATTCGATGGGATTCTGCGTCGCGAGAATCATGAACGGCTGAGGCAGACGATGGCTTTTGCCGTCAACCGTGACGTTTCCCTCCTCCATGATTTCCAGCAGGCTTGCCTGGGTTTTCGGGGAGGTCCGGTTGATTTCGTCCGCCAACACAAAGTTGCTCATGACAGGGCCGGGGCGGTACTCAAACTGGCGCGTTCCGGAATTGTAGATGGAAAACCCCGTAATGTCGGAAGGCAGAATGTCCGGTGTAAACTGGATCCTTTTAAACCCGCAGTCCACTGATTTCGCGAGCGCGCAGGCAAGGCTTGTCTTCCCGACCCCCGGAATGTCCTCAATCAGCACATGACCCCCGCTCGCCATGGCGAGAACAACCAGTTCGACCGCCCTCTTCTTCCCGATAATTGCCTTTCCGACGTTATTTACCACATCGGTAAGCACCTTACGCGCCTGCCGCATCTCATCCATGAAAATTCACACCTTTCCCGGCTTTCATTTTGCAGAAACAGGAGAGCCTGCTTCTGCTCTTACCAGCCGGATCTTCGAGAAAGGGAACGGCTTGTCCCTTAAGAAGTTTTCAAAATGTTCTCTTCTATTTATCATATCATAGGATCCGCGGGAAACTCAAGGATCCGGACTTTTTTTTAGGTTTATGCCAAATTTCATAAGAAAATATCGCCGAAATTAGCAGGAAATGGATTTTCCTACTTTTCCGGCGCTTGCGCGATATCCGGGAAGAGACTCCGTGATATCAAAAGCGCCCTGCGGACAAAAAAATTCCGCAGGACGAAATAAAGGAAAGGAGGCAGAGAGGGAGAGAAACTCGCCGGCGGGCAGGGAAAGAGACTTCCTGCGGCCGGCCTTTCAACTATCCACACTTTCCACCGAGTTCTCAACATCTTGTGGCCCAAAGAAGAAAAATCTGCTATGGGTTGAGAAACCGGAAAGAGAAAAGAGGATGTCAGACTTTTAGTCGCCCGTCTGCCCCGGCTGTCCCAGAAAATCTTTCCCTTTGGAACGATCCCCCTGAAAGCCGCTGGAAAGCCGGCAGTCCGTATTGCCGCACGCGATGTTCTCGCAGGACTTTGTAGATGTCCCGTCCGGATAATACCGGTAAACCACCGACACATACTGCTTTAAATAGGTGCAGTATTCCCCAATCCTTTTGGTATGAACCATGTCATTCACCTCTCTGCTTTCCATTATAGCACAAGGATCTACCGGTCTGAACCGTTCCGGCGAGGCAGGAGAGGGTTAGCCCCCTAGGATTCTGTACTTCAGGGAGGCGCTTTCCTTGGATTTTCTAAGGGGGCAAGTTCATCGCATGTCGGAAAACATGGAATCGGATTCTCCATGCTGTTCCCGGCAGAAGTACGCCTGCTTTTTTGGGAAATTTTTCCGCTGACGATGATTTCCCCAAGCGGAAGTTGACCCTTCGGGAAGGGACTGGTATGATGAACCTTAGAGAATCAAAGGATCAGGAAGGACAGATTTTTTAGGAAAGCTGGTTTTAAAATGAGCACACACGGCGTCCGCTCTTTTCGCCCAAAAATTCATTTTACCCCGGAAAAGGGCTGGGCAAACGACCCGAACGGCCTCTGTTTCCATGAGGGAAAATATCACCTTTTCTATCAGAATAACCCCGGCGGAACTTCCGGAGGCCCGGAATACCCCATGTACTGGGGCCACGCCGTCAGCGCGGATTTAATCAGCTGGCAGCATCTGCCCGTCGCGCTCTGTCCGGATAAAGACGGATCCATCTTTTCCGGCAGTGCGGTCTGGGATACGGAGAACTTTTCCGGATTCGGCACAAGGGGAAAAATCCCCCTGATTGCGATGTATACAAGACACGGAAGACAGGAGACCCAGTGTATCGCCTGCAGCCTGGACGGGGTGAATTTTAATAAATATCAAAAGAATCCGGTTATCCCGAATCCAGGGCTCCGGGATTTCCGAGATCCCAAGTTATTCTGGAATCCCGTGAGGAAGGGCTGGAGCGCCGTAATCGCGGCGGGGGATCGTGTATGCTTTTATTTTAGCAGGGATCTTCAAAAATGGGAAAAGACGGGAGAATTCGGTCCTTCCGGAAACGACGCGGCAGGAATATGGGAGTGTCCCGATCTGGTTCCCCTCGGCTGCCACGGCCGCAGGGTCTGGATGCTGTCCGTCAGCATGGCTGCGAAGCGGGAAGAAGGCGGAAACATGACACAGTATTTTCTTGGAAAGTTTGACGGGGATGCCTTCTCCTGCACGATTCCTTTCGGCCACCCCGAAAGAATGGACGAAGGGTATGACGATTACGCCGGCGTCACGTTTACCCAGACACCGGTCCCCATCCGGATAGGATGGGGACTCTGCTGGGACTACGCGGGGGATACACCGACAGGAGAATACTGCGGGGTAATGACTCTCCCGCGGGTCCTTACCCTGCGGGATACTCCGGAAGGACCGCGGCTTTCTTCGGCACCGGCGGTGGAAGATACTTTCGGGGACGCGGAGCCTCTCGGGGATGGCGGCCTCCTTTCGGAAGAAACTTTCCGGCTTACGGTCCGCGGGGAAGGCCCCTGCTCCCTCGCTTTCCTTAACCGGGAGGGACAGAAGCTGCTCCTGGGCGTAGATGAAAAGAACCGGCTTTTTGCAGATCGTCTGAAAGCGGGTGCTCAGGATTTCAATCAAAACTATGCTCTCCCGCTTTATGGGAGCCGGGCGAAGGAACGCTTCTTTCAAGGCCCATATACGATGGATATCATTTTTGACGTCAGCATGCTGGAAATTTTTATCGACGGCGGAACCCGGAATATCTGCATGGCGGTTTATCCGGATTCCCCATACCGGATATTTCACGTAACAGGAAAGGCGGAAGCGGAGATCCGTTCCCTTAGGAAAGTTGCCGCTGAGACTTGACTCCTTTCCTCTGGGAAAAGAAAGCAGAAAAGCCTGCAGACACCGGAAATCCGGGATCCACAGGCTTTTTATGTATTTTTCCGGAAGGGGAAGAGTTATTCCCGCAATCCTTTGCTTTCCAACAACACGACGTTTTTCGCGAACGCCGCCGCATTTTGAAGATCCTGCCGGTTCGGCCTTCCCCGGTGCAGAAACAGAAAACTTCCGGGGCAGTGGAATTCCTTTTCCGAAACTTTGACGCCCGCTGCCTCAAGGCGCTTTTCTATTTTCGGGTAAGCGGAGGAAAGAACCGCGGCGGTGCTGAAAACGGCGGCTTTTTTCACCTGCCCCGGCTTCAGATTCGCAATGAATTTTTTGAGGGAATCGTCAATGTCCGCCGCGTACACCGACCCTCCTAAAAACAGCAGATCAAGAGGTCCTTCCAAAGGCACTTCCACGGTTTTCACGGGTGCTTTCACCGCCTGCCCGATGGCCAGTGCAAGCTTCTTTGTATTTCCCGTTCTCGAAATATATCTTATTTCACATCTCATTTTGAAAACTGCTCCTTCCTTTTTAAGGCTCATCACCCGCGTTGATTAATTTTCAAGACGTACGGCAGAACCGTTTTTGAAAGAGCTGGTCAAATATCCTAATTAAATCCATGATAGCAGAAAGCGGGAGGACGTTCCATAGACAGAACTTGGACTGTGTCGTTTTTTCCCTTTGTCCGAAAAAAATCCGCTTGGAAGGTGCCTCTTAATTTCTCTTCTCTAGAGAAACCGGAGGGAGGAACATTGCTTTTCCCGCTTTCCTATACTATAATTATTCTGGTGGTATTCTGCCGGAAAAAGGCAGAGAAAGTTTTTGGCTTTCGCCTTAAACCCGGCTCAGTTTTTAAAATTGGGAAAATCCGCCGGTATTCTTCATCTGGAGTCAGGCCGGAAAAAGCAGCCCGACAGAAAAGGGACGATCACATTTTGAAAAATCTGCTTGACGGGGTCAGGCGGGATCTCGCTTCCAGGCTGTATTTCGATCCGGAATATCTTGACTGTATTTCCGATCTGATTCAGAATGAGAAAGTAAGATCCATGAGAAAATATATTCAGCACGGCGGAATTACCTGTCTCGACCACTGCCTGGATGTTTCCCATGTAAGTTACCTTGTCTGCCGGAAGTTCGGGCTGGACGCCCGTTCGGCGGCAAGGGGGGCGCTGCTCCATGACTTCTTCCTTTATGACTGGCATACGGAGAACCCTTACGGTTTCCTGCACGCTTTTCTTCATCCCAGGGCGGCGCTCTGCAACGCCGAGCGGTATTTTACCTTGAACCCTCTCGAAAGAGAAATTATCTTGAGACACATGTGGCCGCTGACGTTGATTCCCCCCATGCATCCGGAGGCGCTGACCGTTTCGCTGGCCGATAAATACTGTGCCTTTCTGGAAACCGCGAAAGGGAAAAGTGTCCGCGTCCTTCACTTTTTGAAGAGTCACCGCCGTCTGGAAGGAGCCGCGAGGATTTTTGTACGGTTCCGGAAAGAATGATTGGATGGGAACCGGTCAATCTTTCGGGGAGGATTTTGGTTTCCGGCTGAGGCAGGATGGCTGCTGCGGCTCTTTCTCTCTTTGACAGGAGATGGATCATGCCCGGGTTTATGAAAAAGCGATTTGACTGGAAAACGGTCGTAAGCGTTGTGTCGATTCTGATTTCAGCTGGAATTCTGCTTTATTTCTGTATTTCGGATAACGGCCTGCTTACCCTGCTGGACCAGTTTTACCGGTTTGAGGTCAGGTGGATCGTTTTAGCTGTTCTGTGCATGTTTGCGGATTTGTTTTTCGACTCCTCTCTTATTTATCTATTTACCAGGAATGCGGAGCCGGGCTATCGGTTCCGGTTTGCTCTGAGAACCTGCCTTTCCGGACATTTTTACAGTGCGGTTACCCCATTTCAGAGCGGTGGGCAGCCCGTCCAGATTTACCTGATGCACCAGCAGGGGGTCGACCCGGGGAACGGGGCCTCCGTTTTAATCCAGAAATTTTTTGTCTACCAGACCGGCGTCACCTTTTACAGCCTGGCGGCCATCCTCCTGCAGACCTGTTATTTCAGAATCCGGCTGACTCCGGCGAAGTGGGGGCTTACGTATCTCGGCTTCGCGGTTCAGGTGGCCGGGGCGGCCTTGCTCCTCCTGATATCCTTCAGCCGGAAGTTGACTCACAAGCTGCTCTGCTGGGTTGGGAAAATCCCCTTTGTCAGAAATCACGCCGATCTCCTTCCCGCCTGGGAAAAACAGGTGGAATTCTTTCATCAGAGTAACCGGAAGATTTACCGGAACTCCCGGCTTCTTCTGAAAACGTATGCCTTGACATTTCTGCAGCTTACGGCGATTTTTCTAATCCCGTATTGCATTTACCGGGCGTTTGATATCGGCCATGCTTCCGTGCTCCGAATGCTCTGCTATCAGGCTTTCGTCATGCTGGTCTCTTCCCTTTTTCCGCTCCCCGGTTCGGCAGGGGCCGCGGAAACAAGCTTCTATTCGTTCTTTTCTTCCTTTTTTACGCCTGCGACCATCAAATCCGCCGATCTCCTCTGGAGGGCGATTTCCTATTACCTTGTGATTCTGGTATGCGCCCCCTTTTCCCGAATCGGAAAGAAAGGGAAAACCGGATGACAGGAACGAAAACGCCGGCCGCCTTTCGAGGACGATTCAGAAAAACACCCATACTGCTTTGGTTCGAACAGAATACAGAATTTTTTGATTGATTCACGGCGCGGCCGGGCTGGAAAGTTTTCTATAACTTTAGTATCGGCCAAGCTGGGGAGGCGGGTTGATTTTGGAACTTCGGTACAGGCTGGTCAGGCAGGTTATCGGCAGAGCCGTCGATAAGGCGATGGAAGACATGGTGAAAAATACCGGCCGCGGGATCCGAAAACTGATTGATCTTGGACAGATGTTTGCGCTTAGTGATAACCAGAAATGGTTTTTTGACAAAGCCCAGGATATCGTTTCCAACCCCAAAAATTCCTATAACAGGCTGACGGCACGCATCCTTGACGAAGTCGACGGAGAAACGCTCAAGACAATCGGCCTGAACCTCGGGTACACAAGCCTGGTCTACGGCGCGCGGAAACTGCAGAAGCAGCAGGAATTGTGGGGCGGACTCCTTCCATGGATTTTGATCTTTGACGTTCCTGACGGACTTGTCCCCGATACGGAAAAAATAGAAAAAATGATAAGGGAAGGCCAGAATGCCGGCGTCTATTCCTATTTTTTCCGCCTTCACGATTCCGAATCCGCATCCCCATTAAGCAAAATCGCGGAACGGAACGAGGAATGCTTTTTTGCGTTCCGGATGTCTTCCCGCCTGATTACAGAAAATACGGCCGAGATATTAGGCAGACTTCACAATACTGCCGTGTGTGTGGAAATGCCGGATGCCGGATTTTCCGAAAAAGGCTGCGAAAAAGCTTTCCGGCTTTTAAGGAAGCACCGCTGCTTTTACGGATTCCATACCATCTACCAGGATGAAAGCAGAAAAACGCTTGCGAGTCCCGGATACCTGGGAGAAGCTGCTTCTGCCGGGTGCGTTTTCGGCATTTTCCGGGCCCATGAAGGGACCTTGAATTCCAGCAGGGATGAGGTGTACCGCTTTGTCATGAAAGAAAGGAGCGGAAACGGTCTCCCGGTAGTCGGAATAGAATGGGAACGAGATTTGGAGGATGTCAGCCGCAGAATTCACGTCCCGGGGGGCTGCAGGTTGATTCATCTTACTCCATGAAAGTCGGTTGGAAGAGAAAAAACCCGGATCTTCCGGGCTTATAAACTGGAGCGGGGCTGAACGTCCGTTTTAAGGAGTCAGCCGCCCCGCCTCTGGGAATTCTGCTTCCGGGCTTTTTGAGTTCCGGAAGAGAAAGGGCGCGATCAACCCCTGCCGGATTGGAATTTAATGAATTCGGGCCGGAATTCCCGTGACTTAAGTCTTAGAATGGACAGGCCCTTTATTTTTTTAGGGCCTGTTTTTTTTGCCTCATTGTATTTTTCTGGACATTTCAGAGTAGCTCTGATCCTTAAATCCACATACGCAGTATTATAGTTATTTTGGGGGGAGATGTCGATTTTGTGTCCCGTTTTTCTTAAAACTGTCTTCCGGCTGCCGGAAGAGGGGATTCCTTTTCGGAAGGCGCCATGCTGCGCCACGCGCTCGGCGTGAGCCCGGTCAGCGATTTGAAAAGCCGATTAAAAAATTTCAGATCGCTGTAACCGACTGCCTGGGCAATATCCACGACTTTTCGATCGGTGCTGCGCAGAAGATCGCAGGCTTCTTCAATGCGCAGCTGCTGGATATATTTGAGCACCGTCATGCCGGTGCATTTCTTAAAGCTGATGCAGAAATAGCTGGTGCTTAAAAAGCTCATCGCCGCCAGATCTTCGAGCTTGATGTCTTCCTGATAATGCTGCTGCATAAACCGGATGGCCTTTTCAAAATACCGTTTTCCCCTCAGATGGCGTTCTTCGTTTTCCCCGCCGTGCCATGCGCGTAAAATGAGAATCAGAAGCTGAACAAGGCATGCCCGCAGCATATCAAGGTATCCGTAGGGACGCCCGGTGTACTCCTGATACATCCTGTCGTAAAGCCAGCCGATTTCCCGGGTATCCCTTCCGATCAGGTGAAGGTCGTTGCCCGCTCCTTCTTCTCCCAGAGAGCTGAAAAGAAAAATATGGTAGAGATCGGAAAAACAGCGCGAATGAACAAGGGAACGGTCAAGAAACTGCGGCCGGAATACGCAGTTGCAGACATGAAGCCCCCCGCTGTCGAGGGAAGGCACCGAGCGGAATTCATGGGGGACGTCGTAGTTAATGACGAAAAGATCCCCTTTTCCAACGCGGTATTCCCTGCTCCCTATCCTGTGAATTCCCTTTCCGGAAGTAATATAGGCGAGTTCGATAAAATCGTGAGCGTGGAGGTGTTCGCTTTTTTTCTCCGTGCACCGGTTCATGAAAATTTCCTCCCCCCGCCGAAACAGGCGTTCCCCGCTGTTATAGGAATAATTTCCGCTTTTCAAAATATCACCCCCTGTTTTCCATCATATCAGCCGCAGTACCGTCTGGCAAGAGAATCTATAATGGAACCGGATATAATTGGGCATGCGGCAAAAAAAGGGTGATTTGAAATGCTGTATGAAAAATCAAAGGAAAAGTCCCTTTCGCCGGAGCTTTTCCGAAATCCTACGGCGGAATTCCGCGGCGCTCCGTTCTGGGCATGGAATGGCAGAATGGAAGAACCCCTTCTGATGAAAGAAATCGAAGATATGAAAAAAATGGGTCTGGGGGGCTTTTTCATTCACTGCCGTTCGGGTCTTGAGACCGCCTATCTCGGCCCAAAATTTCTGTCTCTTGTGGTTTCCTGCAACCGAAAGGCCCGCAGGGAACACATGTTGAGCTGGCTTTATGATGAGGACCGATGGCCTTCCGGTTCGGCAGGAGGCCTGGTGACTCGAGATCACCGGTACCGCGCAAGGCACCTTGTCTTCGAGCCGCGCGGCATCCGCTCTGCACGGCACGCGGAGAACGACTCCTCCGCGAAGGCAGTGCCCGGAGGCGAGCGGAAACTCCTCGCTTGCTATGAAATCCGGCTGAAAAACGGCAGGCTTGACGGTTACCGGCGCCTTAAGCCGGGAGAGGATCCGGCTCCGGGAGCGGAAGGATGGGATGCTTTTCTGCAGGTTGCGGGAAATTCCCCCTGGTTTAACAACCAGGCCTATGTCAACACGCTGGATGCGGCTGCCGTCCGGCGGTTTGTCGAAATAACTCATGAGACTTATTATAGGACGCTTGGTGGGGAATTTGGAAAATCGGTGCCGGGCATCTTTACCGACGAACCCCAGTTTACTGCTAAGGAAAGTTTAAATTTTGCGGAAGAAAAGAAATCCGTTGTTCTTCCCTATACCGACGATTTTGAGGATACTTACCGAAAAGCATACGGAGAAAGCCTTCTCGACCATCTTCCCGAACTGTTCTGGGAGCTGCCGGACGGCAGAGTTTCCGTTGTCCGATACCGCTATCATGATCATCTGAGCGAACGGTTCGCGTCCGCCTACGCTGACACGATCGGGCGCTGGTGCGGGGAGCACGGACTGATGCTGACCGGGCATATGATGATGGAAGATACTCTCGAGTCCCAGACTCGGGCTCTTGGCGACTGTATGCGCTCCTACCGTTCGTTTCAGCTTCCCGGCATTGATGTCCTCTGCGACGCAAGGCTCTTTTCCACGGCCAAACAGGCGGCCAGCGCGGCTCATCAGTATGGGAGGCCGGGCGTGCTCAGCGAGCTTTACGGCGTTACCAACTGGGATTTTGATTTCCGCAGCCACAAGCTGGCCGGAGACTGGCAGGCGGCGCTCGGTGTGACGATGCGTGTCCATCACCTCAACTGGTACACGATGGCCGGAGAAGCAAAGCGCGATTACCCTTCGCCGATCGGTTACCAGGCCACCTGGTATCAGGAGTATCCGCTGATAGAAAACCATTTTGCCCGGCTCAACACGGCCCTGACGCGCGGCAGACCGCTTGTCCACGTGGGGGTTGTGCATCCCGTGGAATCCTACTGGCTCCACTGGGGGCCGAAAGACCAGACACAACTTGCAAGGGATGAGCTGGAAAATCGATTTAAGAATCTGGTAGACTGGCTGCTCTATGGACTGATCGATTTTGACTTTATCTCGGAATCGCTGCTGCCTTCCCAGTCTTCCGCGGAGCAGGGGACAAAATTCAAGGTCGGCCGGATGCAGTACGACGTGGTGCTGGTTCCGGGATGCGAGACGCTTCGCTCGACGACGCTTGAACGGCTGAAAAGTTTCCGGAAGTCCGGCGGATGCGTCCTGTTTGCGGGAAAGCCGGCTTCCTTAGTCGATGCGGAGAGGACGGATGCCGTCGAACGCTTTGCGGAGACCTGTGGGAAGATTGAATATACACGCAGGGCGGTCCTGGAATCGCTGGAGCCTCTCCGGGATCTGGATGTCCGCGAGAGCTCGGGAACACGGGCAGGGAACCTTCTCTATCAGATGCGGCAGGACGGCGAAAAGCGCTGGCTTTTTCTCTGCCACGCCCGCCCCATGCCCAACCCGGACATCGCCAGCCCGGAACATGTGGTGATCCGGATTGCCGGAGCCTGGTCACCGACAGTCTACGACACGATGAACGGTTCCATTTTCCCCTGTCAGGCGGAAAGAAAAGACGGGTCTACTTTTATCCGGCGCGTTTTTTA
>ENA-UOOI01003719-UOOI01003719.1-fermentation-metagenome-genome-assembly--contig:-NODE-3719-length-11055-cov-22.741818_pt1 | contig 11055 bp, 9 predicted proteins | sample MGYA00245779_ERZ724027 | MGnify/ENA primary metagenome ERZ724027 (study PRJEB28704, sample SAMN03018318) | fermentation metagenome | biome: anthropogenic terrestrial biome; feature: soil; material... | reverse complement strand
CTAATAGGTCGAGGGCTTGACCAAATAATTATACTGTGCAATTTTGAAAGAACAAGACTTTAATCTTTGTTCTTTAATATAGATCTGGTGATAATGGCGTAAAGGGTTAAATGTCTAAATGACATTTAACGGGTAATTTAGCAAATCTGTGATTTGCGTTAAAAATTACACCGGTTACCTCTTAAGGTTACTGGGTATTTATGTCAAAAGCACTAAATGTAAATGTATCTGGTAATGATGGCGTGAAGGTAACACCCGTTCCCATTCCGAACACGAAGGTTAAGCTTCATTGCGCCGATGGTACTGCAGGGGAGGCTCTGTGGGAGAGTAGGTAGTTGCCAGGTGAACAATTGGATCTTTAGCTCAGTTGGTTAGAGCAACCGGCTCATAACCGGTTGGTCCGGGGTTCGAGTCCCTGAAGGTCCACCATATGGGGGATTAGCTCAGCTGGGAGAGCACCTGCCTTGCACGCAGGGGGTCAAGGGTTCGAATCCCTTATTCTCCACCAAAAAAAATCATCTAATAATAGATGATTTTTTTTTATATATAAATATACGGTAAAGCTTATACTAATTCTTTATTTTTTAAATATTTATATCTAAAATAAAATGTAAATGATGATAAAATTCTTAATATGCCTACTATTAGCAAAGCAATATATATGTTAGTAATATTTTTTATCTTCATACCTATAATTGGAGCAAAAATGAGAGTAATATTAGTAAGAACAGTGTATGCAGCAATATAAATGGTTCTGTTTTCATCTGGGGCTGTTTCATATAAGTTATTAGATAACAATAATAATGTACCAGCTGTAGCCGAACCAGTTACTACAGTAAAAGCTGCAACTTGAAACATGCTTTTTGAGATAATATAAAAGAATGGGCAGCATGCCATAAAAAGAGCAGCATAAAAAATGGCTAAATTATTACCCTTTTTTTCAGAGAATTTCTGCCAAAGAACATATGCAATTGCCTGTGCTATAAAAGATACAGTGTTTGTTATAGATGTCCATGATTCATTTGAATGTAAAATATCAACTTCATAACTAAAAAACAATGGCCATCCCATTTGCCATGAAAAATGAAAAAAAACAACGCAGATACAGAAATATAAAAAGTTTTTATTACCTTTTATCATAGAAACAGTTTTTTTAAATGTGTCAAATTTATTCACTCCTAAATTAGTGGTAACAGTTTCTATTTGTCTGGAATTTCTATCTAGCTTGTGTTTAGTAAATGAAAATACTTCTAATAATGAAAGAATAAAGGCTATTGCAAAGAAAATTTGATACAAATGAATTCTCTGGGTGTTATTCTTAGGTATATAAAAAAGAAGATTACCTGTGATAAAAGTAACCATTAAAGCAGAAATTGTTGATAAAGAACTTCTTTTAGAAAATGCCCGTCCACGCCAGGTATCAGAGAACAAATCCCCTAAAAATGACTGCCACCCCATAGTTGCTAATGAGTTAGGAAAATTCATTGCTCCATACATTAAAACGAAAAGCCCGGGCTGAATCCAAGATGGAAAGAATGGAATTAATATAAATATAAGAAAAAAAGATCTAGCAAATATAAATGAAATAGTGGTTATTTTCTGCTTTTGCTTATACTTTGTAAATAATCCAGTACCTAAAAATACGGCTAATATGCAAAACACTGCCGGATAAGAGTTTAGTAGTGCAATATCAGTATCGTTTGCATTAAGTCTTTTAGCATAAAGCCCAGCAAATGGAACTACTAAATTGATACTAAAGGCTTGTAAAATTCCATTAATATTATTGACAGAAAGATTATATTCTAAATTTGTTTTAGATTTATTAAAGATAAGCATCACCTCTTTAGTAAAAATTATACATATAATTAATATATTAAACTAAAATTATTAAAAAATCAAAGAATATGCACCATAAAAAATTAAGGAATATTTAGTTTACAAAATTTTAATATACTTAATTGCATAAGTATATTAAAATTAAATAATAAAGCATAAGGTGATTATATGAAGTTATACAGGTTAAAACAATTTTACTGGGCAGTTACAGCAAGAATTAATAAAAGTGATGAAAAGTTTATACAAGAGAATTTAAATGATACAGAGAAGGATTTATTTTTAAAACTTTCCAAGTCAGATCAAAAACATTGTTTAAGAGTAGCATATAAAGTAAAAGAATTATGCAAAGAAAGTAATTTAAGTGATAAAATACTAGTGAAAGCTGCATTACTTCACGACATTGGTAAAGCACAGTGTAGTTTAGGGGTTATAGATAAATCATTATTGGTAATTGCAGATAAGATATTAAAAGGCAGCTTGAAAAAATTCAAAAATATAAAAAAAGTAAATGCATATTACAATCATGCAGAAATCGGGTATGAAATATTAAAAAAATATGGCTATGATGAAAAATTTCTTAATTTAATTAAAAATCATCATACGAAACAGGATAACTTGAAAGTTATGGATAAGGAATTAAGTATTTTAATTAAAAGTGACAATGAAAATTGAAAATAATATCTTAGGGGGAGGCAAAATATGAGTTCAATTGAAAGAAGAAAGCTTATTGAAGATATGATAAAAAATAGTGAAGGCCCTTTAAAAGGTCAAAACATAGCAAAAAAACTTGGAGTTACAAGGCAGGTAATAGTTAAGGATATTGCAATATTAAGAGCAGAAGGAAAAAACATCATAGCAACTCCAGATGGGTACCTTATACCCTTTCAACAAGAGAATGGTGTTAAAAAAGTTATTGCAGTAAATCATAATGAAAAGGATATTGAAGATGAATTAAATATTATTGTGAAATTTGGCGGTGTTGTAGACGATGTCATTGTAGAACACCCCATATATGGTGAAATTAAAGGTAATCTAATGATAAGAAATTTATATGACATACAAAAGTTTATCAGTAAGTTAAGCAATAATCTTCAGCCATTACTCATTTTAACTGATGGTATACATCTGCATACTATTGAAGCTGAAGATGATAAACATATAAATATGATATTAGATGAATTAAAAAAGGCTGGTTTTTTAATAAATAATGAGGAGTAGAATGGAGAGGAATATGGAAAAGGTAGCTTTAATAAAGTGTAATGAATATAACCTGGAACTAATTGAGAATAATTTAAGACATGGTTTTGATTTACTTGGTGGAGAAGATTTTTTAAAAAAGCTTATACCTTATAACAGCAGGGTTCTTTTAAAACCAAATATGTTAAGCGTTGAGGGACAAGGTTCCCTGGTAATAACCAATTCTGTAATGTTTGAGGCAGTTATAAGGATAATAAAAGATTATAGCAGTAATATTTCTTTTGGGGATTCTCCTGGTTTTGGGGATTCAAAAAGAGCAGCAGAAAAAAGTGGTATGATGGCAGTAGCAGAAAAATACGAAGTTAAATTTGAAGATTTTAAAGAATCAGTTCATGTTAAATTAGATGACTCAATATTATGTAAAAGCTGGACAGTTGCCAGGGCCCCTTATGAGGCAGATGTTGTTATTACATTACCAAGATTAAAAACACATGCTATGGCTTATTATACAGGTGCCATTAAGAATCAGTTTGGGTGTATACCAGGAACTTTAAAGGCAACCTGGCATACTAGGATGCCTGATGCAAATAATTTCTGTAAAATGCTGTTAGATTTAAATAAGCTGGTTAATACTAATTTTGCAATTTTAGATGGTATTATAGCAATGCAGGGAAATGGACCTAAAAATGGAAGTCCATATAAGATGAATACCATAATAATGGGAAAAAGTTTAAGCGCAGTTGATTCTACTGCTGTGAGACTTATTGGCTATGATAATCCTTTGGATACACCTGTGCTGAAAGAGGTTTATGATAGTAAGTGGGGAGCTGTTCTGCCAGAGGAAATTCAGGTTTTAGGCGAAACAATTGAAAATATGAAAGCAAAAGATTTTCAATTATGCAGGAAAGGCGGGAGTTTTTATTTTATTAATCCTAAAGCAACAAATTTTCTTAGAAATATGATAGCTCCGAGTCCGGCTTTAATTCCGGACAAATGCATATCATGCAGAAGATGTGAAGAGGTATGTCCAGAAAAACCAAGAGTAATTTCTATGGTTAAAATTGACGGTAAGCTTAAACCTGCATGGAATATGAAAGAGTGTATACGATGTTTCTGCTGTCAGGAGTTATGTCCAGCAGGGGCAATCGAAACAAAGTATACGACTTTAGGAAAATTACTGGGGATGAATAAGAGGTGACAAACATGAAAAAAAGAATTACATTAATTTCAGTAATTATTGCACTGGTATTTATATTGTTATTTTTAGATAAAATAGTTTCATTTGCAATCAATGTACAATGGTTTAATGAGGTTAATTATTTAAGTACTTATTTTACAAAATTATTGGCTATAGCAAAATTAATGATACCATTGTTTTTAATAACTTTTGCAGTTATTTGGATTTATTCCAGAAGTATTAAAAATAGTGTAACAAAATATAAACAGACTGATGCAGAATCAGGTAATAAAAGTAAACTTGGAAGAAAGTTATTTTTTATAATAGACGCTGTTATTTCATTTGGTATATCATATGCATTTTCATCAAGTTATTGGTATACAATATTACAATTTGCTAATTCTGTAAGCTTTAACACTAAGGATCCAGTATTTCATAAGGATGTTTCATTTTATGTATTTAAGCTGCCATTAATTCAGTCACTATATAATATTATAATGACACTTTTAATATTCCTGGTTATAATTACATTTATTACTTATTTTGTGTTGGTTTCAAAGGATAAAATAAAATCCGGATTTGCAGGTTCCTTTGAAAAGATAAGTTTAACAAATAATGGTTTAACTAAATTTGCTGGGAAACAATTAGCTATAGTATCATCATTAATATTATTAAATTTATCATTAGGATATTTATTAAAATCTTATAATTTAGTATATAGTACCAGAGGGGTAGCCTATGGTGCCAGTTACACAGATATTCATGTTTCACTTTTATTTTACAGAATTATTATAGTAGTTTCTTTAATTTCAGCAATAGTAATTTTTTGGAGTGTTATGCATTCAAAAGTAAAGCCAATAGTCTTTTCCATAATCTTAATATTTATTTTAATAGCCAGCGAGAATATTGTATCCACATTAGTTCAAAAGTTTGTAGTTAAGCCAAATGAAAAAATGCTTGAACAGCCATATATAAAAAATAATATTGATTATACAAAAAAAGCATTTAACCTTGATAAGGTTGAAGTTAAGGATTTTAAAGTTAATGATAATTTAACTAAAGATGATATAACCAATAATAAGGATACAATTGATAATATAAGAATAAATTCATTGAATCCATCTTTAGAATTTTATAATCAGGTTCAAATAATAAGATATTATTATGGTTTTAATGACATTGATATTGATAGATACAATATTAATGGAAAATATAACCAGGTGTTTGTTGCTGCAAGAGAATTAAATACAGATAGTCTTGAGCCAAATACATGGCAGAATAAGCATATAATATATACACATGGTTATGGCATGGTTATGAGCAAAGTTAATTCTGTAACTTCTGAAGGACAGCCGGATTTTGTTATTAAGGATATACCTCCAGAAAACTCAACAGGGATTAAATTAACTAATCCTAGAATTTATTATGGAGAAAAAACCAATGATTACGCAATTGTTGATACCAAAATGTCAGAATTTGATTATCCTAAAGGCGGGGATAATTCCAACAATAATTATAATGGTAATGGTGGAATAAAAATGAATGCAATAAATAAACTTCTTTTTTCCATCAATCAAAGAGATGTAAACTTTATGCTTTCTACGGATATTACAAATAACAGTAAAATATTAATTAATAGAAATATTGTTGAAAGAGCAAGGAAAATAGCACCTTTTTTAACTTATGACAGTGATCCATATATTGTTGTAAATGGAGGCAGGTTATATTGGATAATTGATGCATATACAACATCAAACAGATATCCTTTTTCAGAACCGCAGGATAATGTTAACTATATGAGAAATTCTGTTAAGGTAATAGTAGATGCTGTGGATGGCAGCATAAATTATTATATAGTTGATAAAACTGATCCAATAATAATGAGTTATTCTAAAATATTCCCTGATTTGTTTAAGAATATTTCTGAGTTGCCTAGCGGATTTAAGGAACATCTTAAGTATCCAGAGGATATGTTTAATACCCAGTGCAGTGTTATGGGAAAATATCACGTAGATGATCCTGGAGTATTCTTTAATGGAGAAGATTTATGGGAGGTTTCAAAGGATCAAAAGCAAATTGATGGAGAAAAAGATGTAAATGAAGCACCATATGTAATTATGAAATTACCAGGTGAAAAAAATGAAGAGATGGTAGTTTTAAAATATTTCAATATGAGAAACAAGGATAATATGGTTGGCCTTTTTGCAGCAAGGATGGATAATGGCAATTATGGGAAAATGGTATTGTATAAATTCCCTCCGCAAAAGACAGTTTACAGCCCTTATTTATTTAAACAAAAATTAAATCAGGATACTACTATTTCAAAAGAATTATCTTTATGGAATAAGGATGGTTCTAAGGTTCAGTTTGGAGACACAATTATTGTTCCAATAAGAGATTCTCTTCTATATGTTGAACCTGTATATTTGAGGGCCAGCGGGAAAAACAGTATTCCTGAAATGAAAAAAATTATAGTTTCCTATGGAGACAAAACTATATTATCAGATAGCGTGGAAGGTGCCCTTCAGCAGTTTTTTAATATGCCAGCTGACAATCCAAGCCCACAGGCTGTAGATAATAGCAAGAATAATCCTAATACTGATAAGATTAAAGCAGCAAAGGATTTATATGATAAAGCCATAGAGGCACAAAAAAATGGTGACTGGGCAAAATATGGAGAATATATAAAACAGTTAGGAGAACAATTAAGTTCTGTAAAATAGGAAAAGCTGATAAATAATAAATTTCACATTAAAATCTAAAATAGATTTTAATGTGAAATTTTTTTGATTAAAATGTTTTTGTATGTAAATAATACCAATATACCAGCATATTGGAGGAATACATATGAAAAAGAATATAATAAGAATATTTATAATTACTATAATTATACTATTTATGCCATGTATTTTAAGTAACAGCTATAGTAAAAGTAATAATATTCAATCTGATAGTAATTTAGTAAATAGTAATGAAGGCAGCAAAGGGAAAAACATTGATGACAATGAAATTACAACATTTGTTTCAAATACATGCTTTAAGAAAACATATTATATAAGCGGAGATAAGGTTAATGTTTATTCAGATAATAGCGGTGATGATAAAGTAATTTTCACCTTACATAAAGATGATATTGTAGTTGCTTATAAGGAAAGTAATGGATATCTTTACTGTGAAGAAGGAAGTGTAGGGAAAAAGGGATGGATAAAGAAAAATACAGATAATTTAAAAGGAGAGTTAAATAAAAATACAAAGTATAACATAGATGTGAATCTTACAAAACAAAATATAGTTGTTAAAGAGAATAATATGGAAATTAAAAATATTAAGTGTTCCACAGGGACTATAGGGGATCCTGATACAGAAACGCCCCTGGGTCAGTTTTTTATTCAAGATAAAGGAGAGTATTTCTATAGCAAACAATATGGGGAGGGGGCACGTTACTATATTAAATTTTTTGCAAATTATTTGATACATTCTATTCCTATTGATGAAAAAGGTAATATAATAGAAGAGGAAAGAAATAAATTAGGTTTCCCGGCTTCACATGGCTGTATCAGAGTATCCATGGAGGATGCAAAGTGGATATATGATAAAATACCAAATGGTTCAGCCATATTAATACATTATTAATAGAAATTATCTAGGATAGGATGGATTATAATGGATTACGATGTAATTATACTTGGGGGTGGCATAATAGGATGTGCTGTTGCTTATGAGCTCTCAAAATATAGTTTAAATATAGCTTTAATTGAGAAAGATTATGACATAGCCGATGATGTAGCATTAGTTAATTCCGCTGTTATATATGACGGAGCTGAATGTAAAGATACTTTGATGTCTAAATTAGAGTTAAGCGGAAATAAGCTGCTAAAAAATATAGTAAAAAAATTTAATGTTCCATTTAAGGAATGTGGTTCTCTTATTATTGCAAAAAATGATGAAGAGGAAAAATCAATATATGAAATGTATAATAGAGCATTGGAAAGAGAAATAAAGGATATAGACATATTAGATAGTGATAAAGTATATCAAATGGAGCCAAATTTGAAGAGTAAAGTAAAAAAAGCATTATATTTAAAAGATACAGGGGTTATCTGCCCATATGATTTAGCTTTATCTTACGGAGAAATTGCTTTTGATAATGGTGTAAACTTTAAATTAGAGGAAGAAGTTCTGGATATACAGAAGGTAACTAAAGGATATAAAGTTATAACTAATAAAAATAAATTTACCTGTAATCTAGTAATAAATACAACTCCAGGAGAAAATTACTCTGTAGATACAAATGAAAAGCCAAGCAAAAACAGATGTAATTTAGATTATTTTTTATTAGAACATGACTTTGAATCAAATTTTAACAACATAATTACCACCATTGGAAAAGATAATAATAAAGTTTTTTCAGTTCCAACAGTTCAAGGAAATACCATTGTTTCAGTTATATCTAATAATAGGATCAGCTTTAATGAGGCAAAAAAAAGTGTGATGTATTTGGTTGGTGAGCTGAAGGATAATTTTATTAATAACTTTTATAGATGGAACTATTATAATGACAATATAATAATAGATGATAGTCTGATTCATGAAGGCTACATTAAAATACAGGGAAAGCACTATGCTGAAGTAACCATGACACCATTTATAGCAAAAATGGTTTGCGAGACTATAGTTAATAATTTAAACTGTGTTTTAAAAAAAGATTTTATTGATAAAAGAAGAGAGTTTTATAAATTTAGAGATTTAAACAATGAAGAAAGAAATCAAATAATAAAAATGAATAAAAGCTATGGGAAGATAGTCTGCTTATGCCAAAAGGTTACTGAAGGAGAAATTATTGATGCCATCAGAAGACCTTTAGGTGCAAGGACTGTAGAAGGTGTTAAAAGAAGAACCGGAGTTACTTTAGGCGGATGTCAGGGAGCTGGATGCTTAGACAAAATTGTTTCTATTCTGGCCAGGGAAACTAATAAAAATATGACTGAAATAGTTAAGGATTCAAAGAATTCCAAGATATTAAGATACAGAATTAAGGAATTTGACAGCGTATAAACTTTTTAAGGGGGAAAATTTAGAGTTGATTAAACAAATTATTTGTAAGGAATGCTATGAAAAATGCGTTTTAGACATAGATGAAGACAATGGAAAATTACTGGTAAGCGGTAATAACTGTATAAAGGGTATAGAATACGCAGAAAGGGAGAAGGACAACAACAAAGAAATATTTACTACTCTTGTTAGGATTAAGGGCGGAAAATTTAATGTTGTTCCAGTAAAAAGCACTGAACCAATTGACAAATCATTGTGGATTGAATGTTCTAAAGCACTTAGCAGATTATATGTAGGTGCACCTATAAAAGCAGGAGATATAGTATGTAAGAATCTCCTAAACACAGGAGTTGATATTGTAAGTATAAAAAATATTGATAAATTTTCATAGATATTTTTTTATATACAAAATGGGAGATCTAAAGATATGCTGGATTTAATAAGAATAAGAAATAATAAAGAGCAAGTTAAATTATCAATGAAAAACAGAGGAGAAAACTTCGATATAACGCTTATAGATGAGGTATTAAGGCTTGATGAAAAAAGAAGACAGATTTTAAGTGGAGAAGAAGCTTTAAGGCAAAAAAGGAAACAAGTATCATCAGAAATATCAGGATTAAAAAAAGAAGAAGCAAAAGTGCAGTCCATAAGGATAGAAATGAAAAAGCTGGCACAGGAAATTAAGCAGCATGACACAAGTTTAAATGAGCTTAATGAAAGAATTAAGTATATTATGTTAAGGATACCCAATATTCCAAATTCAGAGGTGCCTGAAGGTAAAAATGAAGAAGATAATATTGAAATTAAAAAATGGGGGCAACCTGCAAAACTTGATTTTAAAGTAAAAGCTCATTGGGACATAGGTGCAGATTTAGACATACTGGATTTTCAAAGAGCAGGGAAAATAGCGGGGCCAAGATTTGCAGTATATAAAGCAGATGGAGCAAGACTAGAAAGAGCGGTAATAAATTATTTTCTTGATACCCATGTTGATAAAAATGGATATACTGAAGTATTCACACCTTATATAGTTAACAAAGAAAGCATGATTGGTACAGGTCAGCTTCCAAAGTTTGAGGAAGATACTTTTAAGATTGATAATAGTGACTATTTTTTAATACCAACTGCAGAAGTTCCTGTAACAAATTTATTTAGGGATGAAATAATAAATGGTGAAGATTTACCAATAAAATATGTTGCATACAGTGCATGCTTCAGAGCAGAAAAAAGCTCAGCGGGAAGAGATACCAGGGGATTAATCAGGCAGCATCAGTTTAACAAAGTTGAGCTGGTTAAGTTTTCAAAACCAGAACAGTCCTATAAAGAATTAGAGGAACTTGTAAAAGATGCTGAAGGAGTTTTACAGGGTCTAAAGCTGCCTTATAGAATTGTTAAAGTATGCAAGGGAGATTTAGGCTTTACAGCAGCTTTTAAATATGATATTGAGGTCTGGATGCCAAGCTATAATAAATATGTGGAAATATCGAGCTGTAGTAATTTTGAGGATTTTCAGGCCAGACGGGCAAACATAAAATATAAAGAAAATCAAAAATCAAAACCAAGGTTTGTTCATACATTAAATGGATCAGCATTAGCCATAGGAAGAACAGTAGCTGCAATACTGGAAAATTATCAAAATGCTAATGGAACAGTTGAAATTCCTCAGATATTAATGCCATATATGGGTGGAAAATGTGTTATAAAATAGCAATAGAAATGCGTGCTAATTAAAAACATTAACTTCAATTCGTAATTTGGGCGTAGCCCTCCAACCCTGCTATACTAAAGCCAAG
>ENA-UOOI01003718-UOOI01003718.1-fermentation-metagenome-genome-assembly--contig:-NODE-3718-length-11058-cov-3.692357_pt1 | contig 11058 bp, 10 predicted proteins | sample MGYA00245779_ERZ724027 | MGnify/ENA primary metagenome ERZ724027 (study PRJEB28704, sample SAMN03018318) | fermentation metagenome | biome: anthropogenic terrestrial biome; feature: soil; material... | reverse complement strand
ATTTTTTTATCTCGTTTTTTTTTTGAAAATTTGTAATCCGTTTGCGAAGAAAAAGATCACCAATGAATAAGGAGTGCCGACTTTTATGGAATAATTGTTTGAATGTTATTCGGGACAATATCCCCGAACCGGCGTTCAATACGTGGTTTTTACCCATTGTTCCGCTAAAGTACCAGGATCATGTGTTTACCGTACAGGTTCCCAGTCAGTTTTTTTACGAATATCTGGAAGATAAATACCTCGATCTCATTCAGCATACACTTTATCGGGAAATAGGAGAGGGTACTATCCTCAATTATCGTATTCTGGTAGAGACTGAGAGTAATACGGCGGTTGAACTTCGCGGGGAGAGCAAGTCTTATGCGGGAGCCGACAGGAACACGGCCGGCAAGATTTCTACGAAAGTACCCAGCCCTTTCGACAGGGTGGAGACATCCGAATTCGACTCCCAGATCAACTCCAAATATACTTTTCTCAATTTTTTTGAAGGCGAAAGCAACCGGCTTGCGCGCACGGCCGCTGAAGCAGTTGCCATGAATCCGGCAAAGACGGCGTTCAATCCGTTGTTTGTACACGGGAACTCCGGTGTCGGGAAGACGCACCTCTGTCATGCTATCGGATCGAGGGTGAAGGACCTCTACCCTGATAAGAAAGTGCTCTATCTATCTGCCCATCTGTTCAAAGTGCAATACACCGATGCCCGCCGGTTCAACACCATCAATGACTTCATCAATTTCTACCAGAATATTGATGTCTTACTGATCGATGATATTCATGAATTGTCGGGATTGGAGAAAACGCAGAACACTTTTTTCCACATTTTTAATCACCTGCATCAGAATAATAAGCAACTGGTCATGACTTCCGATTGCCCGCCCATGAATATGCAAGGTGTGGAAGAACGGCTGCTTACCCGTTTTCGCTGGGGACTTACCACCAAACTGGAACGTCCCGATAAGGAGCTTCGCAAAAAGATCCTTCAGAATAAGGTGCTCTCCGATGGACTTACCATCCCCGGGAACGTGATCGAGTTTATCGCCGAGAACGTCACCGAGAACGTACGTGATCTGGAAGGGATCGTAGTCTCCCTTATGGCGCATTCCATCATCAACAATCGAGAAATCGATCTGTCGCTGGCCCGGAGAGTAGTGGAACAAAGCATTAAATTTGAAAAGAAGCGTATCACTGTGCAGAAGATACAGGATACAGTATCGGACTTCTATCATGTCAAGAAGGAGCTCATCCAGTCTGTATCCCGTAAACGTGAAATAGTACAGGCACGGCAGGTGACCATGTATTTTATCAAGAAACATACTGAACTGTCTCTTTCGCAAATAGGTGTACAGGTGGGTAACCGTAACCATGCCACCGTACTTCATGCCTGCAATACGGTTAAGGATTACTATGAAGTGGACAAAGGATTCCGGTCCGACATCGATGAGATCGAAAGTTTGCTTAATTCATGATATAGGGGCTGTCTTTATTCTCTTATTCACCCTCTTTACCGGATGTGCCTCTTCGGGAGCCCCCGGAGCGGTAAAGATCGCCGTGATCACCGACATTCATTTTCTCGACACTCTGCTTGCTGCCGAAGGAGAATCTCTTTTTGCGTACGAGAAGGCGACCGGCAGAAATATAACCGATTTGCATGCGGTGCTGGATGCGGTACTGGATGATTTAAAGGAGGAAGCGCCTGATCTGCTGCTGGTGACGGGAGATATCACCAATCACGGGGAGAAACAAAGCCACCTTGGTTTTATTGAGAAACTCCGACTGTTGCAAAGCCGGGGAACCCGTATTCTCGTGATTCCCGGAAATCACGATATCAATATCCCCGACGCGAAAGCTTACCGGGGCAATCAGGCTACTCCGGCCGAAACTGTTTCAAAAGAGGAATTTGTGGAACTGTACGCTCCGTTCGGTTATTCAGATGCGTTGAAAAGGGATAAGGCTTCATTGAGTTATCTCGCGGAGATCAATGAGGGTGTCTGGCTCCTCTGTTTCGATACCAACCGGTATGAGGAGCACACAACAACCTCTGTTACCGGGGGACGCATCCTTCCGGAAACAATGGACTGGGCACTTGATATCCTGTACGAAGCGAAAGAAAAAGGAATTACAGTATTGGGGATGATGCATCACGGTCTGGTGGAGCATATGCCCTATCAGGCGGCTTTCTTTCCCCAATATCTGATCGATGAGTGGGAGAAGAATGCCGGCCTCCTTGCCGATACGGGATTAAAAGTAGTCTTTACGGGACATTTTCACGCCAATGATATCACTATGCATACCTCTTCTGCCGGGAACATTCTTTATGATGTGGAAACCGCTTCGTTGGCGCAATACCCTTTTGCCTACAGGATCATGGAGTTGAATGATACCGGGCTTTCGATCGATACCCGCTTTGTCGCCGCTATTCCCGGAAATGCTGATCTGGCAGCCGTATACCGGGATAAATTGGAGGCTATCACCCGGCGGGTGGCAAGGAACCGGTTAGACGGGTTGGATATACCCATGCCGGAGGAGACGCTCGATGCACTCACCGATGTGATCGTGAAGCTGAACCTGATACATGTGCGGGGCGATGAGAAACCGGATATGGCCCTGAAGATGGCGATCCGCATTTTTGCCGACCTGATGGGCAGCGAGGCCGATCAGGATTCATTCGCGTTCGATTTTCCGCCGGAAGATAACCGGGTGGTAATTCCTTTTCAATAGAAAATTCTGAATTTTGAATCTTGAATCTTGAATTATAGTTATGAAGAGGAGTAAAGCTAAATTCGATCCTTTGATGATCTGCATGGAACCGGGCCGTTTGGAGGCGGGATGTGATGAAGCCGGGCGTGGTTGCCTGGCAGGACCTGTTTTTGCTGCGGCGGTGATTCTGCCTCATAATTTTCATTGCGACGGATTGAATGACTCTAAACAGCTTTCGGAGAAAGAACGGGCTAAATTACGGATAATCATCGAAAAAAAAGCGCTGTGTTATGCTGTGGAAGCCTGCTCTCCGGCAGAGATCGACGAGATCAATATCTTATGGGCTTCCGTAAAGGCGATGCATCGCGCTTTAGCTCATCTGGCTATACCTCCTGAACATATTCTGGTGGATGGTAACCGTTTCCGTCCTTTCGGCAACATATTCCATACCTGTGTGATCAAGGGAGATGCGAAATACCGTTCTATTGCTGCCGCTTCGATCCTTGCAAAGACATACCGTGATGAATATATGCAGCAACTCCATAAAGCACATCCCGCATACGACTGGCACCGCAATAAAGGATACCCTACCAAAGCGCATCGTGAGGCGATCAGTCAGTATGGTATTACGCCCCACCACCGGAAGAGTTTTCGGCTTATTGAACCACAATTGATATTGGATTTTTGAAAAGTACTGTAAACAAAATGAAAAAGAGGTTGTTGTAATAGAAACTGCGGCCGAATTGAAACGCCTCAGAAGTAAATAACATTTATGTAGAATCACTAAAACTTCAAGAAATGAAAAAAATTTTGTTTAGTACTGTATTGATTTTTGCCTGCTCTATAGGTATTGCTAGTGCTCAACTTCAGAAAGGCAGTACGCTGGTAGGCGGTGGCATCGGAGATCTGAAACTGGGATTGGGAGATGACAACGTTTTCAATATTACCTTAACCCCGCGTGTAGGTTATTTTATTCAGGATAATGTGGCCATTGGTGGAAAGGTGGGTCTGAGCTATACGGCTCAACCGGGCGATGATGCGTATGGGTACAATGTGAACGCGTTCGGTCGTTATTATTTCGGAGAAAGAGAATTTGATACGCTACTGAGACAAGGTCGTTGGTTTTTGGAAGCAGGAGCAGGAATTGGGGGTGCCAGAGGTGCCGATGTCGGTTTTAATGTGAATTTCGGTCCGGGTTATTCTTATTTCCTGAGTGAGAATGTGGCCGTAGAAGGTTTATTGCTTTACAATGGGACATTCGGATCGGGTAGTTCCAACGGATTGTCTTTGAATGTAGGATTTCAGATATATTTTCCTTCTTCACTCTATAAAAATCTCAAGTAAGATATTATCAATTCGTCGGCAGAATCCTTGTGTTACTGCCGTCTGAAACGAGCATGAACATCATTACACTCAAGAAGATGAGTAAAGCGAGTTCACTAAAGTTAGACTTTTTCTGCACTCGGCAAAGTAAATAAATTTACTCTGCACTCGTTTAACGAAAAAGTTCCATACGATGTCTTTGAAAATAAGTAGTTTAATCGTATGAAATATTTTTTACAGCAAAAAGAGGGTACGTCACCAAGGTGATGCTATTCTCTTTTTGCATTTGTATTAATCCAGCCAGCTAATCCCCTTCCTGCTTTTACACATTTTTCATGCTTAATTGGATCCGTTTGCGTTCCAAATCGACTGACAACACCCTGACCTTTACATGTTGATGAAGGGAAACCACTTCGGTGGGGTTGGAGATGAAGCGGTCGGCCAGTTCCGAGATATGTACCAGCCCGTTTTCCTTGATGCCCACATCCACGAAACAGCCGAAATTGGTGATGTTGGTAACGATGCCCGGCAGTGTCATTCCCTCTTTCAGGTCGTTAATGGTGCGGATACCGGGGTCAAATTCCAATACCTGCACCTTGGTGCGCGGATCCCGTCCCGGTTTTTCCAGTTCCTGCAATATATCCGTAAGCGTCTCTTCGCCCACGGTTTCCGTTTTGTACCGGTTAATGTCGATAGTCTCGATCAGAGGTTTGTTTCGGATCAGCTCTTTCACTGTGCATTGCAGGTCTTTGGCCATCCGTTCCGCAATTGCATAACTTTCGGGATGTACGGCGGAATTATCCAGCGGGTTTTCCGCATCGGGAATGCGTAGGAATCCTGCGCATTGTTCAAATGCTTTCTCGCCCAGACGCGGTACTTTCTTCAGTTCCTTGCGCGAACGGAACGGGCCGTTCTCCGCGCGGTAATTCACGATATTCTGCGCCAGTGCCTCGCCCAATCCCGATACGTAGGTGAGCAGGTGCTTGCTGGCCGTATTGAGGTTCACTCCCACGAGATTCACGCAGTTCTCCACTGTCTGGTCGAGCGAGCGCTTCAGTTTCGTCTGGTCCACATCATGCTGGTATTGGCCTACACCGATCGACTTGGGATCGATCTTCACCAGTTCGGCAAGCGGATCGCTCAACCTCCGTCCGATGGAGACGGCCCCGCGCACCGTTACATCATATTCGGGGAACTCTTCGCGGGCTGTCTTCGAGGCGGAATAGACCGATGCGCCGCTTTCGCTCACAACGAACACTTTCACCTCTTTCTCATACCGCAGGTTGGTAATAAAGCGTTCCGTTTCACGGCTTGCCGTACCGTTCCCGATAGCGATGGCATCGATGCGGTAGGTGGAGACCAGTTTCACCACTTTGCTTGCCGATTTGGTAAATTCGTTCTGCGGAGGATGTGGGTAGATGGTCTCGTTATGCAGCAGGTTCCCCTGTTCGTCTAAGCAAACTAACTTGCAGCCGGTGCGGTAACCGGGATCGACACCAAGGATGCGTTTCTGTCCCAAAGGGGGAGCCAGAAGCAACTGGCGCAGGTTTTCCGCGAAGACGGCGATAGCCGCTTCGTCGGCCTGCTCTTTGGAGAGGTTGGCAAATTCAGTTTCTATGGAAGGTTTTAGTAAACGTTTGTAGCCGTCGGTCACCGCATCTTCCACCTGGTCAGCCGCTTTGGTATCATTTTTGGCATAGCGCGGCACAAGCCTGTCGAGGCATTTTTCATCATCAGGGGAAATGGACACCCGCAGAAATCCTTCTGCTTCACCACGGCGAATCGCTAAGAGGCGGTGCGACGGACAACGTGACAAGGGTGCGGAAAAATCGAAATAGTCCCTGTATTTCTCCCCCTCTTCCTCTTTTCCTTTCATAACTTTTGAGGTGATCACCGCATCGCGGGCAAATATATTTCGCACTGTCTGGCGTGCATGGGCATCTTCGTTCACCCATTCGGCAATGATATCGCGTGCCCCTTTCAGCGCTGATTCCGCATCGGGCACATTCTCATTGAGATATTGCGCAGCTTTTGTTTCTACTGAGCCGTTCTGTTGTGTCATCAACCATTCGGCGAGAGATTCCAGTCCGTTCTTGCGCGCAATTTCAGCACGGGTCTGCCGTTTTGGTTTATAGGGCAGGTAGATATCTTCGAGTTCTGTGCTGTCCCAGCAACCGGTGATCTGTTTTTCGAGCTCCGGAGTCAGTTTCTCCTGTTCCGAAATCGACTTGAGTACATACTCCTTTCGTTTCTCGAGTTCCAGGTACTTTTCATTCAACTCTTTTATATTGGATATCTTCACCTCATCCAATCCTCCTGTCACCTCCTTCCGGTAGCGACTGATAAAAGGGATGGTGGCCCCTTCTTCCAGCAGTTTGATACTGTTCTCTACATTTCTGATAGGAATATTCAGCGATTTGGAAATGAACGTATGAATAACTGACATCTGTGATCGATTTATATACGATACAAAAGTACAAGAAATTTCTCTATCTTTACCTCTCTAAACAACGACTACATGGCGAAACTGAAATCTGTATATTTTTGCTCCAGTTGCGGGTATGAATCTCCCAAGTGGATGGGGAAATGCCCTGCCTGCGGTGAATGGTCGACCTTCGTAGAGGAACTGGTACGTAAGGATGCTGCTGCGAAACAGGAAGATACCCGTTCTTTCAGGGAGGTGAAGAGCCAGCCAATGGCGCTGAGCGAAATCAAGGCCGACGAACTGCCGCGGATCGATATGAACGACGGGGAATTGAACCGCGTGCTGGGCGGAGGGTTGGTGCCGGCATCGGTCGTGCTGGTCGGTGGAGAACCGGGCATCGGGAAATCGACATTGGTATTGCAAACCATTCTGAAACTCAGTGGCGTGAAGTCTCTCTATGTTTCGGGGGAAGAGAGTGCAGGACAGTTAAAATTGCGTGCCGACCGGATCGGTATAAAAAATGATGACTGTCTGATCGTATGTGAGACCAACCTCGATGAAATTTTTAAGCATGTCAGGAAGGTGGCTCCGCAACTGTTGATCATCGATTCCGTACAGACCATATACAATGAGGCATTGGAGTCGTCTCCCGGCAGCATTTCTCAGGTGCGCGAATGTGCTTCGCTGCTGCTTAAATTTGCCAAACAGTCGGGTACACCGGTGTTGCTGATCGGCCATATCACCAAGGAGGGGAGCATAGCGGGCCCCAAAATCCTGGAACATATGGTGGATGCCGTGTTGCAGTTTGAAGGGGACCAACACTATATGTACCGTATCCTTCGTGCCGTAAAGAACCGGTTCGGCAGCACTGCGGAGTTGGCGATTTATGAAATGAACCGGACAGGATTGCGCGAGGTGAGTAACCCGTCGGAACTCCTGCTCACCCAGAACCATGACGGCCTGAGCGGCGTAGCCATTGCCGCAGCCGTTGAGGGCGTCCGCCCTTTCCTGATCGAAACGCAGGCGTTGGTAAGCACCGCTGCGTACGGTACGCCCCAACGTTCCGCTACCGGATTTGATATCCGGCGGATGAACATGCTGTTGGCCGTCCTCGAAAAGCGGGCCGGGTTCAAGCTGGCGCAAAAGGATGTCTTCCTGAATATTGCCGGCGGCTTGCGTGTGAGTGATCCCGGTATGGATCTCGCGATCATCAGCGCCGTGCTTTCGTCCAGTCTCGATATGACGGTCGAGAACGACACCTGTCTCTGCGGCGAGGTGGGGTTATCCGGCGAGATACGACCTGTGCACCGCATAGAGCAGCGCATTCAGGAGGCCGAAAAACTGGGCTTTTCGCGTATCCTTGTCCCTTTCAACAATCTGAAAGGATTCAATAAAAAGATGAAGATCGATGTGCAGCAGGTGAAAAAGGTGAGCGACGCTTTCCGGCTCTTGTTCTCGTAGGGCTACGGATTGCCCGGAAAGGTTGTCTTGGGAAATGCAGAAAATCCCTCGCGTAACCTGATTTAATTGTCACTGCAGGGAACTTTGTCCGAAAAAACAGCCCGGGGGTAATGTGAAAAATAAATTGATAAAAAAGGAGCGATGAAGAAAAAGAAAAAGCGAAGGATTCTTTTTATAAATCAAAAAAATATCCTACCTTTGCAGCCTATTTTGAAGGCAATTGGTACCTTGGCCGAGTGGTTAGGCGCCGGTCTGCAAAACCGTCGACGGCGGTTCGAATCCGCCAGGTACCTCAAAATAAAAAATCCAACGCTGCTTGTTCAGTGCTGGATTTTTTTACTTTTGACATTCAGCGTATGTCTGTGTTTCTTTTTTGTTAGACGGCCGGATCGGTATCGTCCGCAGCTTTCTCTTTTTTGAATGCGTCGGCCACCCTGCCGAAATTCTCTTTCCATGAATCGGCTACCGAGGCAAAAAAATTGCCTGCGCTCTCTTTCACCACATCCCACTTGGAATCTGCGATTTGTTCATACTCGTCCAGTTTTGCAGACAGGTTATTTTTGATCTCCTTCAGATTCTCGAGTCGTTCGCGATACTCTTCTTTCGCTTCATCTGCGATTTCGCCTGCTTTATCTTCCAGTTTGGAGATGTAGTCGGCCAATTCATTCACCACATCGTGCGTTTTCTGTTTGAATTCGTCTTTTTTCATTGTAGAGGGTGTTAATGTTCACAAGTTAGTCGTTTCTTTCTATAAACATATGATGAGGAGATTGGTTCATTAGCATCTCATTTAGCTTAACGAAAACGTTCATTAATTTCAGAAAGAACAGCCAGGATGAAAAGGGGATAGCATCTACCGGTAAGAAGATAAAAAATCGTATCTTTGCAACTTAATGAAAGAGGGCTATGTTGAATATAGTGATTTTTGGAGCTCCCGGATCGGGAAAAGGAACACAAAGCGCGAAACTGGTTGAAAAGTACGGACTCAAACACCTCTCCACTGGAGAAATACTGCGTGACGAGATCAAAGCGGGCACAGAACTGGGAAGGCTGGCAGATACCTATATGTCGAGAGGGGAACTTGTGCCGGATGAACTGGTGATTGATATATTGGAAGGTTTGATCGGGAAAAACGGGCATATTAAAGGATTTGTTTTTGATGGATTTCCGCGTACGCTCGCTCAGGGGGAAGCACTGGGTAAGATGCTTCAGAAGCATGGCGAGGATGTACATGCCGTTGTCAACCTGGAGGTAGACGAAAAGGAATTGATCGATCGCCTGCTGAAACGGGGTGAGATCTCGGGCAGGAAGGATGATAACCGGGAAACCATTGAATCGAGGCTGAAAGTGTACCATACACAGACTGCACCCCTTAAAGAGTTTTACCGGGCACGCGGAATATTAAAAAAGATTGAAGGGGTTGGCTCTGTCGACGAGATCTTCCGTTCCATCGAAAAAGAAATTGACACGTTAGTGAAGTAAGAATGGCGGAAATAAATTTTGTAGATTACGTAAAGATTTTCTGTAGATCCGGGAAAGGAGGGCGCGGTTCAGCCCATCTGAGAAGAGAAAAATATATCCCGAAGGGGGGGCCCGACGGGGGTGACGGGGGTGACGGAGGAAATATTATACTCCGTGGCAATCGTAATTACTGGACATTGCTCCATTTGCGGTATCAGCGGCATATCTTTGCCGGACACGGTGAAGGCGGCTCGAAGTCCCAGCGTTCCGGGAAAAAGGGCGAGAGTAAGGTGATTGAAGTGCCTTGCGGTACTGTCGCCTATGACGCGCATACCGGAGAGTATTTGTGTGATATCACGGAAGACGGACAGGAAGTGACCTTGTTGAAGGGGGGCCGTGGAGGCCAGGGCAATGTTCATTTTAAGTCGGCTACGAATCAGACACCCCGCTATGCGCAGCCGGGCGAACCGTATGAAGAGCGGTGGATAATCCTTGAGTTGAAGCTGTTGGCGGATGTGGGATTGGTTGGTTTTCCGAATGCGGGGAAGTCTACCCTGCTTTCGGTGGTGTCGGCCGCAAAACCGAAGATCGCCAATTATCCCTTTACCACACTCCAACCCAATTTGGGTATTGTGGAATATCGTGACGGAAAGTCGTTTGTGATGGCCGATATCCCCGGAATTATCGAGGGTGCCAGTGAGGGGAAAGGGCTTGGCCTGCGATTTCTCCGGCATATAGAGCGTAACTCTTTGTTACTCTTTGTTATTCCTGCCGATGCGGACGATATCCGGGAAGAGTACCATATTTTGTTGAATGAACTGACCCAGTACAATCCCGAGTTGCTGCATAAAACACATCTGTTGGCCATATCGAAAGCGGATATGCTCGATGAGGAGCTGATGCAGGAGATGGCATTCGGCCTGCCTGATATTCCTTACCTGTTTATCTCTTCCATTACGGGGTATGGAATTCCGGCGCTGAAAGATATGCTGTGGCGCGAACTGAATTCGGAGGATTATGTTCCGATATCGGCATCGCGCGATACATTGGTTCACAGGAAGCTCGATCTCTCCGGGCTGACATTTGAGCCGGAAGAAGAATTTCCCGGCGGTGACCCTTTGCTTGGGGAGGAAGAGGAGCCGGAGGAGGACGACAATTACACCGAGGAGGATTTTTAACGTTTAGAGATGAAACCACATCCCCAGTACAGCAATCTGCTTCTGTTCGATCTGTTCGACAGGGAGAAGAATATTGTTCATTTCACTACTACCCGCGCGGGTGGGGTGAGCGACGGTTCCTTCTCTTCCTTTAATATGGGGAATTTCTCGGACGACAGTCCATTGAATATAAGTGAGAACCGGGAAATACTTGCCCGCATGTTCTATATGGATATAAGTCAGTTCATCATTCCCCACCAGACGCATGGGACCAACGTGTTGACGGTAGACAGGAACTTCCTCAGCCTCGATTATGCCGATGCCATCGAGACCCTGTACGGGGTTGATGCGACCATTACGGGAGAGAAAGACATTTTCTTGTGTGCCACCACCGCTGATTGTGTACCGATCATTCTGTTCGACAGGCGGAATGAGGTAGTTGCGGCTATACATGCGGGATGGAGAGGCACTGTAGGGCGTATTACGGAAAAAACCGTCCTGGAGATGGAACGGCAATTCGGTTCTTCACCGGCC
>ENA-UOOI01003717-UOOI01003717.1-fermentation-metagenome-genome-assembly--contig:-NODE-3717-length-11065-cov-120.326067_pt1 | contig 11065 bp, 6 predicted proteins | sample MGYA00245779_ERZ724027 | MGnify/ENA primary metagenome ERZ724027 (study PRJEB28704, sample SAMN03018318) | fermentation metagenome | biome: anthropogenic terrestrial biome; feature: soil... | reverse complement strand
CAAAATCAGAATAATCAAATTGACATTTTGGTATTATAAGTATATAATAAAAATATATTTTGCATATTATCTGCAGAATGGAGGAATAGATATGTTGTTAGAGTTTAGAACTAAAAACTATAAATCGTTCAAAGATGAGCTCATATTTTCTCTTATACCCGCTCCCAAACAAAAAGGACTTGATTATAGTGTGTTAGAAGAAACCATCGGTAAAAAAATCTATAAAGGCCTATGCTCTGCCGTTATTTATGGGCCAAATGCCTCTGGAAAAACCAATATCATTGGCGCAATGGATACTTTTAAATCGATTGTTTTACGTGGCAGTATTCGTAATGATGACGATAAAAGCGATCCCAATGCTGCAGCCACTGCTTTGGAACTGATTCCGAATAACTCCAGTGAAAACAATGATCCAGTATGCTTTGCCATTAAGTTTACCACGAATGGTATGTTAGTGGAATACTCTTTCTCTGCCGACTTAGGTAAATTTTTAGAGATCGATTATCAACGCAAAGTATTATCTGAAACTCTAAAAATTAACAATTCTTTGATTTTTTCACGTAACGACGGCTTGGAGTTTGATTCTTTGGATACCATTCAAGAACTCCTTGTAAATGCTTTTGAGCAGAATGCAGAAGGTGCAATTGCTTTGGCGAAAAGCAATTTGAACGATGAAGAACTTTTTCTGATGAACGGTTTCAAAACAATGTTTAGTTCCAAACTGGTTGCACTGATCAGCAGTTGGTTGGACAACAAATTCATGGTCATTTACCGAGCTGATTCCATGCATCTCATCCGAAAATTTAGTGATCCTAAGAAAAAATCCATATATGTTGAAAAAACGCTGAATGAAGCGGCAACCTATTTCGGAATCAACTCAAATGCACTTGGTTATGTAGTAGATGGTGAAAACAATGAAGCAAAACTTTTTTCCCTTTTTCATAAAACTCAAAAAGGTGCTGCAATTCCCGCTGAGCTGTTTGAATCCTACGGAACAATTCGCTTTGTAAATATGTTTCCTTTAGTAGTCAACGCTCTCTTAAATGGCGGCACTTTGGTGGTAGATGAATTTGATGCTTCCATCCATCCAATGGCTTTGATGAATATTATCAATATTTTTCATAATGATGAAATCAACATTCATCATGCGCAACTTATTTTTAACACACATAACCCTATCTTCTTAAATGCAAACCTGTATCGGCGAGATGAAATTAAGTTTGTGGAGCGTGATGAAGAAACCCATTTCAGCAACCATTATTCTCTCTCAGACTTTGGAACCGCAGGCAAATCTGGTGTTCGCAAAAATGAGGATTACATGAAGAATTACTTCGTGGATCGTTATGGCGCTATTAAGGACATTGATTTCACACCCATCTTTGAGGAACTGATGTCTCGTGGAAAAGAGGTGTGATCATATGCACGTGATAACATAGCTATTTACTGCAATACTTTTGAATTTATACCCAAATAATCCATTAACGCTATTTCAAGTATTTTTGACAAGTTGACATCATCCCTTTTTTCTGCAAGTTCTTTCAGCCATGCCGGAATAGTGACATTTGTTTTTACTCTGCGGTTATTCATTTCATCCGCTACCATGTCTGGAAATATGGTTATTAAAACTACTAAGCCGGTTATATCTTTTTTATTTACTTTCATTTCTGAAAGCGGCAATTGTTCTCCATCCTTTTCCATTCCATATATATGAAGTTCTAAAGCCTCTTTTGCATTGGCAATCGCCTCTTCCAGATCACTTCCGTAGCTTATGCACCCTGGTAAATCAGGAAAATATACACCAAAGCCTCCGTCATCTGATGGTTCTAAAACAGCTAAATACGTTAATTTTCTCATAAAACAACTCTCCTTTATTTTGAAGCCGGATTTATTTCAACCCAGCCTGTTGATATATGCTTTTTAATGTCATTCTTTATTCCTTTATTCCTTTATTATTTCTCTGACCGTCATATTGTCCCTCCCTATGTATATGATTATACTCCTATTTTATACGTATGTCAATGAAAACATACGTATAAAATAGGAGTATTACTGCTGGCTGTTACTATTCACACCTGGGCAAAGTCTATCATATGATTTCGGCAAATGATATCCGATAAGGAGTATTTGCATTCGTCGGTACTTTGGCTCCGTATTTTGGAGCCTTATGTACCGCTACGTAATGAAGCTTAAGCGAAAGCGTCTCCGATTCGGATACATTTGTCGAAATCATAACATGGTATACATGATGGGTGTGAACAGTAACTACTGGCTATCTGTTAGCTAACGCTATTTTTAGAACGATATCTTTTTACACCGCTTTATACGTTTTTCATAACCTTATTTAATTTAGTATACGGTAAGCTCTGGCATGATTTTTAATAATTTTGCAACATCACGCGCAGCAACTCTGGGGACAACAGAGAGGATATATACATTGTTGAACGAAAGAGATTAATCAATCAAATTATATCGGAAATTTGCAAAATCTGCATATCCTCCCTCTTCCTTTGTAGAGAAATACGTAAGCCCAAATCGACACCCCATAAACTGTTCCAGTGTATATTGTAGATGTATTGTCTTTCCAAGCTTTACCCATTCATCCTGTCTTTTATAATAGAATACAGCTGTATCAATCTCCTCATCAAAAGAACAAGCTACTTTCAACTCCACTGTTGATGTATTTATCTTAACTCTTCCATATTCCGTACCGGCCTCTGCATCGTTATATTCTTTCCACTGATTTGGTCTTGTAACAGGTTTATCACGGCCTAACATTACAATATAATATTGTCCCTTTTCTTTTGTCAGCCCAATAAATCCATAAATACTCTGCAACACACAAAGTCCTGCAAAATCACCATCATTTATTCCTTCCCCGTTAAGGGTTACTATAGCATCGCACTTAGGTCCAATGGTTCGCTGTGTTAATGTGTTTTTAGCTTTCACTACATTCTTTCTGATATCGGATGTTCTAATTCGCAAAAAACCAGGGTTATCTGTTACAGACCAGCAAGCATCATCAGGCTCATGATTCCACTGCCAATAGTCTTTTAAATGTATTTTTCCATCACCGGAAGGTTGATATCTAAAATCATCGTCTCCCACAAAAGGAGCATATTGATATCCGGGTCGTTTACTTTTAACAGATAACTGCAAAGGCACCTTGCCATTAACGCCTAACACTGGATAATCATTTTCCCAATGCATCGGAATCAATACTGGTATTCTACCGACTGCACCATGATCCTGAAATAAGATAGCATACCATTCTCCGTCCGGTGTATCGATAATACCACCCTGGGCAACACCCATATTTCGATATCCCATATCATCATCCAGGATATCCCCCCCAATATATGGTCCGTCCACTTTATCACTTACATAGCAGCACTGGGTACGTCTTTTAAATCCGGAAGCTGAAATATGTATCAGAAAAATATAGTATTTACCATTTATTTTATAAATATGAGCCCCTTCATACCCAAGTATAGCATCATCTCTATCCTTAAGGATAAGTTTATGAATGCCTCCCTCTTTTGGGCCGGTTAAATCACTCTTTAATTCAATTATTCTTATTTCTTTATTACCATATACAAGATAAACCCGTCCGTCATCGTCAAACAATAGTGAACTATCGTGATAGAAGCCTTTTATATAACTCTTTTTCCATGGACCCTCAATATGATCGGCAGTATATAGGTATGTTTTTTGTGTATCATTAGCTACAAAAACTATATAAAACTTGCCATTATGGTATCTTAACGTGGGGGCCCACATTCCATTGGCATAAATTCCTCTGTCATCCATCAATTTTTGACCAGGCGTACCATCTAAAGTTTCAAATACATAAGTGGCTATTTCCCAATTCCCCAAATCGTAAGAACGTAAAATAACACATCCGGGCATCATATGCATCGTTGTACTTACCATATAGTAAGTGTCATCTATCCTAATAATATCTGGATCAGGAAAGTCTGCCCATATAATGGGGTTATTCACTTTTAGTTTCATATATTACCTCACTTTTATTAAAAATTAATAATACGATAAAATGCTTCCTTGGGATTATTCTCTTCATCAAATAATAGAGGCCAATTCTTTCGATTACGAGCCGGAAAATTATCAAGCCAGGTATAATCATCGGCAACTCCCCATAAGGTTACACACTCAATAACCTCTTTGTATTCACGGAATATTTTAAAATAATCCTCATATATTTTTGCCTGTTTATCCAGCAGCTTGGCATCCGGCTTCTCTATTCTACTATGGTCACCGAATTCGAATAGAGAAACATCCAACTCTGTAATATGTATCTGAATACCAAGGCTTGCATATAACTCGATTGTTTCCTTTAGCTCATCAGCATAAGGTCCATAGATACTGCTATGGCATTGCATTCCTATGCCATCTACAGGAACTCCTCTATCTTTCATAGCCTTAATCGTATTATAGATTTTTACTCGTTTTGCCGGATTTGTCTCATTATAATCATTATAGAAAAGTTTCTTCTCCGGTAATATTTCCTTGGCAATACGAAAAATATCATCCATAAACCGTTCACCAAGTATATCTACCCACTTTGATCGGCGTAATACCGTATCTGCTTTATCTTCAATTGCTTCATTTACAACATCCCAGCAAAAAACCTGTTCTCTATATCGATTACCTACAAGCGTTATATAACTTTTAATTCGTTCTAATAGCTGCTTTCTATCCATACCTTCAAAGAACCAATCTGGTGTCTGATTGTGCCAAACAAAGGTATGGCCTCTAACCAACAAATCATTTTTTATAGCAAAAGCTACGATTTCATCGGCTGCCGTAAAATCATATTGATCTTTTCCAACGGCAATACTAGAAACTTTCATCTCATTTTCACAGGTAATACTGTTAAAATGTTTTATAATAAGATTACTATTGCTTTTTATTGTTCTAGTGTTTACTGCTGCCCCAACTTTAAAATAATCCTTATATTTCTCTTTCAAACTTATCATGTGCTCTGTCCTCCCTAGTTAAACGATATCATAGTTTCTATTTGTAATGCAATAGTAACGGTAACAGATAAAATTTGTATTACTATACATGTTACTGTTCACACCCTAGGTAAAGTCTATCCTATGATTTCGACAAATGATATCCGATAAGGAGTATTTGTATTCGTCGGTACTTTGGCTCCGTATTTTGGAGCCTTATGTACCGCTACGTAATACAACTAAGCGAAAGCGTCTCCGATTCGGATACATTTGTCGAAATCATAACATAGCATACATGATGGGGTGTGAACAGCAACCTATACATGGCAAGAATCACCTCAATACTAGTTCAATGGTATATCCGGATGCATTACTACACCCCAGAATGCCGGCTTCTGTATCAAATATTTATCAAATAGCAGAGGATAATTGGGAACGGATGGTTTGTTCAGCCAGGATGTTTCATCGGATAGTCCCCAGAAGGTGACATTGGTTATATTTGCAAGGTTCTGCTTTTTTAGGTGCTGTAATACAAGAAATAATCTCTTATATCTTGAAGCCTGCTTTGCGAAAGCCTCTTCCGAATTGTCCGTTAAATACATATCCAGTTCTGTAATATGAATTTCCAATCCAAGCTCTGCATACTTGCGGATAGAATTCTCAATATCTGCTATGGATGGAGAATCAATTCCAATATGACTTTGTAAACCTATACCATCAATTAATCCCTTGCTTTTAAGATCTTGTACAAGATCTATGATGGCATTCATCTTAATCACCTGCTCCGTATTATAGTCATTGTAAAATAACTTAACTTCTGGATCTGCATATTTTCTTGCATATTCAAAGGCTTTCTCTACAAATTCGGGACCAATAATCTGATACCAGTAGCTTTCCTTAGAGCGATAGAAACCTGGTTCTCCATCCCCCACTTCAATGGCCTCATTGACCACATCCCAGCAATAAATAACTCCTGGATAATTGGTCTGAAGGTAGGACAATACATTCTTAATGTAATTCTCCAATCGTTTCAACATTAACTCCTTTGATACCAAAGGTGCATTCTCTCCTTTGGAGTATCCTTCTGTAAAGAGCCATCTTGGAGTCTGGGAATGCCAAACTAAGGTGTGGCCTCTCAGAGGAAGATTTGCTTTTTTCGCAAACTCCAGTAGATATTCTACATTTTTAAAAGTGACCTGGGGATTATCATCATACTTAGGATCCGATATACTTTTTTCATAATCCAATAAACTATCGGGTTTTAATTCATTACCTATCGTAAAACTGCTAAATTGTTCTGTCATCAATCCTTGACGGCTTTCGGAAGCTTCATATACCGTAGTTGCAAATCCTATGGTAAAATAATCCTTATATATTTCCTTTAGGGAAGGAATATCCCCCCTTACCGCATGAGCGGTTTCCTTTACTAATTCTACACCATCAATATAGAAATCAACACAGTTTTTTTCTGATTCTGTGTTTGTTTCAAAATACAATTTAACCGTTTTCGTATCTTCCGGTACAATCAACCGCCCATTTAATTCTGTCCAAACACCCTTTTCTACCAAAGCTGAGCCAAATTTTAAATAATGACTTTCATTTTTCTCAAGCATACAATCCATTTGAATACTATCCGGACCATCCTCATACATAATATAGGCTTTTACCACATAATTACTGTTCGGTTCTAATATATTAGTCAAATCCACAATGGGTCCGTTCCAAAAATCAGTGCGTCCGGATGTAAGTAATGCATTGGAACCTTCATATGCCTTGCCACTTACCATCTCTATTTCAGCCGTTCCTCTTCCATAAAAGTCAGAATCTCCAGATTCAAACCCCTCATGGAATACAATTTTCTGGTCAATTTGGACATTCCCATAATGAATTTCCGGCAAAAAGACCTCCTCATTATTACTTCCATTATTCTCCTTACCATCATGATCGCCTTTATTAACCTCTGTTTCCGTATCTATATTATCCGTTTTGTCTCCTGGCTTTAGCGCATTGCTGCTTCCGCTATTATTACAGCCAGCCAAAAATGATAATAAGAATAATATCATTATAAATAACCTAATATTCAGATGCCTAATTCTTGTCATATGATATCATTACTCCCCTCACAAAGATTTGTGATTCCAAAACCCTCTATTTTTTAGAAAAGCTCCAAGTATTAAAATGATATCCGCTTCCGGCAAATGTAAAGTAGATATCATGAACACCCGTCACCTCACGAACCGGTACGGTAACCTCCGCGAAATTGTTAAAGTTTCCGGTGTTATTAATTCCTATATAAGAGATAGCTTCTCCCTCTAAGCTATCAATTGTTACTTTAATCGCTCCACCTTCTGTTTCACTGGAGTAACGAATTGTTAATGTTTCTGCTCCTTTACGTCCAAAGTCAACACCACTTACCAAAATCCAATCCCCATTATCTATTTCACCAACAGAAACCGTCTCTGGATCCTTAAAGCTTATCTTATCTTCTTCAACAATCTTAACTCCGGCATTGTTGGACATTGTCGTTGCCTTGACATTTTGGTAAGGATTCAATGCTTCCAATTGCTTCACGCCAACTTTATTGGCAGCAATTGGCTCGATGGTACCATCCTTATTTACCGTAACCTGATTCATATGCGTACTTCGGTATCCACCTTTGATTCCCATGGAATCTTGCAATAAAGAGGTATGATAGAACATATACCAATTATTATTAAACGGAATCATACTATGATGGTTATTGCCACCACTACCAAAGAAATAACCCGGATTCTTTAAAATTGAGCCTTGATACTCCCAAGGCCCCATAGGGTTCTTACTGGTCATATAGATGATTTCACCAGCGGCTGGAACATATTTACCCTTTGCATTGGTTCTGCTGGCAAAATTCGAGCAATAAGTATAATAATAGGTATCCCCGATTTTATTGATACCAGAGTCCTCAAACAGATAAGGGGCTCCAATTACAACAGCTTCCCCTACTGTACTCATCATATCCGGTCCCAATTCTATTACCCTGGCTGTATTCGGCATTTCCTCCTGCCCTTCCGGTATACCTCCACCAAAATAAATATAGGCTCTGCCATCATCATCCACTAGAACTGCGGGGTCAAACATCCATACCACATCGGAACAGTTAGGAGTTTCCCAGTTGATTAAGGCCGTTCCTAATTCATCTTTAAATGGACCTGTGGGACGATCGGCCGTTAGCACCCCTATCCCCCCGCCTCCATTGGCAAAATAGAGAAAGAATTTATCCTGACCATTGATTTCTTTCCATACAGCAGAAGGAGCCCAAGAGTTTTTCGCCCATAGGCTGGCACCTTTGATTCCTCCTACATGGATCCAACCGTGATCCGTCCAATTTACCAAATCCGATGAAGATATGCATCTTAATTTATTAATCATACTATAATTATTGTCTATAATATTTTCTTCCCTATCATACATAATCTGATCCTGTGTCATATAAACATACACTCTATCACCATAAACCATGGCAAAGGGATCTGCGCCAAAATCCTGCGCTATCAGAGGATTATGATGCCCTATTTCCTTAAAGGAATTTGTATGTTCTATATCGGAAAACATAATCTCTAAATCATCTCTAAAATCCATACTAATATCCTCTTTCCTTTCCAAGTCTACTTGTTTTGTATCATTTATTCCATTATCCAAATCGTTCTCATATGCCTTTCCCATATCATTTTCTATCTTACTAACGCCCATGCCTTTTGGGCATAAATCCTGAAGAATATCTGTTTTTGATATTCTTGTAATGGCTCGCAGGTTTTTTGCGAGACTATTCTTACTATCTTCCTCTAAATTAATCTTCGGCTTATCACAATTCATTAAGCCTAGCACTATCATTAGAAATAATCCATTGACTGCCAAATATCGCAAATTCTTTTTTTTCAAAGGGAACCTCCTGGCTATAGCTTAATTTTCTTGGTCAAAACCCGGGATATTTGCATTCCATCATTATAAATTCATGGATCGTTTGGTTAAAGAAAGGGGAGGTAGCACACCCTCCCCTTTTAAGTCGTACCCCTTTGGATATTATTCACTTTGTTCGCCAATCACCCAGTGTAAAGCACGCCTTATTTATTTGCATCATCAATTAATGCCTGCCATACACTTTGCATCTGTTCAATTTTCTCTGCCGGGGTTGCAACCAAAGCATAGGTATCCCATGCAAAATCACCATAGCTTGTTCCGTATACCATACCTACATTGTCATTATTTTCGATTGCACCGTCATACATTAAAGTAAGGGTTTCATCAACAGCTCTTTCATCACGGAATTTTGTATAATAATTATCCTTCCATGCTTCCGGATCATCATAACCGGGGGTAGGCTCCGTCCAAAGGTTATATGCGAACGCAATTTTCTTTGCTGTTTCTTTATCATAAGAGGAAGGAATCACAGCCACATTATCACTAAAGTAAACGGAATAATTTGCAGCCTTCGGTCCCTTAGGAGGAAGAACAAATCCCCAATCATCCTCCATATCCTGTAAGCCGCCAACATTGTATTCCTCAGCAAATCTCATAGCAACCTTTGCATCATGGAAAGCGGAAATAAACCAATCCCAATTTGCATCTTCAGGAGTAGGCATCTCATAGCCTTTTTCAATCAAGCCTACTGCCCACTGCATCGCCTCTAAGAAATTCGGCTCTAAAGTTCCATTATAGTATTTTCCACTATCATCTTTACCGATAAATCTCGCATCATTCGAGGTAACTGCTCCTCTAAATAAATCGATGGAGAAACTAACCATAGCATAAGTATCCATAATACCATCATTATTATAATCCTGTGTTAATTTTGCAGCAATTTCTTCGAACTTCCCCCAGGTCCATTCGCCACTGGCCTGTAAATCATAAGGCAGTTCCGGATTCAAACCTGCTTCCTGGAATAATCTCTTGTTCCAGAATACACCAAGTTTTGGTTCCGCCTTACCGGCATTCATACCATATACGGAATCTCCAAAAGTCATCTTCTCGGTAACATTGCTGATCCATTTATCTTCCGTGAAGTCTAGACTTTCCAACGTAGAAAGGTCATAGAGAAGACCGTTTGCAAGTGGTTGGGAAACCCAGTCCGGAGCCAGTAAGAACACATGAGCTGCAGGATCTTCCGCCATCGTGGACGTTGTGAATAATTCCTGCATACCATCATAATCAGAAACAGCTACTTGCTTTATTGTAAAGTTATATTTTTCTTGAATCATCTGGCGATATTCAAGCGTCGCTTCTTCCATAGCATTCGTTGGTTCTGCCGGCTCCTGTGGAGACCACCAGTCACCAATGATAATTTCCATACCGCCAAGATCCGCAACCGGCTCTTCTTCTACCGGTTTTTCGGCCTCATCTTCTTTTTCCTTCGTATTGCTTTCATCCGTATTACTTTCATTTGAAGTTTCACCAGTTACATTTTCCCCATTACTTGGTTCATCTTTTGCTTTGTTACCACATGCGGTTAATGCAGTTAAGCTTATGGCCAATACCAGAATCATTGCAAGTAATTTTTTCATAATGCTTATCCTCCTTTTTATAAAACACTCATATTTGATATGAGTGCTATAAGTCATATAACAAAATCGAAGTCTTAAGATGACTTATAACACTCTTACCATATTTATAGTAAAGTGATTATCACTTTCTATACCGGCTTACATTTTAAGTCCTGTCTGACTTATGTTTTCAACAAATCCTTTTTGCGCTACCACATAAATAATAAGTAGTGGAATAATGGCCATTATCATGCCGGTTGATATTATCATTTGTCCATAGGCAATAGAAGGTTTCGAACCGGTACCATGAGCGGATACCAAATAATCCGTAAGTAATTGCGTTAATGCTGTTAATTTTCCGGATAATAAGGTGATATTACCCAAAAACATCTTGGAATAAAAGGAATCGGTCCATTGCCATACAAAGGCGAATAGAAAGCAGGACGTTAAAATTGGTTTTGCATCCGGAAGCATGATTTTTACAAATGTCTTAAAATTACCACATCCATCCATGTAGGCTGCTTCCTCCAATTCCTTCGGAATTCCTCTAAAATACTGCCGGGTCATAAAAATATA
>ENA-UOOI01003716-UOOI01003716.1-fermentation-metagenome-genome-assembly--contig:-NODE-3716-length-11066-cov-18.507129_pt1 | contig 11066 bp, 8 predicted proteins | sample MGYA00245779_ERZ724027 | MGnify/ENA primary metagenome ERZ724027 (study PRJEB28704, sample SAMN03018318) | fermentation metagenome | biome: anthropogenic terrestrial biome; feature: soil; material... | reverse complement strand
CGAAGGCTCAAGTGTCAAATTCTTCCGAAATCAGAATCATCTGTCGAGCTCAGGTATCTGCCTGGCCGCAATTGTCGTATAGGCCTCGGCTTGAGTGTGAACTATAAATGGGCTGATTGATATCGTCTGATTGGCCGGCCTTCCGAGCCTATCTGCGTATGCTATGATCCATATGTCTTCTTACAATCTTGAATGTACATCGACGGGGGGCCGAAAATCAATAGACACTTTACGTAACCTTATTAGGTTATAAATAGTAACATATGGTGATAAAATGGCCTCAGTAACACAAAGAATTTCTATGATATCTCAACCGAGGGGAGGATATCTAAACCCGAAGCAATTTTCAATAACTGAAAAAAATGATAAATTGGAAATTGGAGAAGAGAATATACATTCATCCCTTGTTGGCCTAGCTGTCGATTATCTGACCAGATTTAACAACGGCGCCAGTGGAAAAAATGCTTTTGCAATCTCGCTTCTTGGCGCAGATCTCATCGACCATCATTCGACGGCAGAAAAATTAATAAAAAATGTAAAAGGACTTGATGATGATTCTATAATATCTGCTTGTAAATTGTCTGGATTTGATGTTTGTTATAGGGCGGGTCCGATGGGATATAAACCTGTAGAAGAAATCAATCCAGATAAAAATACGATTGAAAACATACGTATAATGGTCGATAGAAGTTTAACTTTTATCAAAGAGTATGGACCAATTATAGAAGATGGATTCACATTTCCAGGAGGATATACCGATACGGTAAATGCAGGCGATGGGGATTTTCTAACATCGGATACCTTGTGGGATTTCAAAGTATCGAAAAAAGAACTCACCAATAAACACACATTACAGTTGTTGATGTATTACATAATGGGAATGCATTCCACGAATCGTAATTTTGAAAATATACTTTATCTTGGAATTTTTAATCCTAGACTTAATAAAGTGTATAGATGCGAGATAGAAAAAATCGATAAGAGCGTCATATCTCAAATCGAAGAAGAAGTCATCTGTTATGATTGATTAAAACAGGGGATCATCTCCCCTTTTACAATTTTAAGTGTTTAGTAATCTTCACATTCTCGGATCAAAGGAGTAACGTCTACGCTGATATGCTTTTCATCGTGAAACAATACGATCAAAATCGGATCGTTATGATCTCAAACGTGCGATCCAACCAGATTCATTAAATAATATTATATGAACGGTTCGAGAGGTTCGTAGAAACATTTATATAGTGACACCAATAAAAATTATGGTCTCTACGTTAAATTTTTATAATAATTATTGAGTCATCGTTCGAGAAAAACGGTCGAATTGGCTGCGGTCAGTGGCCAGTAATGGGGCGTGCAGGTCCGTACCAGAAATGGCGGCAGATTTGGAGTCATCCGATAGGTGAACGATTCAGCTATGGGAAGGCACCCATATGTCTTTCGCTCCCATTGTACGAATTCTCTGATATGATTGTTTTTGATGGAGTGAAACTGAAATGTCGAATGAAAACGTCTCTGCGGCCCCCAAAGATGAGCTGGTCAGGAGCATCAACTGGAAACAGGGGCTGATAATCGCGATGGGCATACCCATCCTTATAGTACCCTCCCTATGCGATCTGTCGCTCACACTGTGGGCGTTGAGCATCGTGATCTGGGTTCTTTCCGTGTTGTCTGGTTTCCTTCTCAATCTCCCCCTCGGGGAGATGTGCGCCACATTCGGTGTCGCAGGGATAGGCGGATCCATACAGTACGTATTCAGAGATGATGAGAAATACAAGAAAAAGAAGATAAACAACGGTCGTTTGATCGGTTCTCTCGGTGCCTGGTCGTATTTTGCCACGTGGGTTCCTGTTATTCCGATCTTCACCATCATGACCGGCGAGTACCTCAGCGGTTATTTCACCGCCCTGGCTTTCGACGGCGTCACAAAAACCTTGTTCTATCTGGCTCTCGGAGCGCTTATCTACGGTTTCATCATATTCACGGGTCGCAGAGGGCTCGAAGGCGGAGCAAAGATACAGCTGGTCCTCGCAGCGGTTACGATAATCCCGATATTGATCATCGTCGTAGCACCTTTGATACTGGGAGATTTCGATCTCGGATATATCACCAGAGAAGCTGTTCCCAGCGGCTGGTCCTGGGACGGAAACGCGATATTGATGATACTCGGAACGTTCACGGTCGCTCAGTGGAGTGCCGTCGGATGGGAATCCGCAGCCACATACGGTGCCGAATACAAAGAGCCCAGCAAAGATGTCCCCAAGGCTCTGATCGCCTGCGGCCTCATCTGCCTGTTCATGTATTTCGTAATCTCATTCTGCATGTACGGAACGCTCGGTCAGGAGCAGATCGCCGAAGCCGGAGCCGCAACATTGATTCCGATAGCGAACGGTTCTTTCGGCGAGATCGGCGGAATAATAGCCATTTTCCTGCTCATCATAGGTATGGTCATGATCATCCAGACCGCATTCCTGGGTACAGCAAGGACGATCCAGATCATGGCGAAGGACGGAAACATGCCTATGATGTTCGCCAAGACCAACATCTATGGCGTTCCGATGTATGCCATGCTCTTCGAGGCGGCCATAGGATTCGTCATAATATTGGCAGGCATCACCGCATCGCAGATCCTCGCCGTTTCCGCCCTCGGATTCGCCATCGCATTGGGGATGTGCATGATAGCGTTCATCAAATCCCGCCGCGACCCCAGATTCAAGAATGTGGAAAGGGTCTACAGAGCGCCGAAATGGTCGCTCGCAGGCGCGTATTTCATGTGCATATTCGAGTTCTTCTTCATGATCCCCGGTCTGTTGTACTATGTGTATGACGGCATGGGGTTCGGATATGTGATCATCGGGATCGCCGCCACTTTGTTGTATGTTCCGTGTTGGATCATCATACAGTGGTGGAACACGCAGAAGCATCCGGAGATGAATCCGGGAGTAGAGTTCCAGAAGGAGAACAACCCTTCCCCCAAGCTCATGGGCGTATTCGTCATTTCGGCGGCGGCGTTGCTCTTCACATCATTCCTGGCTCACTGGGTGGATATGGGTGTCGGCGCTCAAGGCCTCTTCAGCGGATTCGAGCTTCTGACAGATTCGCCGTTCAGCGGATTCCAGAATTACATCCCCACGCTCGTTCTGGTTCTGGGCCTCGTCGTCATTGTAACGGAGACGTTCAATTTCCTTACTCGCGGAAGGTCTTCCAAGGCTTTGACGATCGTTTCGTTCATCATCACCTTCGCGGCGTTGGTCTCGACGATCGTATTCTGCCTATGGGACATATTCACCGGATCCACATCGATAGCCGATGGTACGATCATCGCACTCGCCAGCTCTGTGGTGTGCTTCATATTCGCAGCCATCCAGACGAGGGCGTTGAGATCGGATTCGTCGGCATTCGCACTCGGTGAAGCCGCAATCTAAAACTGTTCGTCTCCGGTGCCGTCGGTTTTCGGCGGTACCGGAGAGCTTTTTTTCAATCTATCGTTTTACTTCTCACGGCAGACAAGGACCGGGCAACGGGCCTTTCTGACAATGTTTTCCGAGACGCTGCCGATCAAGGCCTTCGAAACTCCGGTGAGCCCCAAGGAACCGCACACCACAAGGTCGTAATTCTCCGATTCCTCGATAATGACGTCGACAGGGTGACCCTCCTTCATTATGGTCTCGATATTGACATTCTTGAGTTCGGCATTTCTCTTCACATTGTTCAAAGCCTTTTCGCCTTCGGCGACAAGCGAAGGCTTGATGCTTCCTCCGACTCCTCTCATGGCAAGGTTCTTGAAACCCTCATCCACGACGTAGATTGCAGTTATCGACGATCCGATCTTCGAAGCCAGTTCGATGCAATCCGATACGGCGCGCGTGTTGTTTGCGCTGCCATCTACAGCGAGCAGTATTTTCGAGTACACTCAAATTGCCCCCGTCCAAACATCCGTATCGGGGCTTATTAAGATATTTATCCTGGCTAGACAGGAGATGATGCGAAGTATCGATCCCTCATTAGTTGTGGATGTAAAACAGAAGCGTCCTGAACGAATCGTAGGTTTGCGACAACAAAACCCTTTCGGCTCAGGATGTAAGACAAAAAGCAGGCTGTCAGGCGCGTCTATTCGAACTTCGAGCAATTGAATTCACGCATTCTTAGGGATCTTGTGGTCGTTTCCGGTGTCTCCGGGGGCTGAAAGCCCCTTGGGAGACTGATAATGACACGAAAAACGATTCGGAAGATGTCAAATTCTTCCGAAATCAGAATCATCTGTCGAGCTCAGGATGTATTGGGAAGAGGCGGTCCTCATCACCTGATTTGAAGATTTTGAAAAACCTCAAATTAGGAAATGTATTTCCTACAATATCGGAAATAGAGTTCATGATTTGTAGAAATCATTAAGTCTACGAATATCTATGTCTCATTGTGTCAGAATATAAACCCCGTATCGCAGACTCTATGCTTAAAGAACGTCTGGAGTACGCGGGTGCTGTGTTGATAGAAGGCCCTAAATGGTGCGGAAAGACGATGACTGCATCACAGCAGGCAAAAAGCATCCTAGATATGCAGGACGAGGACAATTCTGACAAATATATCAAAGCGGCCGATGCCCAACCCTCGCTGCTTCTTGACGGCGATGCCCCCAGGCTGATCGACGAATGGCAGATGGCACCCAATCTTTGGAATGCCGTACGTCATCGCATCGATAAGAACAGCGTTCCCGGCCAATACATCCTGACAGGTTCCTATGTTCCTGCCAAGAATCAAGACAGGCACTCCGGCGCAGGGAGATTCTCAAGATTGATCATGCGTCCTATGACGCTGTTCGAATCGGGTATCTCCACCGGGGCCATCAGCATCAAGGACCTTTTCGAGGGGACAGCCAAGGTGAGCGGCATGTCGGATCTGAAGATCCGGGATCTGGCAGTGGCACTTGTCAAGGGCGGATGGCCGATGTACATCGATCAGAACGAAAGGATCTGCATGCTTGCCATCAAAGATTATCTGAATACCATCGCGGAAACAGACATCGCCCGCGTTAACGGCATCAGACGCGATCCGGCGAATGTCAAGCTTCTGATGAGGTCCTTGGCCAGGAACGTCTCCTCTACCGCCAGCGTCTCGACTATAAAGAAGGATATGGCGGGGGACACCGATACGATATCGGAGAGGACAGTCACTTCTTACATCTCTGAACTCAGGCACCTGTACATCATAGAAGATGTTCCCGCTTGGAATCCGTCCGTCAGATCGAAGACATCGATACGCACCGCGCCGAAGAGGAATTTTGTAGACCCCTCTTTGGCTGTTTCGGCATTGCATATGAGTTCGGACATGCTGATGAAGGATTTCAACACCTTCGGGTTGCTCTTCGAATCATTGTGTGTCCGCGATCTCAGGGTATATTCGCAGCCGATCTACGGAGAGGTTTGTCATTACCGTGATAGCTATGATAACGAGGTCGACCTCGTCATCGCCTTGGATGACGGGCGCTGGGCGGCCGTGGAGGTTAAGATGGGAGACTCGGAGATAGAGAAGGCCGCTGTCAATCTGAAAAAGTTACGTGACACTGTCGATACGGCGAAGATGAACGAGCCCTCCTTCTTGATGGTGCTCACAGCGACGGGTCCGGCTTATGTGCGCGAGGACGGGATTTGTGTCATCCCGATAGGCTGTCTCAGGGACTGAAGCAGGTCAGCGCGTACGCTGGTTCGATCGTGATAGGATAAGAGGCCTTTCGCTCCTTGATTTGTTTGAATTAAAACTCTAACTCTGCAAGATCAGGGACGTATGCCCCATTCTTCAGAGTTAGAGTTCGAAGCAACCGTGTTTCTAATTCAGAACTCATAAACTCGCCCTGACCGATTTGTAGAGATTGTGAACCAGTGTTATCCATCCGATCATATCCGCAACACGCCCTTTCACGTGGTGGCCGAGACGATCATGTCTTCGTGGAATTCACGCGACGTTCGATCGATGAAAGCAGTGATTCATTGTCGGCGGGTCGCTTAGTTATGGGAAGAAGATGCGATGCTGTAGCCAACTCCGTGCAACGATCGATACAATACTGCTGTCGAACGCTTCCGCTCGCTCAATTTAATGAAATGAGAGTGGAGCCACCTGAGGAATTCGAATCCCCGACCTGCTGATTACAAGTCAGCCGCACTACCGGGCTATGCAAAGGTGGCGATAGGCCAGCAAATGTAGGGCTTACTTTTATTACTTTCCATGTTGCGACGTCTTCGAAGGCGTCACGCGCATGACCGACATATTTAATAGGGGTTATGTAATCGCGAACGCGTTGCACTCCAACGTTACCGTTTGGTGATATAAAATGGCAGAAAATGACGCTAAACCCAAGGCAGAGAAGAAGACCGCTGACAAGAAGGACGCGAAGAAGATCGTCCAGCTGAGATACTGCGCGTATTTCGCCGAAGACATGAAGCTCTTCGACACCACCGAAGAGGACAAGGCCAAGGAAGCGGGCGCATTCGACGAGAAGTTCACCTACAAGCCGATGGTCTACATCACCGGCTCCAACATGCTCTTCCCCGCCCTCGAGAAGGCCATCGGGGACGCCAAGCCCGGAAAGGTGACCGAGATAACCATCCCCTGCGAAGAGGCCGCCGGCCCCAGGGACCCCAAGCTCATCGAGATGTACCGCGACAAGGAGTTCTACAAACAGGAGATCAACCCGTTCCCCGGCCTCAGGGTCACCCTCGGCGACCGCACCGGGACCGTCATGACGGCCGCCGCCGGACGCGTCAAGGTGGACTTCAACAGCCCCCTCGCGGGACACGACCTGGTCTACAGGTTCTCCGTCTCCGACCCCATCGAAGACTCCACCGAGAAGGCCAAGGCCATCCTGGAGACCGAGTTCGGGACCTCCGACGGGTTCGAGTTCGACATCTCGAAGGACAAAGTGTCCATCACGGTCTCCGACATGGCCAAGTTCAACCAGAACTGGGTCATGGCCAGGTTCAAGATCGTCAGCGACATGAGGTCCGTGTTCGGCGTCGACAGGGTCGAGTTCGTCGAGGTATGGGCTTCCGCCAAGAAAGAGGACAAGGAAGAGAAGGACGCTCCCGCAGAGGAGTGAGCTTCTCTCCAAACCTCTTCTCAAATTACTTACTTTCTTTCGTTCTTAGTTTCTCACCCTCAGACGCTCTCGGAACTGCGTTTTTGCGCTGGCTCCCTTTTCCCAAATCACAAAACTTATTAACCGCATCCATATATCGAGCCCTTACGGACGGGTGGCCTAGTCAGGATATGGCAGCAGCCTCCTAAGCTGCAGGCCGAGGGTTCGAATCCCTCCCCGTTCGCCATTTGTTCTTGCCAGTGTTCTGAAATCGAAAATCAATTTTTCAGACCCAGGCATTTTTGGATTGACCCCCTGGAGTCAATCGGAACAAGGGGAGGACCCTCTTCCTATGATCCCGACATGATTTGGGGATGTCGCTTCAGATGAGAGATAGAAGATCAAATTGAAAATAAGAGGTTTGAATCTTGCGAAAAATCACCATTAGCGCGATTATTTCGCAACTACCATGTCGGTGTTCTCCCAGTAGATCTTCGCTATGCCGCCCGAAATGCCGCCGATCATCACCAATACATCGTTCGAGATGTAGTATGTGATCTCGATGCCGGAATCGTATTCGCACGTATATGCAAGGCACTTGACCCTTCCCCAAGAGGTGTCCACGTTCTCTATCCTGACGTCTACCGCGCTGTCTCTGATACTTTCAGGCAAGAAAAGGTCCATCGCTCGGATTATCTCGTCGCGGGTCAGAGGCTCCTCCAATAAAGACCCGAATACCTGCACATCGTATGTTACGGTACCGTCCCCCTCCGGGAGGTTGACCCCCCCGATCGTGAAAGTGTACCTGTACATGATCTTGAACGAATAGGAGTCGCCCTCCTCCAGATCTTCGGCATTCTTCAGACCGATGGCCGTGTTCGATTCGATCAGCAGGTCAGACTTCTGCAAATTGTATGTCGTGTAGACGATACCGTTGATGAGCTCTTCGTTCCTGTATACCACGTTATTATCTTTTCCGACGTAATAAACGCCCACTGTGTCATCTCCCAGATCTTCGGTGTAGACTATGCAGTCCCTCTCGCCGAAGGGCGTGGATATGCGTACCTCGTCGCCCGCGATGGCATCGCTCTCCGTTTCATCGAAGACGATCCCGCCGATGATGCCGTTGGTCAGGTCGTCGTACGTCTGGTCCGATGAATTTAAGATCCCATTCTCATAGACGTCGAACATCAGGTCTCCGCCGACCGTTCTGATGTTGGATATCTCCAACACGATGTCTATTTCCATCACTCTCGTATGCTCGTCTCCGACCTCGAAAAGGTCTTTGATCCCGATCTCCACCGTATCGTTCTCGTTCGGAGTAAAATAAACCCCTGCGCCGGCACCGACCAATGCTACGACAACTGCGAAGGCCAGAATAATGCCCGATTTCGACATGTATATCGGAACCGTTTTTCATTATATATACACGTATTTTTTTTAGCTTGGTCGATCGGGCGGGGCCTCGATACGGAATACGGTCCGACGGCCCCCAATCGAGGCGAAGGTTTCAGTCCGTGACGCGCCGTCCGTCCGCGTCACATGGAAAATACGTAATGACTCCGGCCTTCAATATCGTCTGTGCGGACAGGAAAAGCCCCCTGCCCTGCGTTTCACGATCTCGGTCTGAGTATTTGCAGCGTGCTTACGTCATGTGTCTCACCGTAATCATGCGTAATACGAACGTCGGGCCGGGATAGGAGATGGAGCAATAAGTCAGGGTTAAGAGGTTTCGATTTCGCGAAAGATCACGGTCAGCGAGATTATTTCACGATCACCAGGTCTGTGTGCTCCCAGTACATTTTCAGTGTGATGCTCAAAATGATGCCGGTGTTCTGTACCAACACATCTTTGGAAACATAGTACGTTATTTCTAAACCCGAAAAGATCGCGTTTTTGTAAGCATTGCACTTTACTTTTCCTAAAGGCGTATCAACAATTTCTATGCCGGCGTCAATTAAGTCGTTTTCGAGGCCTTCGGGGAAAACAAGGCCTGCTTCTTCGATCACCTCGTCGCGGGTCAGAGGCTCCTCGCATGCCAATCCCGATATCCGCACATCGTATGTCACGGTACCGTCTCCCTCCGGGAGGTTGACCCCTTCGATAACGAGGGTAGATATGTACGCGATATTAAACGATACGGAATCGCCCTCTGCTATATCCTCGGCATTCTTCAGACCGATCGCCGTGTTCGATTCGACCATCAGACTCGACATCTGCAGGATAATGGCCATGGTGACAACATCGTTCACCAGTTGTTCCTGTCTGTAGACGACATCGTTATTTTTCCCGACGTAATAAACGTTCTTTAGGCCCTCTCCTAGATCTTTGGTGTAAACTATGCAGTCCCTTTCGCCGAAGGGCGTGGATATACGTTCTTCGTCACCCTCCGTGGCACCGCTACCCGATTCATCGAAGGTGATCTCGCCGAGGAGGCCATTACTCATCTCTTCATATGTCAAATCCGATACCACGAGGCCCCCGTTCGCAACTATGTCGAATCTCAGATCGTCGCCGACCGTCTTTACATCGGTTATCCAGTATTTCGTGGTGCCCAATTCCTGCACCATCGTATGTTCATCTCCGACCTCGAAAAGGTCTTTGATCTCGATCTCCACCGTATCGTTCTCGTTCGGAGTAAAATAAACTCCGGCACCGGCGCCGATTAAAGCAATGGCCACGGCGACCGCCATGAATATGCCTGTTTTTGACATGTTCAGCAATAACAGTTATGGCTATTTACATAGGCGTTTTCATTCTTCCTTTTTAACCGGTCGCGCGGTCGATCTTTCCATCGGTCATCTCCTTCCGAATCGTAGCACATTCGGTGACGCTTACAGTTCTCCAAGGTCATCTGAGCCCGGCTGACATTGCAAGGGGCCGGGCGAGGACCGGACCGCCCGGCAGCGAGTCGGGATGTCCCTGACGAACGGGCTCGGTTGCCGCAAGAAAACAACTTCGGCTCAGGATGTCTGTCCCATGGTCAAAAAACAACACTCGGCCACCTACCGGCAACGTTGCGGCGGAGGATCGACGTTTCAATGCCACTCCGGACCATGGTCCGAGGAAGCGGTATCGGATATCACGGGCGATCGTCAGACGCGGGGGTTAATAACCATCTTATCAATACCGGAATGTGAAGAACATATGGCATGACATCAGCCCGGACAGGATCTCCCCCGATGATTTCATCGTAGTAGTGGAGATACCCAAGGGCAGCAAGAACAAGTACGAACTGGACAAGGAGACGGGCCTGATGATGCTCGATAGAGTTCTCTACACTTCTACGCATTATCCCGCCAATTACGGCTTCATCCCGAGGACTTTCGCCGACGACGGCGACCCGTTGGACGCACTGGTCCTGTGCTCCGAGCCCATCGCCCCCATGACGCTGGTCAGATGCTACCCCATAGGGGCTATAAAGATGATCGACAGCGGCGAGAACGACGAAAAGGTGATAGCGATACCTTTCGGGGACCCCATGTACAATTCTTTCAGGGACATATCCGAACTTCCGGAGCACATATTCAACGAGATGGCCCACTTCTTCACGGTCTACAAGACCCTGGAGAACAAAGAGACCGCCGTGGACGAGGTCATCGGGTCGGAAGACGTCAGGGCGATAATCGAGCACACCCTGGATACATACGATAAGCGCTTCTGCTGATCCCCCCGTCCCGGGCCGGCATGTCATAGTATAAAAGGAAGCAGGGTGTGCAAATGCAGCCGGCCTCGCAGTAAGGATGTACGTTCCCGGGGCGTACCGCATTCGGTATTTAATCATTATTAACGGTTCTTAAATCCGGTCATGGAAGAATGTCATTTCCGGTCCGGAAACGCGCATATTTTTATCAAAATTTATCATAAAAATACTGGCGAAATATCATTAATAACGGGCAAAAAAATCCTCGTAAAGATAACATGTCCCCTCTCCCAGCAATATCGGATAACAAAGGAAAATTCGCCGCCGCGGCCGCTCTGGCGTTCGCAGTCATACTGG
>ENA-UOOI01003715-UOOI01003715.1-fermentation-metagenome-genome-assembly--contig:-NODE-3715-length-11073-cov-44.628517_pt1 | contig 11073 bp, 9 predicted proteins | sample MGYA00245779_ERZ724027 | MGnify/ENA primary metagenome ERZ724027 (study PRJEB28704, sample SAMN03018318) | fermentation metagenome | biome: anthropogenic terrestrial biome; feature: soil; material... | reverse complement strand
GGATTCATTGAATTTTCAAGGTTCATCGCTCTTTTCAAACTGCGAAGTTTGAGTACATAAGATGTTGAGCAGTGAGTAGGTTGATCGCTTTCATTTCTATCCTGATGGATGCCAGGCCTCGTTTATCCTATCGGAACTGCTGCACTTGGATAAGGGTGAGATTTATGGGGGGGGGAAAAAAAGAGCCATTGGGTTCGTAATAAAAATGTTCCTTGCACTGGCTGTATGTTTGTATTATAATGTATAATACAAACATTAGGAGGGTGTGCGCGTGATCATACAAATAGATATGGCAGCTGATATTCCCATTTATCAGCAAATCCGAAATCAAATTGTTTTGGGGGTTGCCATGGGAAAAATGAAAGCCGGAGATCCGCTTCCCACTGTTCGTCAGCTTGCCGGTGAAATTGGTGTCAATCCGATGACCGTTAACAAAGCGTATGGATTGCTGAAGGGAGAAGGGGTAATCATAATGGACCGAAGAAACGGTGCTCAAATCCATCGCCTTCCGATAGAAGGGGATGCCATGGATCTGGATTTTGACCAGAGAATGACGCTTTTGATTTCGGAAGCGCGGATAAAGGGTGCCTCAGGACAAGAGTTGAAAGAACGCATAATTCAGCTGATTGACAGGATATATGAAATGAAGGAGGTTGTTTCATGATTTTATTTTTACTTATTGTATTGTGGCTGGTGTTTGGAGTCCTGGCAGCGTCGTCCCTGCTTTTCAGAGACTATCAGTATCATCAGGTGCTTGGTGTGACATTAAGCAAGGCACATTCCCGGCATCCGGAAATAAGGGGAACGATCGCTTCTTTTACAAAAGCCTGCTATGCAGTCCTGATTATTTCTGTTGGATGCGGTTTTCTCCTTTTGATTCCGGTGGTCGGTCGCTTTGCTGAATTTGTCATGTTTGCCCTGGTAGCACTGAATCTTTTTGCCAATTGGATCGTGATCGGACATTTTCAAAGCAGTCTGATACAAATCAAAGAGAAGAATAACTGGGTTTATCAGAAGACCGGGAAGGAGAATATTATAACGGCAGACCTGGATGTCGCAAGGGGAACGGGATCGTCCAGTATTTCTTCTGTCTGGGTGTGGCTGTTTTTGCTGCTGAGCTTTTTGCCGACACTGTTTTTGCTTTTTCATCCCGAAGAAAGGGAGCTTTATCCGATTGGACTGAGTCTGATCGGTCCGCTTTGCCAGACTTTGATGGTTTTTTTGTATTATCAGATGAGAAGTCTGCACTCCCGGATGATAAATGGGAAGGCAGGGATCCATTCATCGCTGGCACGGCAGGAGGAGCGGATCAATAGCATAACCGCCACATTTTCTTCACTTGCGATGCTTGTATTCTGGCTTTTGTTTCATTTCTCCATGCTTTATGTAAAGAATGGCCTATTTGTACTCGCTCCGGTGATTTTGCTGATTGCCGCTTTGCTGGGCATCGCACGATGGCAGCAAAGAAAGATGCGCAGTCTGGATGAGACATATTCTGATGATTCGTCCAATGGGGAAGAATCCATACAGGAGCAGCAAAACAGCTGGAAGTGGGGTGTCTACCACAATCCCAATGATCCCCGTATCTTTGTTCCCAAGCGGATTGCGAGTATGGGATGGACGATCAATGCCGGGCGTCCGGCTGGAAAATTCCTCTATTTTGGTACAGGGATACTGATTCTGCTGATTATCGGGATTGTCGCCTTTGGCGGAGCTAAAGATTACCAGATTACTGTACAGGATAGGAGCCTCCATATTGATGCCGCAATGTATGACATGACGATAAAGAGGGATGAGATTGTTTCGATATCCATGACGGATCAGCTTCCGGATGGAACACGTACCAATGGATATGGCGGTGCAAATAAAAGCTTCGGGCATTTTGCACTCAAAGGATATGGGAAGTGTATGCTATATATTTACAACCACGTGAATCGGTATATCATCGTTCAGCTGAAAGGCAGGGATCCCGGTTATGTTATCCTGAATGACAAAACCCCGGAAAAGACGGAAGCTCTGCATCGGACAATCGACCGCTGGTTATCGGAGAAATAGCGATTTCCTTTTTACTCTTTCTTTCTCACTCTTTCCTTGACTTCCGGACCATATATGCTATAGTTTTCAGTGTGGCAACTAGAGCAATGCTCTAAATTTGTCAATGGTTCACTGAAACACGAAACCTTCCTGATTTCAGTTGTCATGGAAGGGAAACAGTGAAAAAGACAGTCGGGACAACAAAAGCAGAACAATGGAACAAGGAGAGTGGAAAACTTGAGCAAAGCATTTCGTATTCCCGCAGTACCGCTGATTACCTGTGACCCCTATTTTTCAATATGGTCCTTTGCGGATCATTTGTATGATGAGGATACCCGTCATTGGACAGGGCACAGAAAAGCCATGAGGGGGTTCCTCCGGATTGACGGCAGAACTTATCGTTTTATGGGATCCGGTGACGGGGAAACCGTAAAACAGAAATCGGTTGAAATTACCCCTGTTTCTTCGATCTATACCTTTGAAGCCGGAGGGATGGAGCTGATGGTAAAGTTCATCACTCCGCTTCTGTTGAACGATTTGGAACTTACCTCCAGGCCCTGTACCTATGCTTCCATATCCTTATGTTCCGTGGATGGAAGAACACATCAGGCATCCCTTTTGTGGGAAGTCGACGCAGAACTCTGTTATCATACAGACAAGGACGAAACGACAGGAATGCAGGATAACCCCGGAAGCGGATGCGGGAAGGAACTTTCGAAAGAACCTGCTGTCTGCGGAGGGATGCACTATATGAAAGGATTCGAGGCAGCCTGGATGGGCCGCACCCGGCAGGGCATCCTCTGTCACAGTGGAGATGATATTACCATTGATTGGGGCTATGCCTATCTGGCTGTTCCGGTTCAGGAAGGAAGCCGGGTATTTTACACCCATGACGGAGATCCCGAAGGGAAGTCTGAGGGAACGGGAACAAGCCGCCCTGCCATTTCAGCCAGTCTGTCCTTTGGAGAGGTGGGTACGGAAAAGGCAAACCGTCTGATTACCATGGCTTACGATGATGTGGCTTCCATTATGTATTTTGGACATCCTCTGAGAGGCTATTGGGCAAAAGATGGGAAAAGCATAATGGAAGCATTGGGGGACAGCATCCGCTCTTTTGACGATATTGTACAGAAATGTGATACATTGGATAAGAATCTGATGTCTGCTGCCAGAAAACTTGGCGGGGAGGAATATGTCTCCATCGTATCTCTGGCTTACCGGCAGAGCATTGCAGCACACAAGCTTGTTGCGGGGCCGGAGGGAGAAGTGCTGTTTCTGTCCAAGGAATGCTTCTCCAATGGCTGCATTGGTACCGTGGATGTCAGCTATCCTTCCGTTCCCCTGTTTTTGCTCTACAATACCGAGCTGGTAAAGGGAATGCTTCGGCCAATCTTCCGTTTTGCGGGAATGCCGGTATGGGAATATGATTTTGCCCCGCATGATGTGGGCAGGTATCCTTATGCCAACGGGCAGGTATACGGTCTTTCCGATACAGCAGGGAAGGATGGAAGGAAACAGTGGAGAGCCGGGGACGGGGAAGTCTACCCGCCCTATTGGATATACCCCGGAGAATCCAGGATTTATTCCCTGAAGCAGCAGATGCCGGTGGAGGAATGCGCCAATATGCTGATTATGACAGCGGCAGCTGCCATTGTGGATGGAGATGCAGCCTTTGCGCAGGAGCATTCCGATTTGCTTCAGAAATGGGTGCAGTATCTGGTCAAATATGGGCAGGATCCGGGCGAGCAGCTTTGTACGGATGATTTTGCGGGACACCTTGCACACAATGTCAATCTGTCTGCAAAGGCAATTATGGGAGTGGCATCCTGGTCCATTTTGTGCCGCATGATGGGCAGGAAGGAAGAAGCGGAACAGTTTATGCAGCGCGCCGGAGAAATGGCCCATACCTGGGAGACCTCCGCTGTGGAAGGAGACCATACCCTTCTGGCCTTTGACAGGAAAGACAGCTGGAGCATGAAATACAATCTTGTGTGGGATATCCTGTTTGGCACTGAACTGTTTGACAAAGCCATAATGGAAAACGAGATTCAATGGTATCGTAAAAAGAAGAACCGATATGGCCTGCCGCTTGATTCCAGAATGAGTGACAGCAAAACAGACTGGACTTTGTGGTGTGCCGCCATGGCGGACTCGGAAGAGGACCTGAAGGAGCTGATCCGGCCTGTTTATTTGTTCCTGCAGGAAAGCAGGAGCCGTGTTCCGTTTTCGGACTGGTATGATACGGAGTCAGGAGATGCCAGGAATTTTCGGAATCGGACGGTGCAGGGAGGCCTGTTTATGCCCTTGCTGCGTCAATCCGGAAGATGTTCCATCCATTCATGAATTTCCATATGTCGATAGCCTAAAATGCAGATTCCTCCTGGCGGCGTGAAAAATGCGCCGCCATTGTTATGCCAAAAATAATTTTGAATTGGATCCGGCACTTTGACCTGTCCACTGTATGAATGGTGAAGAGAGAGCAAAGTGTATAGCGACAGGATAAATACAAAGCCTCGCGGGAGTACTCCCGTGAGGCTTTGAGCAAGCAGGATATCAGTAGACAGCTTCCTGCATCACTTTGCCGATACTGTCCTGAATAATGAGATCCGCTTTTTTATCATAAGGGGTGGGGGATTTGTTGATCAGTATCAGTTTATTGCCCCTGTAGTACTCAATCAAAGTAGCCGCGGGATAAACTGCCAGGGAAGTCCCCCCTACGATCAATACATCGGCATTGTGAATATAACGGATGGAACGGACCAGAGTATCCTCATTCAGCATTTCGTCATAGAGAACGACATCAGGCTTCACGATCCCCCCGCATTTGCTGCATTTTGGTATGCCTGTGCTGTTTACCACATAGTCCAGATCATAGCTTTGTCCGCATTTCATGCAATAATTCCGATGGATGGACCCATGGAGCTCCAGGACATTTTTGCTTCCTGCCATTTGATGAAGCCCGTCAATGTTCTGTGTTATGACCGCTTTCAGCTTTCCTTCCTGCTCCAGCTTTGCCAGTGCAAGATGAGCTGGATTTGGTCTGGCATCCTTATAAATCATCTGATTTCTGTAAAAATCAAAAAACTCTGCGGTGTGCTTTGTAAAAAAGCCGTGACTCAACATGACTTCAGGAGAGTTTCCGTATTTCGTTTTTGTCCGGTAGATACCGTTTTTGCTTCGGAAGTCCGGTACTCCACTTTCTGTGGAAACCCCTGCGCCACCAAAAAACACAATGTTGTCACTTTGGGCAATGATTGAACTTAATTTTTGAACTTCCATGCCATTACGCTTCCTTTCCTGAATCTTCGCTATATGAGTGTTTCTATTCCATGTCGTAATTTCATGTCCCGGCACGTTTCACTTCATTATATCATGTATCCCTTTTTCTGTCTTGTTTCTCAAATTTCGCAATTGCTGAACAAGAGTTCATGGAATGGATGGCGTAAATAAAAACAGGATATCGGATGATTGTCTATTTGCGATTTTGGCGATTTCATTACACTTTTTGATGAGGACACAACAGAACTGATTGTCGTCACTGATGCAGTGGAAAGCTCAGGTTCCGGGGATTGACAACAATGATGGGGTTTGCTATGATAAGCAAGTAACAAGTTTTGCGTAAAACCAGAAGCAGAGTAGGATCTTGTGCGTTGATCACACGATTGCAGTGCCTTCTGAACGGGGAGTTGTCAGAGGGACGAAAAGCCGGATTGGCTTGCGGTACAAGGTTCGCATCCCGCTGCTACATAATAAGGAGAAGTATACTCAGTGCCTCTTGTTATGTAGCCGTACTGCATAACAGGAGGTGCTTTTATGATATCGACCTAGCATATCCGTTTAACGTTGTTTCGTTTTTTAAGACACGATTGTGTCTTATCCGGTGATTTCATCGCGAAAGGGGCGGTTCGTTAAATGGATAAGTCATCTATACGTTTGCGCCGCATTGTAATATCTGCGGTATTTCTCAGTATTTCGCTTGTACTTAAAACAGCCTTTTCATTTCAAATTCCCTTATTTGGACAGAATGGAATGAGCATTGGCATATCCGGTATTTTCTCTATCCTTCCTTCCATTTTATTTGGGCCCGTTTATGGAGCTGTGACATCCGGGCTTTCGGACCTGTTGGGACACTTCCTGAAACCCATGGGTCCCTTTATTCCGCTCATGACACTGATCGCTGCCGCCGGGGGATGGATCCGTGGCTTCCTGTGGAAGATTCTGCGGAAGCGGGATGTCAGGAGGATGCGGATCGCAGTGGCTGTTCTGTCTGTATTGATGCTGCTGTCCGGTATCTGCAATATGGTATTTCTATCAGCAGACGGTATTGACAAATCGTTCTATGGCAGGGTACGGATGGACGACATCCATATGGACCGGATGCATTTTGTCAGCAGGCTTCTTGTTGAAAGGACAATGAATATGAAGGATCCGTCCGGGAATCTTGCAACGTATCTGTTTTTTGCAACTACCGGCCTGATTGGAAGCGCTGCTTTCGGAATTCTTTTACTGGTTTTGGATCTTCTGATCTCCAGGAAAATACGGAGTGATCGGGAGGGAGGACAGATGATGCCGCTGCTTTTGGCCATGATAGGTTCCGGTCTGGCCGTTACCACGCTCAACACATTCGTAATGAGGGAGATGGTCTATACATCGTGGAAAGTGCTGCCGTTTGTCGTTCTGTGGATTCCCCGCATAATTGAAGAGATTCTTGCAAACACCGTCAAGACCTATTTTGTTGCTGTGCTCCTCGGTGCCCTGAACCAACAGGGCGGGATGAAAGAAATTCTTTCTTAGAAAAAATTTTGTCTGAAAGGAAGGATTTTATCCATATTTATTGTATTCTATTTATAAAGGGGGAATAAACAGAGGGGGAGTATACACAAAAATGGACTTGCTGTTGTTTTTACTAAATGATGTGATTTTTGTTGCCCTGGAAGGAGCCACACTTCTCTACCTGTTCCTTTATGTATTGGGTGATCTGGACTTTTTCCGTAGAAGTACGGCCAAAGCCGTCTTTTTTATAGCCCTGTATCTCGTTGTGGGCCATGTTTTTGCATTGTATCGGGAGTTCCCGGTCACATTGCTTTATGTACTGTTTTGCTGGCTTGTGCTGGCGTGGCTGACCAAAACGAACCTTTATCTTTCCGCCATCGCCAGTGTCATTGTATTTCTGCTTTATGGGGTTACGGAAGTGGTTACCTCGATCCCTGCCCTGGCGGTTATGGGCTTGCCTTTTTCCGCTGCTCTGAACAACAGGGGTATGCAGGCAAAAGCGCTCTTGGTGATCCGGCCGATTCAGACACTGTTGATTTTTCTGATTACCAGGTTCCGATTCAATAACAGTTTCTTTCAGAGACAGGTTTTTCGCAAGGATAATTCTTCCTCCGCGTATCTGTTTGTTGTCCTCTTGTTCATGAGCCTCTTTTACAGCGATACAGCCAAGTACATAGAGAACATGAGGGTTCTGGTAACCAGCGGATTTCTGTTTCTTGCTGTATTTGTCATGGGCATCATGGATACAAAGGAGCGGATGAAGCTGCTGGACATTGAAAACCAGCTGAAGCTTCAGAAGGAATATTCCAGAAGCATGGAGCTGGTGATTGATGCGGTTCGAAAGGAAAAGCACGATTATCAGAATCATCTGAGCACTTTGGTCGCCCTTTGCACCATGGATGAACCGGAGGCAATCGGCAGGGTCAAGTCCTATGCCCAGAGGCTTACCAATGCAACCAGCACGAGTTTTCGCTTTTACAATACCGGCAACAAGTATCTGGATGGCCTGCTGGCGGTAAAAAACAATCTTGCGAAGGATAAGGGAATCTTCTTTGAAGTGGACACGGAAATGACACTGGAAGGTATTGAGGTGGATGATGTTGATCTGACGACGATCGTCGGAAACATTGTTGATAATGCTTTCGATGCTGTGGAGGGGAATCCGGAGGAGAGCAAAAAAATTGTCTCCCTTGATATTTTTGAAGAGGAAGGGAAATGCTATATTTCCATATCCAATAATGGTCCGGAGATTTCCGATGTTCATAAGAAACATATTTTCGATTACAAATATTCCACGAAAAGCAAAGGCGAAGGAGAGCGGGGTTATGGTCTGTTCATCGTGAAAGAGTTGGTGGACCGGAACAATGGGAAGATAATCTTCAACAGTTCAGAGTTTGAAACGGAATTCCGGATTTTGTTTCGCCGCAGTGACAAGTCTGTATCATCACATGTTGGTTCGAACAACTCCCTGTTGAAGAATCATGCCTGATGTCATTTCCTTCAAATCTAATCTTTTATGGTCCCGACTTACGCCATGTATCTGAATAAAGGGCTCTTCCGATAAAAAGAAAGACAAACATGGAAAACTGATGTAAAATAGGGATTTGGGAAGACTACTCATATTCCTATTTTTATTTTGGAGTGAAGGCTTTGTGAGCAAATTGCTGGATTATATCGAATGCGGCACGGGTAAAGCAATGGACCGATCTCAGGTGCGCATGATGCATCCGTTGGTACTGGCTTATATTGGGGATACAATATACGATTTGTTTGTAAGAACCTATTTGATCCTTACCAATGATATCCCGGTTCATCAGCTGCATGTAAAGTCGATTTCCTTTGTCAATGCGGGTTCCCAGTCGGAGACCCTGCATGATATTGAGGAACGGCTGACGGAGGAAGAGCAATACATTGTCCGAAGGGGAAGAAACGCAAAACCCGGTTCTGTTCCGAAAAACGCAGATGTGGTGAAATATCATTGGGCCACCGGCTTTGAATCGCTTTTGGGTTATCTGTATCTAAGCGGACAGGAAGAACGTCTGTGCGAGGTTCTTGGTTTTGTGATGGATGCCGGACAAGAGGGAAACCGCCCCCGGAAGGATTGAATGCGGAAGAAAGGATGTTGTTTATGAAAAGAGAAAATCGGGAAAAAGGCAAAAGGGCAAATGGTTCGCGGCAGAATCCCAGACTGAACGATAGATATGGGGAGGAGCGGGATATTCGGAAAAGAGGAAACCGCCGCTACGAAAAAAAGGAGGATGGGCGGTCCGAAACAGGCCGGATGGATCCGGTCCATGATGATTGCGATGAAGGTTATATTGAAGGAAAACGTCCGGTGCTGGAAGCTCTGAAATCCGGACGGACGGTGGAGAAACTATTGATTGCCCGTGGAAGCAGGGAAGGTTCCATCCGGGAGATATACAGCCGCGCCAGGGAAGCTAAAATCGTGATTCAGGAAGTGGATCGGAAACATTTGGATGAGATTTCCGGATCCGGTGCGCACCAGGGAGTTCTGGCCTTTGTCACTCCGTATCAATATGTGGAGGTGGAAGATATCCTTTCCAGGGCAGAGGAGAAGGGGGAAGCGCCTTTCCTGATCGTTCTGGATGAGATCATGGATCCCCATAATCTTGGCGCGATTCTTCGGACAGCGGAATGCTGCGGCGCCCATGGGGTGATTCTTCCAAAACGAAGATCGGTGGGAATGACGCCTGTTGCAATGAAGGCTTCTGCCGGTGCTGCGGAGTATTTGTCTGTTGCAAAGGTTTCCAATCTTGTCCGGACATTGGAGGATCTGAAACAGCGGGGAATCTGGATCGCAGGAGCTGCCACCGAGGGTGTGGAGTATACGGCGCAGGATCTTACCGGGCCGATTGCACTGGTGATTGGCAGCGAAGGAAAGGGAATCGGGCGTCTGATCCAGGAGAAATGCGATTTTCTGGTCCGGATTCCCCTCAAGGGCAGGATAGAATCCCTGAATGCCTCTGTGGCAGCCGGTATTCTGATGTATGAGGTGGTCCGACAGAGAGGATAGCCGGAGGATTCGGCAGCCTGGGGAGGATGCAGAGCTCTGTTTCAGGCAAGGGCGCAAAGAGAGCTTGACTTATCAGAATTATGTAATGTATAATGAAACATGATGTGTAACTCAAGCGATGGAACATTGGGGGAAACGCGGGTGGAAGTTATGATACGGAGAGATCCTTGCGATCCTTATTCTGAAATGCCCGATGAGCAAGTGGTGGAGTATGCAAGAGCCGGCGACGAGGAAGCCCTGGAATATCTGATTAAGAAATATCGGAATTTTGTCCGTGCCAAGGCGCGCTCTTATTTTCTGATCGGAGCGGATCGGGAGGATATCATTCAGGAAGGAATGATTGGATTATATAAAGCCGTTCGGGATTTTCAGCCGGACAAGCTGTCTTCTTTCCGTGCCTTTGCCGAGCTTTGCATTACCCGTCAGATTATTACCGCAATCAAGACCGCTACCCGCCAAAAGCATATCCCCCTGAATTCCTATGTATCTTTGAATAAGCCAATTTATGACGATGAGTCGGACCGGACCCTGCTGGATGTATTGTCCGGTACGCGGATATCGGATCCTGAGGAGCTCATTATCAGTCAGGAGGATTTCAGCAGCATCGAATCCAAGATCAGTGAGCTGCTCAGTGATCTGGAATGGGAGGTTTTGTCTTCCTATCTGGAAGGGAAGTCTTATCAGGAAATTGCCACGGATCTGGATCGTCATGTGAAGTCCATCGATAATGCGCTGCAGCGTGTCAAACGTAAATTGGAGCATTATTTGAAGAATAAAGATTGAATAAGTAAAAATATCATTGACAAATGGAGTGCCCGGGATTAAAATAAGAAATGGTTTTGTGACAGTCAATGCGGGTGTAGCTCAATGGCAGAGTTCCAGCTTCCCAAGCTGGCTGCGTGGGTTCGATTCCCATCACCCGCTCCATAATGAAGGCTGGGATGTCAGAGGCCTGATGTCAGGATCTGTTTTAAGAAACCGCGAAAACGGCAGACTTGATTCCACCTTCTGATTTCCAACTTTCAATTTCAAAGTGCCCATGTAGCTCAGCAGGTAGAGCGCCGCCATGGTAAGGCGGAGGTCATCGGTTCAAATCCGATCGTGGGCTCCAAATAAATTCATTCATGAAACACCAGGATAAGTTGTACAGCCCTTACGGATTTTCATGGATCAAACAAAGGAGGACAAATGAATCATGGCAAAGGCGAAATATGAGAGGACGAAGCCCCATG
>ENA-UOOI01003709-UOOI01003709.1-fermentation-metagenome-genome-assembly--contig:-NODE-3709-length-11080-cov-3.033923_pt1 | contig 11080 bp, 12 predicted proteins | sample MGYA00245779_ERZ724027 | MGnify/ENA primary metagenome ERZ724027 (study PRJEB28704, sample SAMN03018318) | fermentation metagenome | biome: anthropogenic terrestrial biome; feature: soil; material... | reverse complement strand
TGCGCTTGATGGAAGAAATCGTGCGGTCCGGGTTGGTAATGGCCTGCCGCTTCGCCACCTGGCCAACCATGCGTTCCCCCGTTTTGGAAAAAGCCACGACCGAAGGCGTTGTGCGCGCGCCCTCGGAGTTCGGGATCACGACGGGTTTTCCGCCTTCAATCACTGCCACGCAGGAGTTTGTCGTCCCAAGGTCAATGCCAATTGTCTTTGATACGTTCGCCATTCTCTATTACCTCCAGGTAAAAATCTATTTTTCAGGTTCAGTTATCCTCATCGGCTATCAGTTTGCCACCTGCACCATCGCGTGCCGGACAACCTTGTCGCCGATCTTGTACCCTTTCTGGTAGACTTTTGTCACGGTGTTCTTCCCCGATTTTTTATCTTCCACATGGGCAATTGCGTTATGCACACCGGGATCAAAGGGTTCGCCTTCCTTTCCCATTTCCTCAACGCCCAGCTTCTGAAGAGCCGTCTGCATCTGTTTCTGCACCATTTCCACACCCTTGCGCAGATCCTGCACGGAGCATTCCTTCTGCGCCAGCGCGCGCTCCAGATTATCTTCGACCGGCAGAAAATCCTGCACGGTCTCCGAGACGGCGTCCGAATACGCGCTCTCTTTCTCGCGCGCGGTCCGCTTTCTGAAATTGTCATACTCCGCGGCCGTTCGGAGAAGAAGGTCCTTTTCTTCTTTCTCCTTCTCTTCGGCCTCTTTGAGCTTTTTCTGGAGCTGGTCGATTTCCTTTTCGAGTTCTTCCCCGGATTTCCGGGGAGGCTGCTCTTTTGCGGATACCGCCGGCTTCCCGCCCTTTTCCGGTTTTTCCCCGGAAGGGCGAGCCTCTTCCTGTTTTCCCGGGGCATTCTCAGCCGCCGGCTGCTTTTCCGCTTCCGGCTTCGGCGCGGCGGGTTTCCGGTCCGTTTCCTCCGCTGCGGCCGGCTGTTTCATTTTTTTATCCTGAACGTCTTTCTCCAAAGCAATGCCCCTTTCTTTAATCCTGGTCCATCAGCTCCGTCAGCATCCGGCCGACGGTGCCGGAAAGGTATTCCATATTGGAAATAATCTTACTGTAATTCATCCGCGTGGGGCCGATAATGGCAATCACGCCCGCTTCATGCCCCCCGACCGCATAGTGGGAAATCACCACGCTGGAATTCTGGAGTTCCGGCCGCCTCGTTTCCCTGCCAATCAGCACCCGCAGCCTGCTCCCCTGATCCTCCAGCAGGCTGCAGAGTTCTGCCGGCCGGCTCAGAAAATCGAGGATTCGGCGAAGGCCGTCCTTTCCAAAATCCGGATAGAACAGCAGGTTCACTTCCCCGTTGAGGCATACCTGGGACCTCATCGATTCCTGCACGGCCTCGCCGACCGCTTCCAGAACGGAGCTCATCATCATCGCCATCTCGCCGAGCGACGCCGCCATCGACTGCAGATACGCCGGCGTTACTTCCGCCACGGGCACCCCCGCCAGCTTATCATTCAGCAGGCGGAAAAAGACTCTCAGAATTTCAGGCGTCAGATCAAAATCGCATCGAAAAATCCGGTTTTTCAGCATGCCCGCCGAAGTCATCAGAATCACCATGGCGGTGCGCCGGCTGGTCTGAACCAGCTGCACCGCGCGGATCACGCCGCTTTCCCCGTTTGGAGTCGTGGAAACCGCCGCGTATTTCGTCATCGACGCCAGAACGCGGGCCACTCCCTCCATCAGCTTTTCCGGATCGTACGCGGCGGGCAGGATCAGACTGTCCAGATAGCGCTGCTCGTCTTTTGAAATGGGCCGGCGCTTCATGAGCGTGTCGATATATACCCGGTAGCCTCTCTGCGAAGGAACACGGCCCGCCGAGGTATGCGGCTGCTCCAGGAGGCCCATGCGGCTGAGCTCACTCATTTCATTGCGTACCGTCGCAGAGGATACGTTGAAGTCGAGGGTATCACAGACGGATCTGGAGCCGACGGGTTCCCCCGACGCAATATAGAGTTCAACCACCGCCGCCAGAATTTTCCGCTTTCGTCCGCTCAGTTCCAAATCTCTGATCCCTCCTTCCACGTTTTTAGCACTCATTCTATTAGAGTGCTAACTCTATTACATAGAGTACCATTACTTTGCCCCGATGTCAATATGCTAATTGTAAACTAATTGTGAAAATCAGAATTTTAATGAATCCGGGCCGGAATTCCCGGGACTTAAGGGTTGGGGCGGACAGGCCCGCGGGCCGCAGAGAACGGAAACGGCCGGGAAGTGCCCCGCTTTCTTCCTTTCCGGAGGAAGAAAAGAGTCCCCGGCAAATTGGGGACTCTTTTCTAAATTTTATAATTTTATCCTTGAAACCCCAAAAAGCGCGGAAGGACGGACCCTGGGGGGAAGAAAAACTGGGGATCCTGCCGCGTTCCAGAAGAAAGGGGAAAAGCGGGATTTAACCGGCGGGAACGGAAGGGAAGAGAATTTCCGGCGTCAGCGCGTCGGAAAGAAGAAATCCGCGCCGGGTAAGCCGGAATCCATCCGGTCTGCAGGCGGTCAGCCCTCCCGGTTCGTACCGCCGCGCCGCGAGTTTTACCCGGTCCGGCAGGGGAACCCCAAAGCGGGAAAAGCAGGACGCATCACAAAGCCCTTCCGAAAGGCGCATCCCCAGCATCGCGTACTCCTCAAAATCGCCTCCCGGGCCGTCCTCCTCCGGCGGGTCCCCGCGCAGAAACGGTGCGATTCCGCGGGGAAAATGAAACCGGCGGCCGTCTAAAAACGAGTGGGCCGACGGGCCGAGGCCGAGATATTCCCCGCAGTGCCAGTAGTTGAGGTTATGACGGCTTTGGAGGCCGGGTTTTGAGAAATTGGAAATTTCATACTGCCGGTAGCCCCGCTTTTCAAGTTCCGAACAGGCCAAGAGGTAAAAATCCGCGGCCGTGCTCTCGTCCGGCAGGTTCAGGCTGCCCCGCTCTTTCCAGTAAACCGTGCGTGGTTCTATCTCCAGCAGGTAGGCCGACACGTGGGAAACGCCGAGGCGGGCACAGAACTCGATCGAGCGCCGGAGGCTCCCGGGCGTCTGTCCCTGCACCGCGAGCATCAGATCGGCGGAAATATTCTGAAATCCCGCCCGTCCGGCGTCTTCGACCGCCCTCGCCCCGTCCGCCGCGGAATGCCTGCGCCCGAGCAGGCAGAGCTCCCGGTCGTCCGACGACTGAATGCCGAGGGAAATCCGGTTCGCCCCCGCCGCCCGGATTTCCCGGAAAAAGGGAAAAAGACGGTCCCCCGGATTCGCCTCCACCGTAATCTCCGCGTCCTTTTCCAGGGAGAAAGCCTCCTCTGCCGCTTCGAGGACGCGGCAGAGGCGCTTTGGGTCCAGCAGGCTGGGCGTCCCGCCCCCGACATAAAGGGTCGACGCCCGGCGTCCGGTTTTTTCCCCCGCGTCCCGGATCCTCCGAATCAGGCACTCCGTATACTCGTCCATCCCGGGTTCGGAAGCGCGGACGGAATAAAAATCACAGTAGGGGCACTTCCCCGCGCAGAAAGGGATATGCAGATAGAGGCCAATTTTCTTCTTACTCATCCAGCTTCAGCACGCTGAGAAAAGCTTCCTGGGGAATCTCTACCGTTCCCACCCTGCGCATCCGTTTTTTGCCCTCTTTCTGCTTTTCGAGCAGTTTCTTTTTCCGCGAAATATCGCCGCCATAGCATTTCGAAAGGACATCCTTGCGCAGGGCCTTGACAGTTTCCCGGGCGATAATCCGCCCTCCGATGCACGCTTGAATGGGGACTTCAAACAGTTGACGGGGGATTTTATCCCGCAGCTTTTCGACCATTTTCCGGGCGCGGGCATACGCCTTGCCCGAATGGATGATGAAAGAGAGCGCGTCGACCGGCTCGCCGTTAATCAGGATGTCCAGTTTTACAAGGCTGCTCTTTTTATAGCCGGTCAGCTCATAGTCAAACGAGGCGTAACCGCGGGTCCGGCTTTTCAGGGCATCGAAAAAGTCATAGACAATCTCGTTCAGCGGCAGCTCGTAGTGGACATCCACCCGGTCCGCGTCGAGATAATTCATTCCCAGAAACGTACCCCGGCGATCCTGGCACAGTTCCATCACGCCGCCGACATACTCCTTCGGCGTATAGACGTGGGCATCCGCGACCGGCTCATCCGCTTCGGCAATCTGAGACGGGTCGGGATAATTGGAAGGGTTGTCAATTTTAACGGTGGTCCCGTCCGTCTTGCGGATCTGATAGATGACGCTCGGGGCCGTCATCACAAGATCCAGGCCGTATTCCCGTTCGAGCCTTTCCTCGACGATCTCCATATGGAGGAGCCCGAGAAAGCCGCAGCGGAATCCGAACCCGAGAGCCGCCGATGTTTCCGGCTCGAAGGAAAGCGCCGCGTCGTTCAGCTGCAGCTTTTCGAGCGCGTCCCTCAGTTCGGGGTATTTCGCGCCGTCCGCCGGGTAGACGCCGCAGAACACCATCGGCCTTGCCGGGCGGTAGCCGGGCAGCGGTTCCTTCGCCGGCCGGGACGCGAGGGTAACCGTGTCCCCGACGCGCGCTTCCCGGACGTCCTTGATGGAGGCGGAAAGCACGCCGACATCGCCGGCACGGAGATACGGGGCCGGTTCAAATCCGGTGGCGCGCATATAACCGCACTCCGCCAGAGTAAACTCGCCGCCCGCCGACATCATGCGGATCCTGTCGCCGGGTTTGACCCGGCCGTCCATTACGCGGACGTGGGCGACAGCCCCCTTGTAGGCATCATAATAGGAATCGAATATCAGCGAGCGGAACGGGGCGTTTTCGTCGCCCGACGGCGGCGGAACTTTCCCGACTATCTGCTCCATCACGGCGCCGACGTTGGTGCCGAACTTCGCGGAAACACAGGGTGCGTCGTCCGCCGGGATGCCGAGCACATCCTCGATTTCCTTCCTCACCCGCTCCGGCTGAGCACTCGGAAGATCGATCTTATTGATGACCGGCAGGATTTCAAGCCCCGCATCCAGCGCGAGATAAGTGTTCGCGAGAGTCTGGGCCTCGATTCCCTGCGAAGCGTCCACAACCAGCACGGCGCCTTCGCACGCGGCGAGAGAGCGGGAGACCTCATAGTTAAAGTCGACGTGCCCGGGTGTGTCGATCAGGTTGAAAATATAATCCTGCCCGTTTTTCGCATGATACAGCAGCGTGACGGCATGAGCCTTGATGGTAATGCCCCGCTCCCGCTCGAGATCCATGTTGTCCAGAATCTGATTTTCCATTTCGCGCAGGGGAACGGAATCGGTAAGCTCCAGGATACGGTCGGCCAGAGTGCTCTTTCCATGATCGATATGCGCGATGATGCAAAAATTACGGATATTCTTGCGTGGAACAGCCAAAACGGCTTCCCCCTTTTCTGAAAAAGCGGGGCGCCTTACGGCGTCCCGCACGGACCGGTTTTTTCCCGCTGCCGGATGGTCAATACCGGTTCAGGCCACGGTAGTATTTATCGTTCAGCAGATGCTTTTTGCCGCTGCGCCGATACCTGCGGTACCGTTTCCGTCCCGGGCCGCGCGGCGGCCTCCGGTTACTAAGAACCACGATGAGCACGACCAGGATGCCAAGGAGGATGCACGCCCACGAAAGGATACCGATGAGGTTTTTCCTCCCTGCGTCAGGATCTGGCGCGGCGGAACTGAGCGGATCCTCTTCCTCCACGCTTTCTACTTCGGGGAGGGAAAATCCCTCCGATTCGGCGGACTCCATTTCTTCCGAAGAAACGAATTCGCTCGAAACCGCAGACGGAGCCTTGGAAGAAGAAACCGTCTTTTTCCTCCGCGACGGCTTCCGGCTGGAAGTCACCTTTTTGCTCTTCTGGGAAGCGGCCGAAGATTTCACGGGCTTATTACTCGCGGTAGCCGTCTTTTTCCCGGACGCCGGAGGTACTGACGATTTTGTGCCGGCTTTGCTGCCTCCTTTGCTTGTCCCGCTCCCGGTCTCCGCGCCTGCGGACGAGAGGACCGCTTTGCTTTTGGTTCCGGCCGAATCGGCGGATACTCCGGACTGCGGATTGCTGATCGCGAAAGTTTCCGTTGGGAAATAAAAAGCCAGGGCAAGAATCAGCAGAAGAAAGATACAGATACAGCTTTCCCGACGGTTCATCGATAATCCTCCGTTTTGTCATCCGCCCACTAATCCAATACAGATTAATTATAACATATTCCGGCGGCAATGCAAGATAAGGGGAAGTTTTTGCCGGTAATCTGCCGAAAAAGGGTTTTCCCGTCGTTAAATCCGGTTTCCCGAGAGCGGCTGTCCGCGATAAAAATACCCATGGCCAGCAGAATCGCGCAGAGAGTACAGAAAAAAGACGTCAGGAAAATCCTTTGGTTTCTATTCTTTTTCATTTCTTTTTCACTTTTTTCCCCCGGCGGGGGGTCCTTTCTATGGAAGGCTGTTCAGTACGCCGGCAAGCGCTTTTCCGAAAAGCTCCCCGGAATATTTAGACTCCTCCAGCGTATTGACATCCGTGCCGATTTCGATAAGCAGGGATCCTTTCGTCATGTCCTGGTTGTATTTCCGGGCGCAGAAATCCAAGGGGCGCGCAAGGTTCGGGAAGGAGGCGCTAAGGGACTGCTGCAGGCGCAGGGCAAGGCGCAGATTGTATTCCCAGTTCGGGTACCCCAGCGACCCGCTGTCATCGCAGCCGCTTATGATCATAAGCTGAGCCGCTTTCCGGCCGTGAATCAGCACGGTGGGCTTCAGCTTGGTCCCGTCGCTCCGATGCATGGCGTCGCGGTGGATATCCAGGGTAACCTGGATGCCCGGATATTGCTTCAGGATTTTCTGCATCGTCGCGCGGGAACGGTCATAGGACCCGTTGTAGGCCGGGTAATCATGGTAGGTCGTATCGTGCAGCACGGAAATCCCCGCCGCCGACAACTGCTTCGCGATCTCGTCTCCGACGGCGCAGACGCTCTGCGTTTTGTCCGTTGTCCGCGCGGTCGGGTTTTCCAGATAGGCCTCCGTGGTGTGCGTGTGATAAATAAGGACCTTGGGGCCGGACCCGCTTCGAATCTTGATCGCCGGCTTTTTCTTGAGCTCCTGCGAAAAGTCCAGCGCGGCGTTCTGCACCGTCAGGTTTTTCACCCAGAAGCCCGATACTTTTTTCCCTCCGCTGTCGATGCACATTTCGAGGACTTTCGCGGCGTCTGACCGGGGCGGGGACGACGAGGAACGGCTCAAGGAAGACGGGGGGGAAGCGGAAGAAGAAGAGGGCACCTGGGAGGAAACGGCGTCCGGACTGGAAACGGAGGGCGCGGAACTTTTCCCGGGTATCCCGGGAAGCTGCGAACTCTCCGACGACGCCGTCCCGTCATCCTCTTCCTCGCTGAAAAAATCCGCCGCGTCGCCGGAAGGAAGAATAAATCCCGCCGCGGCCACGGCGGTTTTCCTCCCCGCGTCTTCCGGCAGTCTGAAGGCAAAGCAGGCAGCCCCTGCCAGAGTCAGCAGGGCCGCCGACATTCCCGCAGCCTTCCGTGCCAAACTGTTCATTTCACGCCTCCGTCGCAACGGTTTCCGGGCAGGATAAGCCCTTCCCGTCTCTTCATTCCTATGCCGTCCCGGAAGCGAACATGATAAAAGGGACTTAGGTCAGTTCCTCAAATTGTTCCACCGTCAGAGACGGGTTCAGCGCCCGGTTGACGCCCATGGCAAGCAGCCGGGACCCGCGGTTGATAATCAGATCGATTTCCCTCGGCGTCACCATCATCGAAGCGCCGCGGGGCGCGACTTTTTGTCGGTCCACGGTTCCCGCGATATCCTGCGCCAGAGTCACCGCGTCGACGACCGTCGGAATCCCCATGCTGACAACCGGAACGCCGAGCGTGCTGCGGTCAATGCGGGGGCGGCTGTTTCCCACTCCGGCCCCGGGTGAAATCCCGGCGGAGCTTATCTGGACCGTACAGCCGAGCCGGGAAGGGCTGCGCGCGGCCAGGGCGTCCACCGCCACCACCGCAGCGGGACGGATTTCCTCCACGATTGCCCGCAGAACCTCAAAAGCCTCCATGCCCGTGCAGCCGAGGACTCCCGGGCTGACGACGGCAACGGGCCTCAGGCCTCCGAGCCCGGTCACGCGGGCAATCTCCCCTTTGATATACCGGGTCGCAAGCACCCGTTCCGCGGTCAGCGGTCCGAGAGCGTCCGGCGTGACCGAACGGTTCCCAAGCCCCGCCGCCAGAATTGACCCTTCCTTCGGAATCAGGGCGGCAAGTTCCCGGGCAATCAGCCGCAGCAGGGAATCGTTGGCGTCAATGCTGTCCGAGATGGCGCGGACTTCCAGCGTAATATAAACCTTTCCCCCTTCCTCGATGCGGGTGACGGTGCACCCGTCTTCCTCGCTCCTTGACTGCCGGGCCGGTTCGGTGCTTTCCATTGCAAGATCCGTACGAAAATTCAAGCAATCGCCCCTTTCAAAGATTTTCCTTGCATTTTTCCTACCCAAATGGTATGATGATGGTATTGCTGCCGAAGGAGGTGGGATGATGCCCAACATCAAATCGGCGAAAAAACGCGTGAGAGTTATCGCCGTCAAGACAAAACGAAACAGAATCGCAAAAACCGAGCTGAAAACCGAGATTAAAAAAGCCAGTTCCGCCATCGACTCCGACGGCGGGGATAAAACAGCGGCGGTGAAAGCTGCCGTCAGAAAAATTGATCAGGCTGCCGCGCGCGGACATATTCACAAGAACAATGCGGCAAGGAAAAAGTCGGCGCTGATGCGCAGACTGAACGCAGCGGGAACAAAGGCCTGACGGTTTCCGAAAGGAAAAGCAAAGCAGAGCGTTTCGCCCTGCTTTTTTATTTTCCGACCGGATTCCCCCGGATCCCGCGTGGGCGGACAGGGTAGAATTTTCCTCGGGGAATTGACTTTTTCCCGAAAACCGTCTATCATAAAAGCAATATACCAGACGGGACTTCACGAAAGCGGGGTGTCCGATTTGAAAAATCAGGGAAATCTTTCCGTATGGTTTGCAGTGATCTCCACCGTCGCCGCGGTGGTATCCGTAGCCGTAGCCGTTGTGCTTTTCTTTGAAAAAAAGAAAAAGGATGAGGAAGACCTCGAACATTATCTCGACTGCTCCATCCAGTAAGGCAGAGAGAGCCATGGGACGGAATACGAACAGAGGGGAAACGACACGGACAGGCATTTTTACGCCTGTCCGTTTTGCCTGTCCGAAGAGGGACGGCGGCTGCGAAAGCGCCTCCAGAAGATCTTGGCGGCCTGCCAGAGCAGCGCTCCGGCCGCTCCCCCGTTCACGATGCGGAAAATGCGCCACGCAAGCCCCGCGTAGCGGTATCCCGCGCGGGCATACCGATAGACGGGGCTAACTCTTATCGCCCGATTTTGAAAACAGGGCGGCCAGGTAGCCGAAAAACACCGCGGCCGAGATCCCGGCCGCCCCCGCCGACACGCCGCCGGAAAAAGCGCCGAGAAGACCCTTTTCCCGCACGGCTTTCAGCGTGCCTTTCGCCATCAGATACCCGAACCCCGTAAGCGGGACGGTAGCGCCGCTTCGGGCAAAGTCGGCCAGCGGTCCGTAAACGCCGCAGGCGCCGAGGATGACGCCCGCGGTGACAAAGGAAACCAGGATGCGGGCGGGCGTCAGTTTGGTAAAGTCAATCAGGATCTGCCCGATGACACAGAGCCCTCCGCCGATGAGAAAAGACCAAAGGTATTCCAAGTTTCGATCACCTCGGGATTAGTTTCGCCGACCGGCAGGGTTCCTATACATCGAAAGGAGAAAAGATGAGGCCGAAAACAATTTTCTTCGATATCGACGGCACGCTTCTCGGAACGCGGGACCATATGCTTTTCCAGATTCCTCCGAGCGCCCTTTACGCCCTCAAAGCCCTGAAGCAGGCCGGGCACCGGATCGCGGTCTGCTCCGGGAGACAGGAAGCTTTTATCCAGCGGCTGTTTCCCGGGCTTTTCCGAAGCTTTGTCGCGATGAACGGCGCGCACGTGGTGTTCGAAGGGCACACTGTTCTGGACCTCAGCTTTTCAGAAGAACAGCTGCGCGCGCTGGCCGGCCATTTTGACTCCTTCGGATGCCATTATATCTTCGTCGGCAACCGGCACGGATGGGCCAGAAACGTCCCGTCTTCCCTCTTTCCCCCGCTCAACGAAATCTATGGGCTTCCGGATTTTCTCACCGGATACCGCCGTGCCGGAGAAATCCGGGCCGGGGCAATGGATTTTCTGTTCGCGGATGAAGAGGAGTTCCGGAATCAGAGGAGGGCGTTCCGGGAAGGGATGATTCTGAACCGGCACCCCGGCAGCCTGACGGCGGACTTAAGCTTTCCGGAAAGAGACAAAGCCCACGGCATCGCCCGGTTTCTGGAATACGCCGGCATCTCCAAAGAAGATACCATCGCGTTTGGCGACGGGTACAATGATATCTCCATGATGAAAGCGGTAGGCTGCGGCATCGCGATGGGAAACGCCGTGGACGCGGTGAAAAGGGCTTCCAGCTTTGTCACCGCGGATCTTTTTGACGACGGGATCTTGAAAGGCGTCCGGCGCCTCGGCCTGATATAGAAAAAACGGGGAACGCGGAATTCTCGAGATGGAGGAAATAAAAATGAAAAAATGTCTGATCGTGTACGAATCCCGGCACCATGGGAATACCGAAAAAATAGCGAAGGCCATGGCGGAGGCGTCCGGGGCGGAGCTCTGCCGGGCCGGAGAAGCGGGCGGAAAAAACCTGGACGGCTATGGTCTCATCGGGTTTGGATCCGGGATTGCCTGGGGCAGCCATTATGAGGGCCTCAAAAAAGCCGCCGCAAAAATGAGTCTTGGCGGGAAAACCGTCTTCGTGTTTTCCACCAGCGGGACCGGCAGTGAAAGCTACAACGGCCCGCTGACGGAACAGCTTAAAAAAGCGGGCGCTTCCGTCCTCGGCAGCTTTGCGTGCAAAGGCTTCGACACCATGGTAAGAAAGGAATCCGGCGGGGTCTCGAAGGGACACCCGGACGAAAAGGATACCGCGGACGCGAAAAAATTTATTCTGGGCCTGCTCGCGAAAACCGGCGGATAACCCCCCCCCGATACGGGAAAAGGGCTTTCGAAGCGAAAGAACTTC
>ENA-UOOI01003708-UOOI01003708.1-fermentation-metagenome-genome-assembly--contig:-NODE-3708-length-11084-cov-2.948409_pt1 | contig 11084 bp, 8 predicted proteins | sample MGYA00245779_ERZ724027 | MGnify/ENA primary metagenome ERZ724027 (study PRJEB28704, sample SAMN03018318) | fermentation metagenome | biome: anthropogenic terrestrial biome; feature: soil; material... | reverse complement strand
ACTCGAAAGTCGGAATGCCAGCATTCTTTATCGCGCCCCTTTGAAAAACGGTTTCCGGATCGGCATTTAGTCCGAGTCAGCCGCCGGGAACGGAAAAAATCAGCCTCCAGCCCGGGCTATTTTCCTCAAAACTGTCGGAATCCATTTTCTCCGTCCCCTTTCCGTCCTGATTTTGTTTTGTGCCTTATTCAGTATAATCTGGGCGGTCCGGGTTGTCAAGGTTTCCGGACCGGGTGCCGTGTCTCGGAATCAGAACCGGATTCGGAAAGTCCTGATTTCATAGGGCTTTATCGGAAAGCGGAACCGATCCCCCCGCACGTCCATCTTCCGTTTCTTCTCTTCGAGGAGGCTGCACTCCCATGCTTCGGAAACCGGCCGGCCGAATGTGAGCGTGACCTCGCTGCGTTCGTTCTTATACTCAAACAGCCGGACGACCGTGTCCCCGCTGTCCTCGGCGTGCTTGACGACTTCTATCACGACGTTGTCCGCGTCGGCCTTTACAAAGGAGAAACGGCCGGGCAGCACGCCGTCCTGGGCATTCATTACGGTGGAATAGAGAGGGCAGTTGAGGCTGTAGGCGAACTGTTCCGTTTTAGCCTGCCTCCAGCCGCCGCGGTGCGGGTAAAGAGAGTAGGTGAATTCATGGCGTTCCCGGTCCGCGTCCTCGTTCGGGGAAACCGGGGAGCGGAGCAGCGAAAGGCGCATGACGGAATCCCGGATATCGTGTCCGTACTTGCAGTCGTTCAGGAGACTGACACCGTAGCCGCCTTCCGAGAGGTCGGCCCATTTGTGCGCGCAGACCTCAAACCGGGCCCAGTCCCAGCTCGTATTCCAGTGGGTGGGGCGCTCCACGTTTCCGTACTGGATTTCGTAGGAGGCCTTGTCGGCGTGGATATCGACGGGGAACACGGCTTTGAGCAGAATCTGCTTTTCCTTCCAGTCGATGACGGTATGGAAATCAATTCTCGGGATGTCGCGGTAAATAAAGTAAGTCTGTTCGATGGTAGAGCTGAGAAATTTCCGGGTGACCCGGACTCCCCAGCGGACAGGCCCGTTTTCCACGGCCCGGATATCCGTGACGCCGTCTACTTCCCACATCTTTTCCTGATAGTAGATGTCGATATTCCATGCGTCAAAATTAAACGGCTTGTCTTCGAACGCCTGAAGCGTGTTCCCGCGTTTTCCGGGCTGGAGAAGCTCTCTCCCGTTCTTCTTGTCGAAAATCGACGTCATGGTTCCGTCTTTGCCGATTTTTATGGAGAAAAACTGATTTTCCATGCCGTCCGCCCCGGCGTTTCCGCCGGAGGGGAAGTCCGCGGGGGCGTCCGACTGCCGGATTTCAAAAACCTTATAGCCTTTGGAAGGAATGTCCTCTCCGTAGAACAGGATATTTCCGCCTTCCGTGTTCTGAACGGGGAGAGGGTGCCCGCTGTCCAGAATTTCCGCTGACCGCCAACCTTCGGGCAGCTTGACTTTCACCGTGCCGTTTCTCTTAAATCCAAGCTGGTTAAAGACCGCGACGGACATGGTTTTTGCCTCGATATGGGAAGAAATCTTCGAAAGGGCGTTCGCAATCAGACCAGTCCCGGTCCGGCGCAGGGCCTCATATTGGGTTTTCGAGGTTTCATAAACCTGTTTTATGGCGGATCCCGGCAGGATGTCGTGAAACTGGTTTAAAAGAGTGGTGTGCCAGCAGTCGCTTAACTGACTCTGTGGATAGGGAGCCCCGCAGAGGAGGCTGGCCATAGAGGAAAAGAGCTCCGCGTCTTCATTCCGGAATTCCGCTTTTCGGTTAAATTTTTTGTTGCGCGCCATCGTCGTATAGGTCCCGCGGTGGTATTCTAGGTACAGTTCCCCGACCCATTCCGGGAGCCTCCGGTTGGAAGAAACCCGCTTTTCGAGGTTCTGAAAGAAAGAAAGCGCCGTGCCTTCCTTTGTCTTCGGACATCCGGGGATTCCCTTGTCAAGCCGCTTGAGGCGTTCGAGCATCGTTTTGGTCGGCCCGCCGCCGCCGTCTCCGAATCCGTAGGAGTTCAGGACCTCGGTATTGATCTCCTTCTGCTGGTAGCGCTGCCAGCATCCCTTGACCTGGGAAGGCGTCGTATCGCCGTTGTAGGTGGTGCCGGTCTGCGCTTCCCCGGGTTTGAAGTCCTGCGTGGTGATAAAGTGGGTCAGGACCTTTGTCCCGTCGATCCCGACCCAGTAAAAGGTGTCATACGGAATTCGGTTGAACTCATTCCAGCTGATTTTCGTGGTCATAAAATAGTCGACGCCGCTTCTTTTCATGATCTGAGGCAGCGCAGCGCTGTACCCGAACGTATCCGGCAGCCAGACAATTTTGCTGTCCACGCCGAATTCCCGGCGGAAAAAGCGCTTGCCGTACAGAATCTGCCGCACGAGGGATTCTCCGGAAGTCAGATTGCAGTCGGCTTCCAGCCACATGGCGCCTTCCGCCTCCCAGCGCCCGGCGCGGATCATCTTTTTGATTTCCTCAAAAAGATCGGGCCGGTCTTCCTTGACAAACTGATAAAGCTGGGGCTGGCTTGACAGGAAGATGTAGTCCGGGTACTGCTTCATCAGGTTCAGCACGGTCGCGAAGCTGCGAACGGCCTTTTCCCGGGTCTGAGAAAGTGTCCACAGCCAGGCGACGTCGATGTGCGTGTGACCCACGCAGATTTCGGTTACGTCGCCGTGACCACAGAATTTTCCGTAAAACTCGGTCTCGAGGTACCGGTTGGCTTTGCGGATCGAGGACAGGAATCCTTCGCTCTGCGGCTGCCGTAGATCCAGCATGTTGACCGCGTCGGTGAGGTAGTTGAGGGCCTTGATCCTGCGGATATCCTGTTCGTCCAGAAGTTTGCAGACTTCCAGCGGTACCTGAAGGTTGTAGTAAAGCGCCTCCACTTCGGGGTCTAGGGTGCAGAGCGTCAGGCTCAGGCCGGCTTTTTCGTCCTGCATTCCGGAATACCCGAAGAGATCCACGCGGAACGGCTTGCCCGCCTCCGCTTTTGGATCCAGCAGAATTTCCGTGTGGTTGACGTCGGCTCCCTGTACCGTGACTCCGTTCACGTAAACGAGAAACTGCGGGTTGAGGGCATCCCAACCCTTGCTGCCCGTCTTGAGGAGCAGAGCGGTTTTCTTTCCCGCAAATTCCGCAGGCAGTCGGAACCGGGAACGGAACCAGCAGTGGAGATCCTTCCCGCCCCATTTTCCCCCGCGGGGAAAAATCTCCCATTCGTCGTCCGGCTCGTCCACAAGCCCATAGGCCCGGTATCCGCACGGCCGGAAACGGATGTCCGTAATTTCCTTTTTATCCCTGTAGATCAGCGTGCCCAGTTCTTCGACGATGCGCTGAATCCTCTGTGGTGCAAAAAACATGGTCTTTCCTCCCAAAGATTCATTTTATCAAGGCCTATTGTATCATAGGAAAGGCCGTTATGGAATCGGAAGAAAAGACCTGTTATTCAGGTTTTTGGACATTTTTCAGTTGCTTTGCTCTGCTGCTTCCCGCCCGTCTCCGGAACCGGAAACCAGTTTTCCTCGCCGGCTATCAGCCGGGCAATCAGCCAGCACACGATGCTTTCCGCGCCTTCGTTTCCGTTTGGCCCGGACTGCGTGAGGCCGTCGCGGCATCCCCCGGTTTCGGGGTCGATGAGCGGCATCCCGAGGGAATTCTTCCCGAGATACCAGAAAAAGCAGCTCCTGGCAGCCTCCCCGTATTTCCGCATGCCCGTCAGGCTCTGGGCCTTGAGACAGGCGAGCATGAGGCTGCAGGCCTCGACCGGCTGTTCATCAAACTGCGCGGGAGTCCCGCCGCGGGTCAGCCAGCCTTTGCAGCCGACCGGCTTGAACATCCCGCCCCGCATGGTGGTCTTAAGAAGAAAATCCAGGCTTTCCAGCCCGATCTTCCGGCACCTTTTATCCGCTTCACACGAGCAGAGCATCGAAAGGGGCAGAATGGCGCTGCAGTAAGTCATCTTTTCCTCAAACCAGTGCCAGTCTTCCCTGCGGCACTGCACGTATGTATCGATGATGGAATCCACCATCATCTTTTCATACGGCTGTGCGGATCGGTCGCCCCATTTCGTGAGCCCGGTCAGGGCATAGGCCCTTCCTTTCAGGGAGGAAAGGCTCGAACAGCTTGTTACGGTCCGCTTCAGAAGCCTGTCCGCGCAGACCCGTGCGGATTCCGGCAGGGATTCGCGCGACGCCGTGCAGGCGAGCGCCCAAAGACATCTCCCGAAGCAGTCCTCCGATCCCCGCTTTTCCAGAAAACTGCGGTCATACCCCATAAAATTGCGGAACCATCGGTCCCTTTCGGCGTAGAGCAGAAAGCTCAGATAACGGACGAGCAGATCTTCGTATTTGTTTTCCCGAAAACGGGCGTAGAGCATCCCGGCCAGCATCAGGGCTCGGGCGTTGTCGTCCGTCGTGTACCCTTCTTTCGGATCGGGGATTCCCAGCACCGCGTGCTGAAAAAGCCCCGTGTCGTCCGTCATCCGGACAAGGTACCGTGTGTCGATGGTATCAGTCGTCGTAAATCCCCCTTTAGAATTCCAGCCCTTATTTCCGGGAGGGAAGCGCTTCCCGGAACATATTCAGATAATTTTCCGCTACGCGGCTCCACATCATCGTTTTGCCGAGGGCATGCGTCTTTTTTTCCATCTCCGCCTTGAGCTGCGGGTTTTCCATGACTTTCCGGATGCAGTCCGAAAGGGAACCGGCGTCCCGGAATTCTGCGAGAAGACCGCGCCCGTCGGCGAGCATATAGCGCGCGTAGGAATACGGCGTCGAGACGATGACCCGGCCGTACCCCGCCGCATAGGCGAGCGTTCCGCTCACAGCCTGATCTTTTCCAAGATAAGGCGTCAGATAGACGTCGGAAAGGGAAAGGTAGCGGATGATTTCCTCTTTTTTCAGATATCGGTTGACAAACCGTACATTTTCGGAAATCCCGAGATCCCTTACCATTTTCTCCAGCTTCTCGCGGTATTTTTCCCCGTCCCGCCTGCGGATATCCGGGTGGGTCTGACCTAAAATGAAGTAGAGGATCTCGGGGTGCTTTCTGGCGACGCGCGCCGTCGCTTCAATTCCGTATTCCAGTCCTTTTCCGGGGCTCAGAAGGCCGAAAGTGCTTACGACGAACCGGCCGTCTAGACCCTCTTCCCTTTTGAGTTCTTCCCGTCCCTTGACGGGGATTTCCGGCACGCCGTGGTGCATCACCGCGATTTTCGACGGGCTGACCCCATAGACGTCCCGGAGCGTTTCCACCGTGTTGCCCGCCATCGTGACGAGTTTCACGCACCGGGACGCAAGCCCCGATACAATTTCCCGCTGCTTTTTCGACGGTTCCGGCAGCACGGTGTGAAGGGTGACAAAATAGGGGATTTTCAGCCGGCCGGCAAGGTTGAGGATCCACTCTCCCGATTCTCCTCCGTAAATTCCGTACTCGTGTTCCACCATCAGGAGATCCGCCCCGGAGCGGTTGATTTTTTCGGCCGCTTCCGGATATGCCTCCGGATCCTGCTGGTTAAAATCAAACTTTACTTCGGGCGGATAAGATTCTCCGCCGCGGCTGACCGCGGCGATGTCCACATCGATTTTCCCCGTTTTCAGCAGTTCCCTGATGAGATCCTGGGTAAACGTCGCGATTCCGCATTCGCGGGGAGGATACGTGCTTAAAAAGAAAGCGTGAATTTTTTTTGTTCCGTCCAATAATTTCATCCCTTTCCCGCCCTTCAGATTACAAACGGGCGTTTGCTTTCCTGTGAATAAACGGTATTCACGCACTGAACTCCGCTTTCAATGCGGCATCCGGACGTGACGACGGAGTGGGTGATGTCCACGCCGCTTCCCACGGAGACTCCGCTCCAGATCACGCTGTTGCGGATGAGGCATCCCCTTCCGGTCTGAAAATTGTCGCCGATTACCACGTTCGGCCCGACCATCACGTTGGCGCCGATGCGCACGTTTCTGCCGAACCAGACCGGACCGCGGATTTTTGCGGTGGGGTGGATTTCGACGTTGGAGAGCCCGTACACTTTTTCCCTCAGAAAGTTGTTTTCCGGCACCAGGCAGCGTCCCTCGAAAATATCCTGGTGAGCCTGCATATATTTTTCGGGGGTGCCGATGTCGATCCAGTATTTCTCCCCCGTGTAGACGGCTATTTTCATTCTGTTTTTGAGCATGGCCGGGAATATTTCCTTTTCCACGGAAACGGCTTTCCCCGCCGGAATCAGATCGAGAATTTTAGGCTCAAAAACATAGACTCCCGCGTTGATATAATCCGACTTTTCCTCGCCGGGCTTCGGCTTTTCCGTAAAGGAAGAGGCGATGCCGTCCTGACCGAATTCTATTACCCCGTAGCTGGACGGGTTCTGGACGCGGGTCACCGCGATCGTCGCGTCGGCGCCTTTTTCCCTGTGCCAGGCCACGAGATCTTTCAGATCCATGTTGCAGAGAATATCGGAGTTAAACACGAGAAACGTGTCGTTCAGGTATTTTTGGCAGTTTTTAATGGCCCCGCCCGTTCCAAGCGGCGTATCTTCGCAGACATAGGTGATTTTCACGCCGTCGATGTGTCTTTCCTTAAAATGCTGCGAGATGCAGTCCGCCTTATAGCCGGTGCTCAGGATGACTTCCCGGACACCGCATCTTTTCAGAGCGTCGATATTCCTTTCGAGGAGCGGGATTCCCATAATGGGGACCATCGGTTTCGGCAGGTGGTCCGTGAGCGGCCTGAGCCTGGTGCCCAGCCCGCCGGCTAGAAACAATGCTTTCAACGTAATTACCTCCTTGAGCAACCAGTATTATCCATGTCAACATCGCTGCTGAACCAGTTACGCCTCCCTCGGAAGCGGAGACTGCTCCGGGCAGCTCTTGATATAATCGAGTAAATCGGACAGGGAAGCCGTCGCAAGGCAGATGCAGGAATCCGCGGCCCCGTAGTACATCCGCACTTTCCCGTTTGCCTTGTCGAGGACCCATCCGCAGGGGAATACGACGTCCCGGACGTCGCCTTCCCGTTCATAGGGTTCCTCAGGCCCAAAAATCCATTCATCGCTCCGCCTGAGGACTTTCGCGGGATTCTCAAGATCCAGAAGGGCGAGGCCCAGACGGTAAATCGATCCGGACGCCGTCTGCCGTACGCCGTGGTACAGGATGAGCCAGCCGTCCTTCGTTTCCAGAGGCTGGGCACACAGCCCGACTTTGTTCGCGTCCCACCAGCCGCCGTTCCGGGCGTTGATCAAAATCCTGTGATCGCCCCAGTATTTAAGGTCCGTGGAGCAGGAAATCCAGATATGCGCTCCGGGGCCGAACTGCTGCATGCTTCCAATCCGGCTTCCGATAGGCCGGTGGATGAGCATCCACTTGTTTTTGAATCTGCGGGGGAAAAGAGCCGCGTCCTTGTCCTCCGGCGGCATCAGCGATCCCGCTTTTTCGAATGTGACAAAATCCTTGGTGAGAGCCAGGGAAACGGTCGGGCCCGAACGGGAAAAAGACGTATAGACGACAGCCCATCGGTCCAGTTCGTCAATCCTCGTGATGCGCGGATCTTCGAGCCCCCACGCTTCCTCCGGATAGTCGTAGCTCGCTTCCAGGGTCGGCCACTTGTCAATCTGCCAGTTTGTAACCCCGTCTTCGCTGATGGCTTTCGTCAGGTGCGAAAAACCGCGCCGGTCTTCCACCCGCGCAAGCAGGAGAATTTTCCCGTTGAAATCCGTCGCGGCCGGGTTGAACACGGTGTGCACCGCATAGGGCCAGTCTTTTGCGGTTAAAATGGGATTGTTCGGATAACGTACGAAAAGTTCCCGGTAAGTGTTGTCGTTGCTTTTCAGCCGAGTCTCAAAAGCCCGCATCTTTTTATCAAGCACCTTTCCCTAAAAATTCGTCAGTTTCCAAAACCGGACGAAAAATGAAAGGATCTTCCGGCGCTTTTCAGTGTCTGCCTCCGTTTGCCAGGAAACCCCATCTATAACTCTATTTTAAGACAAAAAAAGTATTATGTCAACATATTATGTCAACTTTATTCGGGATTCTGTGCCGGTTTCCTCTCTCTCTTCTGCTATAGTATAGGGACGTTTCAGAAAAACATTCCCTGCAAAAATCGGAAACGCCCCCGGGCGGCGCAAAAAAAAAACGCAGAGCCTTTTGACCGGGCTCTGCGTTCCTCGTAAAACTTTCTTCAGGGATCTTTTTTCTCTTCTCCGGCGGCATCCCAGGAAATGCATTTCTCTATCCCGGGATGGTCTGCTTCCTCCATCAACTTGAGCATTTCAAACGCGCTGCGGAAGTTCTGGGTCTTTTCCGCCTCCAGCCAGGTGATGGTGCCCTGCCAGGTCGCATTTCTGCGGAACTGGATGTGGACCAGAAATGTGGATTTCCCCTCCAGGGCATTTTTCAATTTGGAATCCAAAACTGTAACCGCCTTTCTGACCTGCCTTTTGCGGTGCTTTCTCACGGAGAAACTTCGGAGAGTCGTCATGGCTTCCGGGTAATGCGACCAGTCGCACCACCCGCTTATGGCGGACAGCAGCTCCCATTCGCCGGTATATCCGATTTTTTTCCGCGGATAGCCGCAGAAAATTTCACCTTCCAGGACATTTTTCCCCGGGACTGCCGTAATCAGAATATCCGCAGGGGAAAACAGAGCCCGGTCTGATCGATTCAGCATTTTTTCACTTTCCGTTCGTTTCCCTGTTTTCCAAATATTATTTAGTTTAGTATAAAACAGTATAGATCGAAATAGTTTCCTTTTAGCGAACAATTAATACAAAAAGTTAACCTATAGTGACTTTATTAGCAGTTATGTCAACGAAAGCTGGGAAAGGGACAGAAAATCCGGTCTGCCCGCCGCATTCATCAGATAGGCGGAGCGGCGGGCGCCGGCAACCCGGTTTTGGTTAAGGGATCGGAGGATGGGCGCCGCGGAAAGGATGCCGACGCCGTGGCCGTAGAAAAGACCTCCGCCGAGCTCGATGACATTTTCTCCCTGCCACTGGGGGGTAAGGGGGTCGACGTCCGGATTGGCAAAATAGCGCCGGTCTCCGGGAAAATAATCGCTTTTCCGGTCGAGCATGCCGAAGCTCTGAAGGCGCGGATCCAGCCGGCGCCAGTTCATGAGCTCAATTTTTGGGAAAAGATGGTTAAACCGGTTTTCGCCGTACTCCCTGATAAGGGCGCCGTACAGGACGATCATCATGGCGGTGGCGCATTCCGTGGCATACGCCCTGCCGTTCAGGAAGATGTCCAGGATGGCCTTTGACGGATCTGCCCCGCGTCTGAGGGAAAAGCCGCCTTCCCGCGTAACTTCCCAGTAGGCGGGGTTGGCGGAGGCGTCTCGGAATATGGAGAATTCCAGCCCGCTTCGGTTGAGGCTGACGGCGCAAGCCACAATTTCCTTTCGAAGGGAAAGCTCGAATTTCAGCTGCGCCGCCGTATCAAACGCGTAAGTGCCGCTGCCTGAGGCCATGGAGGACAGAATGGATTTTTCAAGGCTCCCGGACGCAAATTCTGAAAAGCGTCCCGCGTCCAGCTCTTTTCCCGATACCGTAATCATTGGCCCGCCTCCCTTTTGCGCGCGGAGTCCAGCTGGCTTTTGAGAGGCAGGCGGATCCATTCTTTCCACCTGCCGGGATCCTTTTCGCAGAGGTGGCAGGAATATCGGGCGAGAAGTTCTTTTTCTTCTTCCTTTGCGCGGGAAAAACAGGAAAGACAGTCAGTTTCAGTTTTTGCCGGAAGATTCCCGGAAAGCTTTTTCCCAGGGAAATTTCCGCGGTGAAGGTATTTTGCCTTCAGATCCACCTGGCAAGCGTGCGGCCTGGCGGAGGAAGCGAAGCTGTCTCCCGTGGGGGCAAGGTACGGCCTGTTTTCATCGAGCCAGTTCAGATACTCCTGGTAGCGGGCCCGCCTGTCCCGGAGTGAATTTCCGGTTCGGGGGAGATGCAGGAGATCCTGGGCAAATTCCACGTCTTCCTTTCGAGGGGAAAGTAGGTATTTTGCCGTTTCCCTGAGCGTGTCCGGGCCGGCGGACTGGAAAAAGGCCAGCGCGAGATCATGGAGACAAGCCTTTTTACGGTTTCTGAGGAAGAGGAGCCGGACAACGCCGGGGAGGATCTCCGTATCGTGGTATATTTTAAGGAGAATGGAGGCGGAGATATCCACGGCGCGGTCAAAATCCTGGCAGAGGCCGTCCTCCTCGATCCCCGCGGAAAACATCCACCTTAGAACGTGGCGTGTTCCTTCGACGTAGGAAGGATGTTGCGCGTTCCCGTTCGCGGACTTGTCTTCCCGGATGATCCGGCAGAGGCTTTGGGCTTCCCGGTTTCTCGGGCTCAGGGAAACCGGCGGTTCCCCTGAGCTTAGTTCCGGGAGGAGAGTAAAAAACGTTGCAAAGGACAGGGCGGGATCGTTGATCAGTTTTTCCGCGTCGGGACGCCGGGAATTCAACCGATCCCTGAAATAGTTCCTGCATGGGCCGGGGCCGCGTTCCTTCCGAATGGAATCGAGAGGATTCTGCGGTCTGGAGCGCCTGCTGTCCATACGGTCCGCTTCCTTTCCCAGTCTGAAATTCCAGTTTTCTGTTATTCCATACTATGAAAGCAGCTTAAGCAGGTTCAGCTTTTTTAGCGGGGCCGCGGATGGAAGCGGACGTCTATTTTCGGATATGCGCCTATATTTTGGAACAGGCATATCGAAAAAAGCTTTCTAGATAAAAAGGACAACTCCAGCTTCCCCCAAAAAGATTCTGAAACACTTTAACCAGAGGCTTTTAGACAGGATTGGAATTTTAAAAATACAGGGATAAAGTTTTTCCTGCCCTTTAAGCAGGAAAGAGGGGACTGCGGAAAGCAAAAGGGAGGGGATGCGCAAAATTTTCTTTTTGCGGCACCCCCTCCCTTTATTTTTTGAAAAAGCACCGGATTCCGGCGTCCCTGCAGAGAAAAAACTTTGGAGAAGAATCCATCATAAGGACAAAGAGTGAGAGAGAGAGATCGGGCGGCAGCCCGGCTGCCGCCCGATCTCTCTCTCCGGTGCGCCCGGTGAGCGCACGTTCTAACGGGAGAAAGACCCGAACCCACCCG
>ENA-UOOI01003707-UOOI01003707.1-fermentation-metagenome-genome-assembly--contig:-NODE-3707-length-11094-cov-4.801884_pt1 | contig 11094 bp, 9 predicted proteins | sample MGYA00245779_ERZ724027 | MGnify/ENA primary metagenome ERZ724027 (study PRJEB28704, sample SAMN03018318) | fermentation metagenome | biome: anthropogenic terrestrial biome; feature: soil; material... | reverse complement strand
TCGAGGTGCTTCGGGCCGCTCGCGTCCGCCGTGATGAACGGCAGGTTGATCTGCGACGAAGTCATGCCGGAAAGCTCGATCTTCGCTTTTTCGGCGGCCTCCTTGAGGCGCTGCATGGCCATTTTGTCGCCGGAGAGGTCGATGCCGTTTTCCTTCTTGAATTTGCCGACCATCCAGTCCATGACGCGCTTGTCGAAGTCGTCGCCACCGAGGCGGTTGTTGCCCGCCGTGGCGAGGACCTCCTGCACGCCGTCGCCCATCTCGATGATGGAGACATCGAACGTGCCTCCGCCGAGGTCGTAGACCATGATCTTCTGGTCGGTGTCCTTGTCGACGCCGTAGGAGAGCGCGGCCGCCGTCGGCTCGTTGATGATGCGTTTGACGTCGAGCCCGGCGATCTTGCCCGCGTCCTTCGTCGCCTGGCGCTGCGAGTCGGTGAAATAGGCCGGCACCGTGATGACCGCCGACGTGACCGGCTCGCCGAGATACGCCTCCGCGTCCGCCTTGAGCTTCTGCAGAATCATGGCGGAGATCTCCTGCGGCGTGAACTTCTTGTTGTCTATCGTGACCTTGTAATCGGAGCCCATTTCCCTTTTGATGGAGGAAACCGTGCGCTCCGGGTTCGTGATGGCCTGGCGTTTCGCGACCTGGCCGACCATGCGCTCGCCGGTCTTGGAGAACGCCACGACCGACGGCGTGGTGCGCGCGCCTTCCGAGTTCGGGATGACGACGGGCTTGCCGCCCTCGATCACAGCGACGCATGAATTTGTTGTGCCAAGATCAATCCCAATGGTTTTCGACATATAATTACCCCCAGTTGAATTCGTCTGTTCATTTACCTATAATCTGTTGAACCGTAAGTCTGCTTTTCTGAGTTTGAAATCGCCCCGGAGGGCGAATGGGTCTGCGCTCAGGCCGCGCGGGCCCATACTTTCGGTTGCGCCCGAAAGTATGCAAAGTGCGCTGGAAGACAACCCATCGCTTCGCTGAAACTCGCGTTTAAGCGAACGCACTCGCTTCGCGGCGCGCCCGCGTAACCGCGAAAACCGCTGCCTTCTGTGCATCGCTCAACCCCGCCGCGATGCCCTAAGGGCTCCTGACCTTGAACCTTGCCCTTGACCTTTCTAAATCTCTAACATCTAATTTGCAACCTGGACCATCGCGTGGCGCACGACACGGTCGCCGATCTTATAGCCTTTCTGAAAGACCTTCGCCACGGTATTCTCACCGGCTTTCTCGTCTTCCACATGGGCGACGGCGCTGTGCAGGGTGGGGTCGAACGCTTCGCCCTCTTTCCCCATCGTCGTCACGCCGAGTTTTTTCAGCGCGTCCTGCATCTGTTTTTCGACCATTTCGACACCCTTGCGCAGGTCTTCGACGGAACATTCCTTCTGCTCCAGCGCGCGCTCCAGGTTGTCTGCCACGGGCAGGAACTCCTTCACGGCGTCCGCCGTGGCGTCCTGGTAGGCGCTTTGCTTCTCGCGCGAAGTGCGTTTCCGGTAGTTGTCGTATTCCGCCGCCGTCCGCAGCAGAATATCCTTCTGTTTCGCAAGCTGTTCCTCGGCCTCTTTCAGTTTTTTCTGCGCTTGTGCAAGTTCGCCGGCCGTCTGCGCCGCCTGCTTTTCCGTTTCCGCTGCGGGGGCCTTCTCCCCCTCCGGCCGGCCGGTCGGCACAACAGGCGCCGCCTGCGGCCGATCCTCCTGTTTTCCGGCGGCCGGATCCGGCCTGACCGGCGCTTTCCCCGATTGTTTCACGCTGTCGTTCTTCTGCATTTCCGGGACCTGCCCCTTTCTAAAATACCGTTCTCCCATTCGTGGAAGGCCGGTATTAATCCATATCCATCAGTTCGGTCAGCATCCTGCCGACCGAATCGGAAAGGTACTCCATATTGGTAATGATTCTGCTGTAGTTCATGCGCATGGGGCCCAAAATCGCGATGGCGCCCGCGTCCCTTCCCCCCACGTTGTACCGGGAGACGATCACGCTGGAATCCCGCAGCTCGGGGCGGCACGTCTCGTTGCCGATAAAGACCTGCAGCCCGCTGTCGAGTCTTGCGAGCAGCCTCGCAAGGTCCGAGGGGCTCGACAGAAAGTCGATGATGCGCCGAAGTTCATTCTGCCCGAATTCCGGGTAGAACAGCAGGTTCACCTCGCCGTTGAGACACACGTCGGCGCGCATGGATTCCTGCGCCGCGTCCGCCACGGCCCTCAGCGCCGAACTCATCATCATCGCCATGTCCCCGAGGGACGCCGCCAGAGTCTGCATGTGCGCAGGCGTGACGGACGCCACGGGCACCCCCGCCAGCTTTTCGTTCAGCAGGCGGAAAAAGACCCGCAGGATCTCGGGCGTCAGGTCGAAATCGCAATGGAAAACCCGGCTTTTCATGGTGCCGGCCGAAGTCATCAGAATCGCCATCGCCGTACGCCGGCTGATCTGCACGAGCTGGACCGCCCGGATATAGCCGGACTCGCCGCTCGGCGTTGTGGAAACCGCCGCGTACTTCGTCATGGAGGCGAGCACCCGCGCGACGCCGTCCAGCAGCTTTTCCGGGTCGTAGGCCGCCGGAAGGATCAGGCTGTCGAGATACCGCTTCTCTTCCCCCGTCATGGGCTGGCGCTTCATCAGCGTGTCGATGTATACCCGGTAGCCTTTCTGCGACGGCACGCGCCCGGCCGAGGTGTGCGGCTGCTCCAGCAGGCCCATCTCGCTCAGGTCGCTCATCTCGTTGCGAACGGTCGCCGACGACACCTGGAAGTCAAGGTTTTCGCAAAGCGACTTTGAACCTACAGGCTCGCCCGCGGCGATGTACTGCTCGACCACGGCCGCCAGGATCTTCTGTTTCCTCTCGCTCAGTTCCAAACCCTTTTTCCCTTCCATCCGTTTTGAATTAGCACTCTTATGTCGTGAGTGCTAATCCTGCTTATAAGAGTATCATTACTTTCCCCGGTTGTCAATATCTTATTTGTAAACTAATTATGAAATCATGGCGGCGCGGTGCCCGCGCGGTCAATCCGCGCCGTTCAGTAGAGTGAAAATCCCGGGCAGCGGCTGGCGCGAGTGTCAAGGGAAACTCCCGATTGCCGTATCGTCGCTGGAAGCCCCGCCAATCAGCTCTACGAAATTTATTTTTTTGGCGTGAGGGCGCAAAGCGCCGTTCGCGCCTACGGCGGACCACAACTACGGCTTTCAGCAGCGTGTTTTTTTCACCCAGCTCTGGGAACGCACCCGGTTGGCAAACTGGAGAGCCGGGAAAATCTCTATTTGAAGCTGGAGATAAAAGTTTTCTTTCGTCAAAGCCCGCTCGCCCCACGGGGGCAAATTCAAACGGCGGGGCCCGGCCGCGGCGACACGCCGTCCGCCGCGAATAAAATTTCCGCCGTCAGGGCGTCCGAAACCAGGAATCCCTCCGGCGTAAAATGGAATCCGCCCTCCCCGCAGACGGTCAGCCCCCGCGGCTCATAGCGCCGCGCGGCTTCTTTCATGCGTTCCGGGATCCGGTGCCCGAACCGCGCAAGGAAGTCCGCGTCCCGCAGGCCCGCGGCAAGCCGAAGCCGCAGCATGGCGTATTCCTCGAAGTCGCCGCCCGGCCCGTCGGAGACGGTCCCTGCCCCGCGCAGGAACCGCGCGACGCCGCGCTCCTGATGGAACCGCTCTCCCTTTATAAAGGAATGTGCCGACGGGCCGACGCCCAGGTATTCCTCGCAATTCCAGTATTTCAGGTTATGCCGGCTCTCATAACCGGGTTTCGCGAAATTCGAAATCTCATACTGAATATATCCGCGCTCCGAAAGGCCGCGGCATGCGGCAAGGTACAGAGCCGCGGCGGCGTCCTCGCCGGGAAGGTGCAGGGAAGCCCTGTTTTTCCAAAAGGCCGTTCCGGGCTCGAGCTGGAGCAGATAGGCGGAAACATGCTCCACCCCGAGCGAAGCGCAGAAATCCATCGAATGTTCGAGGGTCGCCTCCGTCTGCCCCGGCACGGCCAGCATCAGGTCGAGCGAGATGTTTCCGAACCCCGCGTCCCGCGCCGCCCGCACGGCGCGCGCGGCGTCCGCCGCCGTGTGTCTGCGCCCCAGGAGCCGGAGTTCCTCCGCATCCGCCGACTGCAGGCCGATGGAGACGCGGTTCGCACCCGCCGCTTTCAATTCGCGGAAAAATTCCCGCAGGTCCCCTCCAGGATTGACTTCCACCGTGATCTCGGCGTCTTCCAGGCCGAAGGCCGCCGTCGCCGCGGAAATCAGCCGCGAAAGGCGCGCCGCCCCGAGCAGGCTGGGCGTCCCGCCGCCGAAATACAGCGTGTCCGCTTCGCGCCCGAGCTGCGCGCCCGCCTCCGCTAGCTTCTCCTGCGCGCGGCGCGTATATCCGTCCATCATCTCCGGCGTGCCGCGCAGGGAATAAAAATCGCAGTACGGGCATTTCCCGTCGCAGAAGGGAACGTGGACGTAAAGGCCGAGGAGCGGGCGCATAGCACCGATCGAGCCTGCGGCGGGCCTGAGGGCCGGAACTTTAGCCTGTTTTTCTGAGTCCGGCCCGAGTGCCGACGTTGGCTTGCGCTCAGGCCGCGCGGGCCCGCACTTTCTCTCTTGCGGGAAAGTGTGCAAAGCGCGCGCAAGGGGGAGCTGACAACTCCCGGCGAGAGGGGCACCTAACCGCTCCCCCTTGCAACCCCCGCGGCTTGACGGCGCGGGCACCGCGCTATTCATCTAACTTGAGCACGCTCATGAACGCCTCCTGCGGCACCTCCACCGTGCCGAGCTGGCGCATGCGCTTCTTGCCCTCCTTCTGCTTTTCCAGCAGCTTCTTCTTGCGCGAGATGTCGCCGCCGTAGCACTTGGCCAGCACGTCCTTGCGCAGCGCCTTGACCGTTTCGCGGGCGATGATGCGGCCGCCCACGCAGGCCTGGATGGGCACCTCGAAGAGCTGGCGGGGGATCTTGTCCCGCAGCTTCTCGACCATCTTACGGGCGCGGGCGTAGGCCTTATCCTCATGGATGATGAAGGAAAGCGCGTCCACGGTTTCGCCGTTCAGCATGATGTCGAGCTTGACGAGGCTGCTTTTCTTGTATCCCGAAAGCACGTAGTCGAACGACGCGTAGCCGCGCGTGCGGCTCTTGAGCGCGTCGAAGAAGTCGTAGACGATCTCGTTGAGCGGCAGCTCGTAGTGGATGTCCACGCGGTCGGCGTCGAGGTAGTTCATGTCGAGGAACGTGCCGCGGCGATCCTGGCACAGGTCCATGATGTTGCCGACGAAATCCTTCGGGGTGTAGATGTGCGCGTCCGCCATCGGCTCGTCCGCCTCGGCGATCTGCGAAGGGTCGGGATAGTTGGTCGGATTGTCGATCTCCACGGTCGTGCCGTCCGTCTTCCTGATCCGGTATACCACGCTCGGCGCGGTCGTGACGAGCTCGAGCGCGTACTCGCGCTCGAGCCGCTCCTGCACGACCTCCATGTGCAGCAGGCCCAAAAAGCCGCACCGGAAGCCGAATCCCAGTGCGGCGGAGGTCTCCGGCTCGAAAGAGAGCGCCGCGTCGTTGAGCTGCAGCTTTTCGAGCGCGTCGCGCAGGTCCGGGTACTTCGCGCCGTCCGCGGGGTACAGGCCGCAGAAGACCATCGGCTGCGCCGGACGGTAGCCGGGCAGCGGCTCTTTCGCCGGATTCGCGGAGAGCGTGATCGTGTCGCCGGCGCGCGCCTCCCTCACCTCTTTGATGGAGGCGGAAAGCACCCCGACCTCGCCCGCGCGCAGGCAGTCGGAAGGCTCGAAGCGCGTGGCGCGCATATAGCCGCATTCCGCCACGGTAAACTCGCCGCCCGCGGACATCATGCGGATGCCGTCGCCGGGCTTCACCGTGCCGTCCATGATGCGCACATGCGCGACGGCGCCCTTGTACGCGTCGTAGTAGGAATCGAAGATCAGCGCGCGCAGCGGGGCGTTCTCATCGCCCTTCGGCGGCGGAATGTTCTTCACGATCTGCTCCATCACCTGACCGATATTCGTGCCGAGCTTCGCGGAGATGCACGGCGCCTCGTCCGCCGGGATGCCGATCACGTCTTCGATCTCTTTTCGCACCTTCTCGGGCTGGGCGCTCGGCAGGTCGATTTTGTTGATGACGGGCACGATCTCGAGCCCCGCGTCCACGGCGAGGTACGTATTGGCGAGGGTCTGCGCCTCGATGCCCTGCGAAGCGTCCACCACGAGCACCGCGCCCTCGCACGCGGCGAGCGAGCGCGAGACCTCGTAGTTGAAATCCACGTGGCCCGGCGTGTCGATCAGGTTAAAGATATAATCCTGCCCGTTTTTCGCGTGGTACAGCAGCGTGACGGCGTGGGCCTTGATGGTGATGCCGCGTTCGCGCTCGAGGTCCATGTCGTCGAGGATCTGGTCCTCCATGTCGCGCAGGGGAACGGAATCGGTTTGCTCGAGGATGCGGTCGGCCAGCGTGCTCTTGCCGTGGTCGATGTGCGCGATGATGCAGAAATTGCGGATGTTTTCGCGGGGAACTGCCAAAATTCCACCTGCTTTCCGAGCGGACGGTGCCCGCTCCCACGGCCGGGCCTGCAGCCCGGTAAAAACCAAAAGCCTTCTTTGCCCGGACAGTCCAAAGAAACTGCTCCCGCAGATAAAAAATATTCGCCGGGAGTTGTTTTTGACTCTCCTGCCAAAGAAAGCTTCATTTTCCGCCGGGCAAAACGGCGGGGCCGTGTTGCGGCCGCACGCCGCCGTACGATCTCCAAAGTCCCGACCAGTTTTTTGATATTCCGTCTGAAAAGAGTTTGATTTTTCCAAAGGCGTGAAACGCCGTTTCTTTTGGTCTGACCTTTTCTTTTCGCAAAGAAAAGGTCAGTACCGGTTCAGGTTGCGGTAGTAGCGGTCGTTCAGGAGGTGTTTGCCGGAGCCGCGCTTCTGCCTGCGGTAGCGTTTGCGGCCCGGCCCGCGCGGCGGACGCCGGTTGCTGAGCACCACGACCAGCACGACGACCACCCCGAGCCCGATGCACGCCCACGCGAGCAGGCCCTGCACATTCATCTTGCGCGTCTGCTCGGGATTGGTCATCGCCGAACTGAACGGATTGTTTTCGTCCACGCTGTCCACGCCCGGAAGGGAAATGACGCTTTCCGCCTCCGCGCTCTCCCCGGAAAAGACATCGGAAGGCTCTTCGCTGCTCGCAGGGACGGAGGAAGCGGCCGCGGCGGATGCCCTTCTGCGGACCCTCCGGGAGGAAGCGGCCCTCGATGCGGAGGTGTAGCGCCGGGAAGACGCCGTCGCGGCAGGAGCCGACGAAACCCGCTGTCGCCCGCCCGTCTGCTGCGCGGGGGCGCTTTCGGCCGTCCCGCCGGCCTTGCTGCTCGCCGTCCCGCCCGTTTTGCCTCCGGCGGCAACGGAACTTGTCCCACCCGCCGCCGGCCCGCTGCTCGCGGCAAGGGCGGGGACCGCAAGCACACAGCTCAACACGGTCAGCACAAGGAAAAACACACACAGCAAATTTTTCCGCCGGTTCATGGCAAGTCCTCCGTTATCCAGTCGGTGGGCGATAAGAAGTTAGAAATATTATAGCATATTTCGCTGCTAATGCAAGTTATGTCCGGGTTTTTGCCGGTCAGGCGGAAAAAAAGAGTTTTCCCGTCGTCAAAGCCGATTCGCCTGGACTGAAAATCCACGACCATGCATCCCAACAGCAGGCCGAGAACGCAGAGCGTGCTGAAAAAAGACGCCAGAAATATCCTCAGGCCGGGGTGCTTTTTCTTCATCCTTCGTTTTCCTTTTCCCTTTCGGTTTTACGTCATTCCCCCAAGCACCTGCGCCAGCACCTTTCCCAGCAGCTCGCCGGTGTATTCCGCCTCGTCGAGCGTGTTCACGTCGGTGCCGATCTCGATCAGCAGCGAGCCCTTCGTCATGTCCTGGTTGTACTTGCGCGCGCAGAAATCGAGCGGCCGCGCAAGGCTCGGGTATGTATCGCTCAGCGCCTTCTGGAACCGCAGCGCGAGGCGCAGGTTGTATTCCCAGTTCGGGTATTTCAGCGTGCCGTCGTCGTCGCATCCGCTGATGATCATGAGCTGGGCGGCTTTTTTGCCGTTTACGACCGTCGTCGTCTTGAGCGCGGTGCCGTCGTCGCGGTGCATGGCGTCGCGGTGGATGTCGAGCGTGACCTGGATGGTCGGGTATTTTTTCAGGTCGTTCTGCATGGTGACGCGCGACCGGTCGTACGAGCCGTCATAGGCCGGGTAGTCGTGGTACGTCGTGTCGTGCACCACGCCGATGCCCCCCGCGGTCAGCTGCGCAGCGATCCGGTCGCCCACGGCGCACACGCTGCGGGCCTTATCCGTGGTGCGGGTGTCGCCCGCGAAGGCCTCCGTGGTGTGCGTGTGGTAGATGAGCACCTGCGGCCCGTCGTTCCTCCTGATCTTCACGGCGGGCGCCTTCTGCAACTCCGCGTTCAGATTGAGCGCCGCGTTTTTGGACGTGCTGTTCCTGACCCACATGTTGCCGACCCGGGTGCCGCTGTTGCCCACGCACATCTCGACCACCTTGCCGGAAGACGACTGCGCGCCGGAAGACGGGGAACCGGCTTTCCCGGAGGACGCCGCCCCCGAAGAGGAGGACGGGGAAGAGGAGGAGGTCTGCGGCCCGTTGTTCTGCGCCTGCGAGGAAGAGGAGCCGTCGTCCTCCTCTTCCTCGCTGAAAAAGCCGTCGGTGTTCCCGGCGGGAAGGATGAACCCCGCCGCCGCCACCGCCGCTTTCCGCCCCGCGCCCGCCGGCAGCCGCAGCGCAACGCACGTCACGCCGACGGCCGCGAGCAGCGCGCAGAGCATTCCCGCCGCTTTGCGCGTCCCGTTCCTCATAAATTACGTCCTCCGCCCGTCCAGGCCGACGACAAAGCCGCGCAGCCGCAAAATTGCCTGCAATTTCGCCCGACTGCGCCGGCTTGCACGATTCGCCGCGGCCCGCCAGTTTGTCTGCCGTCCGGTGAAGTCCGCGCTTTTCGCCGGAGATCCGGCCATGCGCAGGCTTTCGACTTCAACCATACTTATGCCGGAAGACGTGCTTTCATGACCCTCACGTGAGCTGCTCGAACTCCTCCACGCTGAGATCCGGGTTCAGCGCGCAGTTGATGCCCATGCCGAGAAGCCGCGAGCCGCGGTTGATGATCAGGTCGATCTCGCGCGGCGTGACCATCATCGGCGCGCCGCGGGGCGTGACCTTCTCTTTCGCGCCGTCGCCGCCCGTGAGGTCGCCCGCGAGCGTTGCCGCGTCTACGACGGTCGGGATCCCCATGCTGACGACGGGCACGCCGAGGGTGCTGTCGTCGATGCGCGGGCGGCTGTTGCCCACGCCGGCCCCGGGCGAGATGCCGCCGGAGCTGATCTGCACTGTGCAGCCCAGGCGCGAGGGGCTGCGCGCCGCGAGGGCGTCCACCGCGACCACGGCGGCGGGCCGGATCTCCGCGACCAGGGCCTTGAGGACCTCGAACGCCTCCATGCCCGTGCAGCCGAGCACCCCGGGGCTGACGACGGCGACCGGGCGCAGCCCGTCGAGGCCCGTCACGCGCGCCAGCTCCCCCTTGATGTACCGCGTCGCCAGCACCTTTTCGCTGGTCAGCGGGCCGAGCGCGTCCGGCGTGACGGCCCGGTTGCCGAGGCCCGCGGCGAGAACCGGGCCGTCCTTCGGCAGAAGCCCGCGCAGCTCTTTCGCGATCAGGTCGAGCAGCGAGCGGTTCGCGTCGAGATTGTCCGAGATCGCCTGCACCTCCATGGTGACATAGGTCCTGCCGTCTTGGCGGATGCGCGTCACGGTGCAGCCGTCCTTTTCGGTACGCTGCTGCTGCGCCGGCTTTGTGTTCTCCAGCGCAAGGTCCGTGCGGAAAGTCATCGGATCACCCCCAAAAATTTTTCTTGTGCGGCGTGCCTGGGAAACCGCCTCCGCGTTTTCTGCCGTCTGAAGATTTTTCTTGCATTCTTTCGGGCATAATGGTAAGATAAACTATAAGACTGCCGAAGGAGGTGGAACCATGCCAAACATCAAATCGGCGAAAAAGCGCGTGAAAGTCATCGCCGTCAAGAGCGGGATCAACAAGAACGCATTGACGGAGCTGAAAACGGAAATCAAGAAGGCGAACGCTTCGATCGAAGCGGACGACGCGAACAAGGCCGAAGCCATGAAGAGTGCCGTGAAACGGATCGACCAGGCCGCTGCGAGCGGGCTGATCCACAAGAACAACGCGGCGCGCAAAAAGTCGTCCCTCGCCCGCAAGTTCAACGCCGCGAAGGCCTGAAAACGGCGCGTCGCCCAAGCGGGTTTTCCCGCCCTTGCGGATCGTCGAGACGGCTTCTTCCCTTTGTACTTTGCGGGCGCGGCGTTTCCGCTGCCGGGGCGGGACGGGTCGCGCCCGATTGACTTTTGCGGCGGAATTGACTATCATGGAGTTACGATAACAGGTTGCGGATTTATCAGGAAGCGGAGGTGTCCGAATTGAGAAATTCCGGAAAACTGTCTGTGTGGGTCGCCGTCCTTTCCACCGCTGCCGCGGTCATTTCCGTCGCTGTGGCGGTGACGCTGTTCTTTGAAAAGAAAAGAAAAGACGAGGAAGACCTGGAGCATTACCTCGACTGCTCCATCCAGTAGCGGAGGGGGGCGGCGTGTCGCCGCAGGCATGCCCCGCCGGGCGGCCAGGCGAATGAAATCCGCTTTCTCTGGCGGGAGAGGCCGGGGCGGCTCCCGGAGGGGACTGGCTTAGCTAGGAATACCGCGGGAAGGTGCAAAGCGCCTCTCGCGGGTACACGGTACCTTTCGAGCCTGCGGCGGACCACGACAGTAGTTCTATGAAAATTGCGGCCTTATCCCTCGCCCCGGGATGCCTTCGACCGTCCGTGCGTGCAGGCTCAGCCTGCACGTTTTGTTTTTCCCCGCCGGTTCGCAAGGCCGTACCGCCAGGTGAATTTCGCCCCCTGCCAGAACAGGGTGAACAGCCAGCTCCCGCTCAGGATGCGGAAGATCTTCCACGCGAAGCCGGCGTAACGGTATCCGGCGCGCGCGTAGCGGTAAACGGGGCTAACTCTTATCGCCCGGTTTTGAAAACAGGGCGGCCAGGTAGCCGAAAAACAC
>ENA-UOOI01003705-UOOI01003705.1-fermentation-metagenome-genome-assembly--contig:-NODE-3705-length-11099-cov-61.425480_pt1 | contig 11099 bp, 11 predicted proteins | sample MGYA00245779_ERZ724027 | MGnify/ENA primary metagenome ERZ724027 (study PRJEB28704, sample SAMN03018318) | fermentation metagenome | biome: anthropogenic terrestrial biome; feature: soil... | reverse complement strand
GCGGCATCCATTGATTTATCACCTCATCAGACATAATTGATCAGACATTGAGGGGTCGGAAATCCGGCCCGGACGGTTTGGCCCGGCGGCCGGACTTCCGGCCCCTTTTCCGCCGGGCGGAAAGGCGTCACGCTTCCTTTTTGTTTTCCCTGTTCTCGGGGAGCTCCGCCCTTTCCTTTTTCTCGTCTTTTTCTTTCCCGGCGTCTCTTGCGCTGTCGGCATCCTCTTTCAGAATCTTAGGAAGATCCAGAAGCATCGCGGCGCCTTTTTCCAGCGTGACGATCCCCGTCACAAAGCCGTTCTCCGTATCCCTGCCGAGCGTCGGCGTTTCGTTGATCTGGTTCTGGGAAATATCCGTCACGTCGTCGACGCCGTCGACGATGAGCCCGATGCTCATTTCCTCGGTCTGCACCACCACGATGCTGGTCTGGTCGGTATAGGGGATTTCCGGTTTTCCGAGCTTCAGGCGCAGGTCGATCAGCGGAACGATCTTGCCGCGCAGGTTGATGACCCCTTTCACATACGGGGGCAGCTTCGGCAGGAAAGTAATCGGCTGAATCCGGACGATCTCAACCACGTTGCTGCTGCGGATGGCAAACAACTGTCCGGCTGTATAAAGAGTCAGATATTTCTCTGTCTGAAAATTTTCCTGAGAGGATTTATCCATTTTTGCGAAGATATCCTGAATATTGTTCTTCATGTTTTTCACCACTTCTTCCGCTCACATGGCGGCAGGATTTTTCGCGCCGCCGTAATTTCGGCTTGGCCCTTTTCAGGCGGTTCACCAAATACTCCTATTATACTATATCGGTAGTTTTGAGAAATCTTTAGAGGAGTTCCGCCGGGTTTCGTCAAATTTTTTCCCGCGGCTCTTCCCGCGGGGGTTCCTGTGCTTCCGGCAGCGCGGCTTCCGGCGCGCCCCCCTCCAGACGGCGCGGCTGCGCGGGCTTTTCCTTCTTTTCCTCCTGCCCGTAATTCAGGAAGTACAGGTACAGGTCGGCCACAGCCTGGTAAAGCTCGGGGGGGATTTCGCTGCCCGCCGCAAGCTGGGAGAGCAGGGTGGCCAGCGTATCGTCCTGGTACACCGGGATGTGGTTGTCCATCGCGATGTCGATGATTTTCTGCGCCGTGTAGCCCATGCCGGAGGCGACCACGACCGGCGCGCCGGAGGACAGGTCCGACGAGTAGCGCAGCGCCGCCGCGTGCTGGTCTTTAAACTGAGACATCGATGGTGTACCTCTTTTCCTGAACTTTTTTCATCACCTGTTTCGCGACGGAGGGAGGGTTCCCGGCGGAAAGCTCCACCTTTTCCGGTTCCAGGCCGTTGCGGGAGAAAATTTCGGTGACGGCCGCGCTGATCCCGCGCAGGTTCCCGGAAAGCTCGGCCGGGCAGTTCAGATGCGCCCTGACCTTTTTCCCGGAAAGGCTGAGCGACGCCTCAAAGTAGCCGAGGGGCTTGATGTCGAAGGTCAGCAGGATCTGCCGCGGCTGCTCCGCCGGCTCCGCCCCGCCGGGGGCGTTTTCCCGCGGCGCGTCCTTTTCGATCCAGATTTCGGAAAACAGGAATTTCCCCTGGAAATTCAGCGGGAGGAAAAGGTGGTGGTACGGCATGTAGACGCTGTTGTCCGTCAGAAGGGAGGCAAGCGCGCTCTTGTAAAGCGACTGGCTGCTCATCCGCGCGGCGCCGTGCTGCTGGTCGGGCGGTTCGGAAAGAAGCTTCAGAAGGGAGTCGTACAGCTGATTCCCCTTTTCCGAGGAATTTTCGGAAATCTGGTCGAGAAACGCGGTCGTGAGTTCGCTGAGCTTCTCCGGCGGAAGGTTCAGGTCGAACTTGCAGTAATCGAGAAGCGCGGTGAGCTTGTCGGCCAGCTCGTCGCGCGAGCTGACGTTCAGGCGCGAAATGTCGTGGACGAGGAGCGCGATGCTGTCCCTCACGCGGCCGAAATCGTTCGAGCCGGAAATGTAGCGGCTCAGAAGGGGGATGATCTTCTCTTTCAGCAAAGTCAGATTCTTTTCGAGGTTCCGCACGGGGCTTTCCGTCGAAAGCTGCTTCGTCAGCTCTTTGAGCTTGGCGCTGTGCGGAACGGGAATCTGCCGGGCGATCTGGTTCAGCTCTTTTTTGACGGCGTTTGTGGTGTCCCCGGCGGAAAAAAAGTCGTTGTAGGCTTTCAGCAGCGGGGAGAGGTGCTTTTCAAAATCGCTGTCCGGGTGCTCCTTTGCGATCTGCCGCAGGATGTCGAACACGGGCCCGGAAAATCTGGTGCGGTTCTCGGCCTGGAATTCCAGGTTCTGCGCGATCTGCCCGCGGTCCATGACCATGGCGTCGGAAGCCCGGCGGTACAGGTCCGGGACGGCGGCATCCTGCCGCGCCGCGCGCCCCGCTTTGCTGAACAGCTCGAAGACGATTTTTTCCATGCTCTGGGAAAACTGCGGAATCTGCTCCAGCTGCTGCACGAATTTGCTGAACACCGAATCGCGGTTCAGCAGGAACGAGAAATTCATGTTCTTGCCGGCCTGCTTTTCCGTGTTCGGCGCCGTCACCAGGTTGGGATTGATGACGGCGGTGGGGTCTGCCGCTTTCGGCGGGGCGGAGCGTCCGATTGCTTCGCTCCCCGGAATGGATGTGGTTATTTTAAGGTTATCGGGCATAAAAAGCACCTCAAAAAATAAAATTCGACGAAAAACGGGTTAATTTATGATCCATCAATACCGATATATAAGATATAAAGCTTAATTAGGCGGTGACTATGATGGACAACAACATGGAATCCATGCTCGAGGTTTATTTGTTTGAAACGAACGATCTGCTCACGCATCTGGATGAGATCCTTCTTCAGTGCGAGCAGGCGGGCTCCTTTGATTCCGACAGCATCAACGAGATTTTTCGGATCATGCACACGATCAAAGGCTCCTCCGCGATGATGCAGTTTAACAGTCTGGCGACGATCACCCATAAAATGGAAGACCTGTTCTTTTATGTCCGGGAAAACGGAATCTCCCCCGAATATAACGAACCTCTTGTCGACCTGATGTTCAAGTCGGGCGACTTCCTGAAGGCGGAAGTGGAAAAGGTCGAAAACAACCAGCCGCTCACTACAGATATCGGCACTTTGGAACAGGAAATTAACGATTTCCTCAAAAAGATTTCCGGAAAGGAACCGGAAGACGGCAAGCCCGCCGCGGCGCCGCAGGCCCCGGCCGCCGAAAAGCAGCCGGCGGCCGTGAAAACGGAAAAAACCGCGGACGGAAAGCCGGATGCGGGCCATCCGTACCCGGTGCGCGTGTTCTTCGAAGAGGAGACGGAAATGGTGAACCTGCGTGCGCTCCTTCTGGTTCAGGCGCTCAAGGAGGCCGGCTTCCCGGCGTGGTATTTCCCGGGCGACCTCGACACCAATCCGGGCAGCGCGGATGTCATCGCGAAAGAGGGATTCCTGCTCTCTTTCTCCAGCGAGGAGGAGAGAAAGGCTTCGCTGAAAACGATCGAAAATTTCGTTTATACCAAAAACTATACGGTCCTTGGCCAGGTGCCTGCCGGGAAACCGGAGGAAAGCGGGGCAAAGCCGGAAGAAAACAAAACAAAGCAGGGCGCGGTTCCCCAGAATAACGTCGTTCCCCACCCGGCGGTCAAGCAGAACCTGATCAACGTCAACCTTTCCAAGCTCGACAACCTGATGGACCTGATGGGCGAGATCGTCATCACCGAATCCATGGTCACCGCGAATTACGCCGCGCAGAACGCGGAGGCCGGGCTGGACAGCAATTACACCAAGTCCTCGCGCCAGCTTCGCAAGCTGACCGACGAGCTTCAGGGGATCGTCATGTCCATCCGCATGGTGCCGATTTCCGGCGTGTTCCAGAGGATGCGCCGCATCGTGCGCGACATGAGCAAGAAGCTGGACAAGGATGTCGAGCTGGTCCTCGTCGGGGAGGACACCGAGGTGGACAAGTCCATCATCGACAACATCGGCGACCCCATCATGCACGTGGTGCGCAACGCGATGGATCACGGGATCGAGACGAAAGAGGAAAGGGCGCAGACGGACAAGAGCCCCAGGGGTACCATTACGCTTTCCGCCCAGAATACGGGCGGCGAGATCCTGATCTCCATTCAGGATGACGGAAATGGCATCGACAAGGCGGCCGTCCTGCGCAAGGCAAAGCAGCAGGGGATGCTGAAAAAGAACGAGAAGGATTATTCCACGCGGGAAATTTACAATTTTCTGCTGATGCCTGGCTTTTCCACGAACGACGTCGTGACGGAGTACTCCGGCCGGGGCGTCGGCATGGATGTGGTGAAAAAGAATGTGGAAAAGATCGGCGGCGACGTCAACCTGACCAGCGAAGAGGGCAAAGGGACGAAGGTGCTTTTCAAAATTCCCCTCACCCTCGCCATTGTCAACGGCATGAAGGTTTCCGTCGGCGACACCATGTTCATCGTGCCCATCAACAATATCAAGCAGCTTGTCAAGATCGGCCGCGATCAGCTGCTCTACGATACGAACGGAAAAGAAATCGTCACGATGCGCAAGCAGTATTATCCGCTGATCCGCCTGTGCTCGGCGTTCGACATCACGCCCGGCACAAAGGATGTCAGCGAGGGGATCGCCCTGCTGGTGGAAAACCACGAAAAGACCTACTGCATCCTCGCCGACAGTCTGATGGGGGAGCAGCAGGTGGTGGTCAAGGGCCTGCCAGCCTACCTGACCCAGTTCGACATCAAGGAATCCGGGATCTCCGGATGCGCGATTCTGGGGGACGGCAGCATCTGCCTGATCCTGGATATCCTGAACCTTTACAATTACAATTAAAGCCGGAATGGAGGAAACGGCTGAATATGGAGGACCTTCATGATACGTCTGACAGACAGGGAGTTTGAGGATATTGTCGCTTATGTGAAGGGAAATTACGGAATCAACCTGACCCACAAAAGGCAGCTGATCGAAGCGAGAATGTACTCTGTCCTGGTCGAGAAGGGCTTTAAGAGCTTTACGGAGTATTTCAACAAAGTCAGGCAGAACAATCCGGAAGAGATCACGTTGATGCTCAATAAGCTGACGACAAATCACACCTATTTCATGCGCGAACCCGCGCATTTTGATTTTTTAAAGAATAAGATCCTGCCCGCGCTGGAGCGCGGCGGGCGCAGAAGGAGCATCCGCATCTGGAGCGCCGGATGCTCCTCGGGGGAGGAAGCCTATACGACCGTGATGGTCCTGATGGACTATTTCGGGGCAAAACAGCTTTTGTGGGATTTTCGGATCCTTGCGACGGATATTTCGGAAAAGGCCATGGAAGCGGGCCGCAATGCCGTTTACGGCAGCGAGTCGCTGAAAAACCTTTCCCCGCTCTGGCTCGCCCGCTATTTCACCAAACAAGCGGGCGGCGCCGGCCTTTACCAGATAAAAGACGAGGTCAGAAAGCACGTCAGGTTCCAGAAGCTGAACCTGATGGCGCCGTTTCCGCCGATGGCGCCGTTCGATATCGTTTTCTGCCGGAATGTCATGATCTATTTTGAGCAGCCGGACCGCGACAAGCTGATCCAGAAATTTTATACCGTGCTGAACCGCGGCGGGTATTTGCTGATCGGGCATTCCGAAACCATCCAGAGGGACAGTTCCGGATTTCTGTATCTGGAGCCGTCTGTTTACCAGAAAGGATAATTTCTCGTATGCCATTGAACCATACCGTTAAGGTACTTATCGTAGATGATTCCCTGTTTTTCCGCACGGCGCTTCAGAGGGCGCTGATGCAGGACCCGGGGATCGCGGTGGTCGGCACCGCCGGCACCGCCGCGGAAGCGGAAGTCATGATCCGATCCCGGAGCCCGGACGTCGTCACGATGGATGTCGTGCTTCCGGACCGGAAGGGGACGGACTTTATCAGGGAGCTGATCCCGAAGCGCCCCCTGCCGGTCGTTTTGGTCAGTTCGCTGGATCTCGGCATTTTCGAGGCGCTGGACGCCGGGGCGGTGGATTTTGTCCGGAAGCCCGCCGGCTTAAACAGCGATTACACCTCTTTTTATAAAGAGCTGATTGCGAAAATCAAGATCGCGTCGTCCGCGACCGTCAAAAAAGCGGCGGTCAGAACGGCCGACCTTCCGATGCCGGCCCTCCGCCCGGGGATCAAAGGCGAGCACGTCATCGCCATCGGCGCTTCCACCGGCGGCACGGAGGCCACGCTGGAAATCCTGCGGCGCCTTCCGGCGGATATTCCGGGGATCGTGATCGTCCAGCACATGCCCGCGGGGTTCACGAAAATGTATGCGGAGCGGCTGGACCGGATCTGCAGCTTCTCGGTTTCGGAGGCGCGCACCGGCGACCGTGTGGAGCCCGGGCGTGCCTATGTTGCGCCGGGCGACCGCCACATGACGCTGTTTCGGGACAGCCGGGGCTACTATGTCAGATGCGCCGAAGGGGAGAAGGTCAGCGGTCACTGCCCATCCGTCGACGTGATGTTCCGCTCCGTGGCCCGAACCGCCGGCCGCGACGCGATCGGCGTCATCCTGACCGGAATGGGGAGCGACGGGGCGAAGGGCCTGCTGGAAATGCGGAAGGCGGGCGCCTACACCATCGGCCAGGACAAGGATTCCTGCGTGGTGTACGGAATGCCGATGGTGGCCTACGAGCTCGGCGCGGTGGTCCGCCAGGCCCCCTGTTCCGGCATCGCCGGCCTGATCGTGCGTCATATCAACGGCGCGGACAGGCCGTCGGAACGAGCATAGCAAAAAGCCGCCGCCAAAGACATAGAAGCCAAAACCATAAAACAAAAAGGACAAACAGGAAAGGCCGCCCAAAACAGGGCCTTTTCTGTTTGTCCTTTTGTCTCGCTTCAAAGGAAAAATTATTCTTCGTCCTCGCCGTCGTCCGCGTTTTCCCAGTTGTGCCACACGTTCTGAACGTCGTCGCTGTCCTCGAGGGAATCCAGAAGATGCTGCATTTTGGAAATGGATTCCTCGTCGGTCAGCTTCGTGTAGGTCGTCGGGACCATCTCGATCTCCGCCGAAACGAATTCGTACCCCTTTGCCTCCAGGTCGGCCAGAACGCCGCTGAAGTCATCCGGCTCCGTGTAGATCTCGAACACATCCTCGTCGGCCTGAAAATCGGAGGCGCCCGCTTCCAGACAGTCTTCCATCACCTTGTCCTCGCTCAGGCCTTCTTTTTCGATGACCAGCACGCCCTTGCGGCTGAACAGGAAGGAAACGCAGCCGTTTGTGCCGAGGTTTCCGCCGAACTTATCGAAATAGTGGCGGATGTCGCCCGCCGTGCGGTTCCGGTTGTCCGTCAGCGTCTCCACGATCACGGCGATCCCGTTCGGGCCGTATCCCTCGTAGACGATATTCTCATATTTGTTCTCGTCGCCATCCCCGGCCGCTTTTTTGATGATGCGCTCGATGTTGTCGTTCGGCACGTTGGCGGCTTTTGCCTTGGCGATGCAGTCCTTCAGCTTGGAGTTGGATCTCGGGTCCGGCCCGCCGCCCTCTTTGACCGCTACGGCGAGTTCACGCCCGATTTTTGTGAAGACCTTTGCTCGTGCACCGTCTATTTTTTCCTTTTTCCGCTTGATGGTGCTCCACTTTGAATGGCCTGACATGTGTTTTTAGCCTCCCAAATAATATGCTGAACTCCATTTTATCATATTTTATCCTGCATGGCAAGCGCGGCCTTTCGGGCCTGCCGCGCGGCCCGGAGAGAGGCTTCCCCGCCGTTTGTTCCATCCAGCCCCGTCAGGGCGACGACGGATTCCAGCCGGGTGTTCATCACGGAAAAAATCATGCGCAGCTGCTTTTCCATGATCGCAGCGCCGTCCGCGTTTTCCGACCCCGCCGTCGCGAGCAGGACCGCCCTTTTCGGCTTTTCGATCGGCGGCTTTTTCCGTAGGGAAAACCGGGCTTCGAAATACCGCTGCGTTCGGTCGAGAATCGCCTTTAACGGCGCAGGAAAGCTCAGGTTATACACCGGGGACGCCACGACCAGAAAATCGGCCCGCCGCAGCAGCCCGTCGATGGAATCCATGTCGGAAAAAGAGCAGGCCTCCCGCGTTTTGCAGAAGCCGCAGGCAACGCACGGCCGGATGTTCTCCCGGTATGCGTCGATCACGGCGATCTCCGTCTCCCGGTCCACGGCCTGTAAAAATTCTTCCAGCAGCCGCGCGGTCGCCCCATTCTGATGCGGGGAGCCGAAAAGAACCAGAAGCGTTTTCCGATCCGCCACCGTTTTCACCCGCCCTTTCTTTTTATTCGCTTTATTTTAGCATTCCCCGGTCAAAAGCGCAAGAAGGACAGATATTCGTCGGAAAGGCCTTGCTTTTTGGGGAAAGATAGGATATAATATTTTTCGTCCTTTATGCCGGTGTGATGGAATTGGCAGACGTGCGGCACTCAAAATGCCGTGTCCTTTGGACGTGTCGGTTCGAGTCCGACCACCGGCACCAGAAGATTAGGTCAAAATAGATGCAGGGCTGAAAAAGCCAGTGTTTATGCGGCCTGACGAGGGTTTTGAATGAAGAATTCAAGACCCTCGTTTTTCATAGATGCACCCTGCTTTTTAACAAGAAAGCGGGATGTTTCTCATTTTAGGCCGGAATCAGTCCGGCAAACAATTTCATAAAGCCAAAACCCTATGGGCAATCTTTGAAGCGGCTGTGTTCTTCGTAACTGAAAAACACAGCCGCTTTTTTTGTTGCCCGAAATCAAAATGAAAGGACAGATGCACCATGAAAAATGAACTGCAAACCCTGCGGTTATTCAGCCCTCTCTTTCCTCATATCTACAGAGAGAATGAATGGGGCGATTACGAAAATGAGTCGGAGGATCTGGATGCCTCTGAACTTTTAGAATACGAAGATGCCATTCTTGACCGCATCGAAAAAGAAAAGCTGCCCGATGAGGGTGAACGTGGCCTCGCCGTTTACCTCGATGATGATCTCAGCCAAAAGGTACACAGCATCAATCCCTCCGTAGAAGAATGGAACGGCGAGCTGTGGGGTGTGACCGAGGTGCAAACTCACGGTACGCTTTCCCCTTCTGAGCTTGCGGAGCTAACAGACTGGCTTTCAGGACAGTTCAGTGATGGCTGGGGCGAGGGCTTCGAGCAGCGAGAAATCAAAGTGGATGACGGCGAGCTGTATCTTAGCTTTTGGGATAGCAGCGACTGCTTCTTCATCAAGCCGGAGGATGAGCTGAAAGGCAGCCAGTCCTTCGGCTTTGGCATGACGATGTGAAAAACTGTGACTTTCAGCAAAGGAGGTGATGGAATATCAATAGCTTTATCAGTTGGGTGGGCGGCAAGAAAGCCCTCCGCAATATCATACTGCCGGGTCAGCACCGAACAGGAAGAACAGCAGTCCAGCTACGCTGCGCAGATTGCTTATTATACAGAGAAAATCAACAAAAACAAGGATTGGGAGCTTGCCGGTATTTTTGCCGATGAGGGCATCACCGGAACCAGCGCCAAAAAGCGTACCGAGTTTCTCAAGCTCATGGCTCTGTGCGAAAAAGGCAAAATCGACATGGTGCTGACCAAATCCGTCTCCCGGTTTTCCAGAAACACGCTGGATGCCATCGGGTATATCCGGAAGCTCAAGGCAAAGGGCATTCCCATCATCTTTGAAAAAGAGGGCATCAACACGATGGAGATGGCCAGCGAAATGGCGCTGTGCTTCCTCAGCGGGTTTGCACAGGCAGAGAGCGAATCCATCAGCCGCAACGTCACATGGGGTAAACGTCAGAGCTTCAAAAGCGGAAAGGTACCTTTTCAATATTCCCGCATTTTAGGTTACGAAAAAGGTGAGGACGGTCAGCCCAAGATTGTGCCGGAGGAAGCGGAAATCGTCAAGCGGATTTTCAGGAGCTATTACTCCGGTGCCAGTGTCCGAAAAATAAAGGAATCGCTGGAGGCAGACAAAATTTTTTCGCCCACCGGCAAGCAGGAATGGTCAATTGGCGTACTGCAGTATATGCTCCGGAATGAGCGTTACATCGGCGATGCCCTGCTGCAGAAAACCTATGTGGTGGACTGCCTGACCAAACAAACCCGGAAAAACAACGGCGAAATCCCGCAGTATTATGTAACCGGAAACCATGAGCCGATTATCTCAAGGGATTTATTCAACCTTGTACAGGAGGAAATCGCCCGCAGAGCCGGTAAGCGAAAGGTGGCCCAAAAAGCTGTGAAAACCGAAAAAGGAAAATACAGCAGCAAATATGCGCTGACCGAGCTTCTCTGCTGTGGTGAATGCGGGACACAATACCGCAGGGTCACTTGGGCGAGGAACGGCAAGAAAAAAGTGGTCTGGCGCTGCATCAACCGCTTGGAATACGGCACGAAATACTGCAAGGAATCCCCTACCATTGAGGAAAGCCGGTTGCACCAAGCGATTGTCACCGCCCTGAACCGGTTGGATGAGGATAAGGACGATGTCATCGAAACCCTTAAGGCAGGTCTGCGGCTGGCCATCGGTTCACAGGATGATGACAGCTTCAATGAAGCGGCTGTCCAAAACCGTATCGCCGAACTGCAGAGCGTGATGATGGATTTGGTGGAACTCAGCTCTAAATCCAGCGCCGGTGCGAATTACTTCGATGCCAAGTTTGAGGAAATCGCAGCGGAGATAAAGGGGCTCCAGGGTCAGCTTGGCGAACACCAAGAGCAGGTCATGCTCGCCCAAAATACACAAGCCCGAATTCATGAATGCTTTACATGATGGAACATACCGATTTCAGCCTGAAAGAATACCGGGAGGATGTGGTCAAGGGGATCATTACCAAGGTGGTAGTTTTATCCGCTGACCGCATCCGGATTATTTTTGATAACAAAATGGAAATGGAACAGGAATTGGTAAGTGAATAGAGAGAGGCCGCCAGTGATTTCTCTGGCGGTTCACCTCTTGAACTGTGATCGCATAGCTGGTATACTTATTTTCAACAGCGGCTCAGATGTGTCGTGCTTTCGCCTTAAAGCCTTGATTTAAGCCCAAAACAGGGTGCATCTATTTTGACCTAATGACACAGACTGAGTCTGGACGCAATTCGCGTCCGGGCTCTTTATTTTGTCTCGCCCTGTCACTCGCGCTTTTACTTTGTTTGTCGTTATGACCACCGG
>ENA-UOOI01003704-UOOI01003704.1-fermentation-metagenome-genome-assembly--contig:-NODE-3704-length-11104-cov-3.773283_pt1 | contig 11104 bp, 12 predicted proteins | sample MGYA00245779_ERZ724027 | MGnify/ENA primary metagenome ERZ724027 (study PRJEB28704, sample SAMN03018318) | fermentation metagenome | biome: anthropogenic terrestrial biome; feature: soil; material... | reverse complement strand
CATAAATCAATCCATTAAAAATCAAATGCAAATATACACATTTGTAACATAACAAGGGCAACATCACAAGAATTTTGTCCCAATTACAGGGCATCAAGTAATAATTTTTGTCCCAAATATAGGGATACTTACAAAATTTGATGTTGCTTCACAAAGGATTTATTAATTGGAAAATTGTAATTTTTAATTTTTCACTCTTCACTTATATTTTTTCACTTTAATTACCCCTAACCCCTAAAGGGGAAACAAGAGGAAGAAATTTATCACTTAAAAAAACTGACCTTTTGAATTTGGTGTTAAATGGAATAAGTTTTAAAACGTAAAGAAAGTTTATACTGTCTGAGCGAAGTGAGTTTATAAACTTTTAGTTTTAAAATTTATGGAATAGCTAAATTCGAACAGTCTTGATCTTTTGTTACTTTTCTATCAAGTGAAAAGTAAGTATAAAAAATAGTCTTGAACTAAGATAAAACTGATTTATTGACAAACTATGATTTTTCACCCCTAACTCCTAAAGGGGAAACAAAAATAAAATCAGTGTTAATCTGTGTCATAATCGACTTTGTCGCTTGCTTTAGCAAGAATCCGCAAATGAAAAACAATTTAAAATTAAAAATCACTTATTATTTTCATCCTCTTTTATTGATAAAATTGTTTTTGCATTCTGTGAAGTAACAACTTTCTTCCCTGTTTCAGATTCAAGTTTCATTCTAGCCTCTTTTGCTACATTACCTCCTCGCTTTGCTACATCTTCATGTTCAGGAAATGTTTCTGGATTAGTTGATTCTGAAATCTCTTTAGTTGATAATTCTGCAAGCATATTAAGAACTAATTCCTTATTCGTCATATTATCGCGAAGGTTTTCTTTTTTCAACCCTTTAAGTCTCTTGTACTCTTTAGCTGTTTTACCTGCCCAAGTTTGATAAATAATATCAGTCAAAGTAGCAAATTCAATTCCTTCCTTTAAGCCAAGCCTTTTCCATTCATCTGTTAGATCCTTGCGTATCTCAATACTCTTAAGTCGCTGATTTATCCAATTATCAGAATATCCCAGTCTTTTATAGTCAGTCATAGCCTGCTCTATAGAAAGCTCAGGGTCTTGGAACTGATCAATTCGTTGTTTTGCTACTTCAGCAAGCCACAACTTGAATGGTTCTGCTTTTTTTGAAGGGATTGATTGAATTATACGAAAAAGTTGTTCTGTATTTGTCGCTAACGTTTTACGTTTCTTCCCTGATTCTGTAATCATTGATACCTGGGGACATTTTGTCCCTATGTATTCACCAAGCAAAACATCACGTTTTCTCAATTTTTTCAAATAATCGGTTGGATTTGCACTATCAGTAAGTACCTCAATAACATCAACCAATGAAAAATACCATTCTTCTTCAGCTTCATTCCAAACAGAACGAATTTTCTTACTCTCAAAAATCCTAATTGTATTTGATTTATTCATAATATCAAAAACTAAAATGTTAGCAAGAAATAAAAAATAACCTCTTACAACTTTTTTTCATAAACAACACAGCAAATATACAACTTTTCACTTTAATCACCCCTAGCCCCTAAAGGGGAAACGAGCATAAGAAATTTTATCTTTAAAAACCGACCTTTTGAATTTGGCGTTAAATGGAAGAAGTTTTAAAACGTAAAGAAAGTTTATACTGTCTGAGCGAAGTGAGTTTATAAACTTTTAGTTTTAAAATTTATGGAATAGCCAAATTTGAACAGTCTTGATCTTTTGTTACTTTTGCATCAAGGGAAAAGTAAGTAGAAAATATTATCTTCGATGCTCTCGAACTCCGTTCTTAGGGTCACTCTTCACTTTTATCTTTTCACTATAATTACCCCTAACCCCTAAAGGGGAAACAAGCAAAGCAACAAAATCCGTGCTATAATCGGCTTGCCGCTTGCAAAAGCAAGAATCCGTGCAATTCGTGGACAAAAAAAATAAAAAGCGTTCCACAAAAAGTAAAACGCTTATCAATATTGCGGAATAAAACCAAACAACCCAACCCTCAGAGTTACTGAGTTAATTATTCCCCTTTAAAAATCTCTTTGTTTAATTGTGGCAAACTAGGAAAAACCTTATAAACTAAATCGCTCTTAGGAAAGATAATTACCCAAACTGTTAGAAAGATAATCATAAAATCAACATACAGGGAACGATTATTAAAATACCATTTTTCTAATTCGCCTTTATGAGGTTGAATATATTGCTTGCTGAATTCTACTGGATCTTTTGACTGAGAAACATAAAACTCTTCATCTCTAAAAATAACTGAACCAATTCCTGAAAGACCTGGAGTCATTTTAGAAATACAAGCTTTAACCCTTTAGATAAAGGTTGGAGAATAGCAATAAAGTATTAGTTAGCCCATAATCTAATTGCAGCCACAATGCTCTCAGTATTCCATCGAACAACTGTTTTTGCTCTATCACTAACTGTTTTTGATACTCTTTCTTGACCCCATGGAACAACACCAATAATAGGGACTTTAAGTCCAAGAGCTGTATCTAATTCCCATTCCATCCAATCACTATGGGAAGCATACATTCCAGCAATACCTAATACAATATTTGAATTTGATATTTTTTCTTTCAGTCTGCTTTTAATATAGTGTGCGTTAGCAGAATTTATTGGTTCATCAGCACTTGCTTCTTCAAATTCTACATTAAAATAGCCTCGTTCTTTAAGTAGATTACGTAAATTTCTCAAGTCTTCTGGATAAGTCCAAGAATGACTAATAAATATGTGGTATTCTTTTGCCATAATATTTATTTCAAATTTTTATTATTAAGAATATCTTGTTTTGATGTTTCAAAACTTCCTATATTCCATGAATCTGGATTTTGAGAAATAAATTTTTCTTCAAACTCTTTCGCCTTATCATTATTATCTAGGGCTAGATAGCAATTTGAAAGTGTAGCATATTTCCATTTTAATTCCTCTGGTTCAGCCTCTTCCAAAGATTTTGTAACAATTTCAATGATCTCTTGTCGTGTTTTTTTTGCTTCAACTCTTGCATGAATTTTTAAATCATTGTCTGTTTCTAATAAAGATTTATGTTCTAAACAATGAGCATAATTTTCCCCTGTGTAATAATCCTTATGAAGATTCCAGCCCTTTTGATAATATTCAATAGCAGTGTTTAAATAACCTATCTCTTTTGTGTATTTCCATAAATTTTTATTGATGGCACCTGTAATACCAAGAGTTTCTGTATCAGATTGTTCAGAAATCTTCCCTATAATTAGCAAAGCATTGGTTAAAGCTTGAATTGTATTTGGGGATTCACTCTTGTAAGTGCAAAGAGCTTCTTGCTGTATGTAATATATGTCATTATTGGTTTTCTCGCTTAACTTTCTCCATATTTCAGCAGCTTCATTGAATTTTTTATCCCTCATAAAGTCTTTAGCTTTTTCAGTTAAAGAATAAATGGTATTTTCATTGCTCTTTAATTCTCCAATTATTTCATTTAAGTCTTCTTCCGACAAAACAGGATATTTTATTTTTGGAATATAAGAATAAATAGGACTATCAGTAATTGGATTTTTCATTATAGCAGAAATCAAGTCTTTTAATTCTCTTACTTTCTTTTTTGCTTCTGTATTTGATATTTCTCCTCCTAAATGTTTATAATTTAGAGTCCGATTATGATTGATATCAAATGGAATTTTACCTTCATCTTCTTTAATTATTAAGGTTGAAAAAGGTTTAAGAACATGCCTAACCCCTAATTCATATATTGCATTAGGATTATAAGTAGAAATATCAGCAATTACTAATTCTGCTCTATATAGTAATGCATACATGCTTCTGTCAATTAATCCAGAGTCTAATATTTCATCTGCCCTAATACATTTGTAACCACATGAATGAACAGCAGGAAGAATTATCTTTTTATAAGTTTCATCCAAATCAATTGTTCTATTTGTATCTGGGTCTTTTTTCTTACCAAAACCCATAATAACAAAACATATTTTTTCATCTATTTTTGTCATGATTATATTATTTGGGATATACTTTTACTTTTTCTGCAATTGGATCATTTCTTTTCAAAAAAGCTTCATGAATATAATCTTCTGCTTTTTCTTTAAAATCATCCCACTTAACTAATATACAATATCGATCTTCTTCATACCATGCACATTTTCCTTCAGGCAATGGTTCAACATATAAATTACACGAAAATTCTTTAATCACAGTACTGTCATTAATTAAAACTGTATTATGGTTTCCCCCACATTTAGAGCAATTATGACTTCCTTTGTAAATTTTATCATACATTTTTGGTAACACTACCCCTAATATTCCACTTCGTGTATTATCTTTGCCATTATATAATGACGCTTGTAGTTCACGCTTAATGTATTTCTGTTCCTCTTCTCCTTCAATTTCTGAACTATGATTTCCAATCAAAAAAATTGTAACCGTCGAATCTGATAAATAATCTTCTCTAATCTTTCTCATAATATAATCTTCATCATCAGAATCTATTGCTTCATTTAATGACTCATCAATCATATCAACATCAAGTTCATTTTGAATCTTTTCCTTAAAAGAAATATCTTCAGTTTTAAAGGATATATAAACTCTATGCTTCATAACTCACCTTATAATAATAATTAATACATTCTAATTTAATACTCACAAACAGGACATTTATAAAATGTATTCTCAGGTTTATCTGGATGAATTTTATTGTCTAATTTATCAGAAGCTCCAAAATCATGATAGTTTTTACATTCTTTTTCAAAAGCATTTTTTATGCTATAAGAAAAACTAGACTTAAAATATGAATAATTTTCACCCAAATGTTCTTTCAGTCTTTTATTTAAATCATTATCAGATCTTCCAACATATTTTACATAAAAGACTTTTTCTTTTACATAACCTAAAGCATAGTTTCCAATCTTTCCTGATTCAACTCTTTTATCAATTTCATCATTAGTTAACAAATAAGGTCCATTCATTTCTAAGTTTGCCATAATTTAATTTTTAAGGTTAATAATTGATTTACATTAAAGGTTTTGTATTATTTTTCAACCTTTAACGTTGGGCAAACGTACATAAAATTTTTATACAAAACAAATAAAACCCCAAATTATTTGTATTTTATTGATAATTCGGAGAACTAAATGATAATAAAATTCTTTCTCCTTTATTCACTCTTAAAAGTAATATCATCAGTTCTTGGATGAAGGAATTCAAATTCTAATGTTCTGGCTAAACCTTGTTCTAATGAGAATGGAGGTTTAAATGAAGTTTTGGAAACCTTTGTTGCATCGAATTGGGTTGTTGCACAAAACTTTTTTACCCTTACAGAACTTATTGATAGTTTCTTTCTTGTTATGAAAGCTAATAAGTCAAAACCATAACCTCCAAGCATTCCCAACCAAAAAGGGAAATGAGTAGAAGGAATATGTTTATTCAAAACCTTACTAACATGGCTTACCAATTGATTCATATTCAAATCAGGCTTATCAATATAATTGAAAACATTATAACCCTCATTGCAATTCTCAATCATATATTGAACAAAAGCAACAATATTCCCAACATAAGCCATAGATTTCTTATTCTCACCCTTACCAATCATCAAAAACCTTCCCCCTGAAATCTGTTGAAGAAGATTATAAACATTACCCCTATTTCTTTCTCCAAAAATAACAGTAGGACGAATAATATTAATATTCCAATCAGAATGAGTCTTATGCCATTCCATTAAAACCTTTTCAGCCTCCCATTTACTTTTACCATAATGATTAAAAGGATCTTTTGGAGAATCCTCATTAGGATTTTCTTTATTAATACCATAAACAGCAACAGAAGAAAAGAAAACCAATCTCTTGATATTATTTTTCTCCATAGCCCTTAAGGTAACTTCCAAACCACCAACATTAGTATCATAATACAATGAAGTAGGAGAAACATCATCCCTATGCTGAGCTGCTAATAAAACAACACAATCCCCTCCCTTTATTTTTTCATCAATACACTCTTGTTCTCTAACATCTCCAATCTCTGTAATATCATTAAAAAAATAACTTGGAAGAAGATCAATATTAGATAATTGATAATTTTTATTAGATTCCTTAAGTTGAGTAATCAAACGAGTACCAACAAACCCACTTGCTCCTATTAATTTTATATTCATGATTTACTTTATTATTCTATTTCACAAAGCTTTGAAAATCTCTCTGCTAATTTAAATGAATCAAATTCCAAAGAAGTTTGTTTTGCTCTTTCACACATTAATTTATATTCATTTTCATTTAGATTATATATACTTAATATCACATTTGAATAATCTTCAATAGATTCAAATTCTTTATCAATCCCTAAATTATTTTTAATAATCAAACTATAATTCATTCCAGCATTACACACAATTGGCTTTCCACTAGCAAAAGACATAAACATCTTATTCATACTTCCACCATATTTAGCCCAACCACTACCATAATTTAAAATATTAATAGCTGCTTTTGATAAAACATAAGGTACATATTTTGGTTCTATCCACTTATCTTTAAAAACAACATTATTAATACCCTCTTCCTTACATCTCAATTCCAAACTCTCTCTTTCAGTTCCATCTCCATAAATTAGAAATTGAATATCATTATATTGTTGTAATTTTTTTGCGACTTCAATTATTTGAGAAACATTATTTGCCAGTCTAATACTTCCCAAATAGATTATCTTGAAAGTGTTTTCATTATTTAAATCAATATCATTAATCGAATATTCGGCTAAATTCTGTTCAAACTCCTGTAAGTCTATACCATTGTTTATATAATGTATTTTATTTAAATCGATAATCCCTCCATTACCTTTATCCCATTTCTTCTCCTTTATATAATAATAACAGCCCTCCATTGAGAAAACTGTAAAGTCTGCCTTAGCATAAAGTTTTTTTTCAATCCAATAAAAGGCTTTAAGAATAATGTTTTTTGAAGATAGATATCCAAAATGCTCAAATTCCAAAGGCCATAAATCTGTAATATCTAAAATATACTTTGATTTAATTCTTTTTGCGAAGAAATAAATTAAAATATCAAATGGAATTCTAGATGTATGAATTATTATATTTGGTTTTTTAACTTTACTTTTTAATCTAAATACATTAAAAGAAAAAGTTATATAAGCCAATATCCTTTTAACTCCATTATTACCATACTTAAGTGATTTTATAAATACAAATGGGATTCCATTATGAATTTCTTCTTTAAAACAACCATTTATTCCTTCCAAATGGTCAATATTGGTATTATGTACAATGGAAGAACAAAGAATTTTAACCTCAAAACCTTTTGATTGAAAATATTGAGCTTGTTTAAAAGTCCTTAGATGTGTACCATATTCTTCAATTGGTGCAGAATCTTTATTTATAAGCCAAATAGTCTTTGGATTTTCCATTTATCTTTAAAACTTATTTATAAATTCTACAACAATCTTAGCTTCTTCCAAACTCATAACTGGAGAAATAGGCAAACTTAATTCCTCATTATGGATACGCTCAGTTATACTGAGTTTTGAGTTTTGAGTTTTGAGTTTTGAATTATTTTGGTAGCATTCTTGCAAGTGTGGTGGTATTGGGTAGTGTATTAGAGTTTGAACTTCGTTTTCTGTTAAGTAGTTTTGTAATTCTTCTCTTTGTTCACAAAGTATTGGGAAAATATGAAATACATTTGAATCATAATCATTTACTTTTGGTAAGATGATTTTTGGATTCTTTATATTTTCAATATAGTATTTTGCTATTTCTTTTCTGTGAGCATTATCCTTATCCAAATATTTTAGTTTTACTGATAATACAGCTGCTTGAATTTCATCTAAACGAGAATTTCTACCTGTATACTTGAATACATATTTCTTTGAAGAGCCATAATTTGCAAGTGTTCTTATTGTATTTGCCAATTCTTCGTTATCGGTAGTTACAGCTCCCGCATCTCCAAAAGCTCCAAGATTTTTTCCTGGATAGAAAGAATGACCAGCAGCATCTCCAATTGAACCAGTTCTTTTGAGTGTTGAGGTGTTGAGGTGTTGAGGTGTTGAGGTGAAGTAACATCCTTGAGCTTGGGCGTTATCTTCAATTAGTTTTAGATTATGTTTCTTGCATATTTCTCCAATCTTATCAGTATAAGCACAACGACCATAAAGATGTACAATCATTATTGCTTTGGTTTTTGGAGTAATTGCTTCCTCTATTTTATTTTCATCAATTTGAAAAGTATTTATATCTGGTTCCACCAAAACAGGGACAAGATTATTTTCAGTAATTGCAAGAATTGAAGCAATATATGTATTAGCAGGAACAATTACCTCGTCCCCTTCTTTCATTACTCCTAATTCAATATATGCCCTAAGAATCCAAATTAAAGCATCAAGACCATTAGCAACACCAATACAATACTTCGTTCCAATAAATTTTGAATACTCCTCTTCGAACTTCTTATTCTCCTCCCCCTGCAAATACCAACCAGAGTCCACAACCCTATCCACAGCCTTATGTATCTCATCCGAGTACTGAGCCGTTATCTTCTGTAAATCTAAAAACTTAATCATTTTCAATATTTCTTATAAATTTAGCTGGATTACCCAACCATAATTCTCCTTTTGGAACATCTTTTGTAACAACAGAACCTGCACCAATCATTGATTTTTCCCCAATGGTAATACCTCCCAATATAACAGAACCTGCTCCTACTGAAGCTCCTTTTTTAATTATTATTTTTTGAAACTCTTCAGGATATTCTTTTGATCTTGGATATTTATCATTAGTAAATGTAACATTTGGACCAATAAAAACATTATCCTCTATTTCAATTCCATCCCAAACCTGAACTCCTGACTTAATTGTAACATTATTCCCTATCTTAACATCATTCTCAATTAGAACATGAGCACAAATATTACAATTCTCTCCTATTTGGCAATTTTCAAATACTACACAGAACTGCCAAACTCTTGTTGATTCTGGAATATTCTTATTCTTACAATCTGCTAATGGATGTATCATACATTTTTAAACTCTAAAAATTCATTATAATCTCTAATATAATCCTCAACTTCATATGGCATTGAAGCAAGTACTAAGCAAACAGAACCTGATGAAAAATTATTTAATTCCCTCCAAATTCCTGGCACAACTAATAATCCTTGATACGGACGATTAAGTGTAAAGGTTCGTTTTACATTTCCATCATTAAGCACTACATCAAAACTCCCACTTGCTGCAATAATCAATTGCCTCAATTCTTTATGTGCATGTGCTCCTCTTTCCTCTCCTCCTGGAATATCGTATAGATAGTATGTCCTTTTAACTTCAAAAGGAACAGTTTCATTATTCTCAACTACTGTTATATTTCCTTTTCTATCACTATGATGTTTGTCTAATTCTATTATTGTGCAATCGTAAACGGATGTTTTTGGATGTTGAGGTGTTGAGGTGTTGAGGTGTTGAGGTGTTTGAGCGTTGAGTTGTTGAGTTGTTGAGTTGTTCAACTTCTGAAAATCTAGAAACTCTTCATAATCTCTAATGTAGTCTTTTTCATCAAACTTTGTTGAGGCTAAAACTAAGGCTAAGGAGTTGGTTGAAAAATTTAGCATTTGTCTCCACATCCCTTTTGGAACATAAAGTCCATAATAGGAACGATTAAGAGAAAATGTTTGCTTTTCCTTTCCATTATCCAAAACCACATCGAAACTTCCAGAAAGAGCTATAATAAATTCCTCATTCTCTCGATAAGCATGCCCACCACGAGTTTCACCTCCAGGCACATCATAAATCCAATAGGTTCTTTCTATTTTAAATGGAATATGATTTAATTCTTCTGCAAAAGAAAGATTCCCTCTGTTATCAATTATTTTTGGAAGATTAATAATTTTTGTTTTCATAACTAATCTTCCGTAACAAATTTATAACCCATAAATACAGATGCAAGTTTTTTTATAGTTTTTCGACAAAATTTTATCTTCGCAAAACTATTTTTAAACTTATACATAAATACATCTTTTATTGTCATAATTTTTCTTTGGGAGTGATTAATGCTATATCCTTTCTTTTTAAAGAATCTTATTGCAGGTGGATAAAACTTCCCTTGTATTACAACTGGTATCTCACATATATTTAAGGGTTTTCTATCATCACATAATATCAATCCATCAATTCCTTCATTTGATAATGCTTCAATACATCTGTCTTTTTCAAATTGCCATGCACTATAATCGCCTTTACCTAATTTTCTTAATAAATATTGTTTATCCCAAATTGCACCAGCCGTATCCACCCCATATTTTAAATGTTTTGGAATAATAATTTGATTAGGTGAAAAATACTCTAAATTTTTAAGATTAATAATATGTCCGAAAACATCTCCTAAATTTAAAAATGAAACCTTGTTATTCTCAGAAAAATCTAATAACTCATTAATTAAATTATTATTTATTGTATCTGTTATAAAATAATCTTCTAAAAAGGTACATATATATTCAGATTCTATTTGTTCAACAGCTATTCTAAATCTACTACTCCAGTTTCCTTGTCCTGCATTTATTACTACAACACCATCTCTGTTATAATGCTTATTATTATTTACTAGATAACATTGAAAATTACAATTAGGCCAATATTTCTCTTTTAAATTAAAAAAATCATCCCATAAATCACTATAAGCATCACAAGACAATACAACAATAGACATTTTATTATTATATTCCATACTATTTTATTTAATTAATTTGAATTTCAATACTATTATTATTACTAGTTAAACTAGTTCAAAGAATGTATCTGGTTTATTTGGGTCAAAGCTTTCGTTTGCCCACATAACAGTAACTAAGTCTTCAGTATCAGATAGGTTAATTATATTATGTGTGTACCCAGGTAGCATATGTACTGCTTCTATTTTTTCTCCTGATACTTTAAATTCTAATATTTGGTCTGAGGTCGAAGGACTAAGGTCTAAAGTCTTTTGTCTTTTGTCTTTTGTCTTTTTACTTTCGACTATTGGTCTCATTTGTATTAATCCTTTTCCAGAAACAACTATAAAGAATTCCCATTTTGAGTTATGCCAATGTTGTCCTTTTGTTATT
>ENA-UOOI01003703-UOOI01003703.1-fermentation-metagenome-genome-assembly--contig:-NODE-3703-length-11107-cov-25.670195_pt1 | contig 11107 bp, 5 predicted proteins | sample MGYA00245779_ERZ724027 | MGnify/ENA primary metagenome ERZ724027 (study PRJEB28704, sample SAMN03018318) | fermentation metagenome | biome: anthropogenic terrestrial biome; feature: soil; material... | reverse complement strand
ATGGCGACCGCGTGTTCTCCATTCCACCTGCCGGATTCCAGGAGATCGCCAATCCCGTGGGGATGCTCAATCAGCCTTCGGCCGGATTGAACAATGCCGATAAATTTGTCGGATCATTCTGGGGCGAGCTGACCATCTTGCCGGAACTGAAGTTCAGGAGCAGCTACGGTGTGGATCTGGCATTCTGGGGATACGATTCATACACATTTCCCTACTTCCTGGCAACACAGGGTAAGGACGTGCAGTTCAGCACAGTGCAAAGTGAGATGAACCGTGGCTACACCTGGCAACTGGAGAATTACTTCTCTTACAACAGGTCGTTCGAGGAGGTACACAACCTCTCTTTTGTGCTCGGACAGTCTGCATCAAAATATACCTATCGCAACTTGGGCGGCAACGACCGCGACCTGCTGGAGAACGACCCGCTGAAGGCAAACATCAATTACGCCATTGCCGACAGAAAAGAAGAACGTGCCTGGGGCGGTACCGGAGGCTATAACTTCACGGCCCGCGCCTCCTATTTCGGCAGGATCGATTACAACTACGACGAGAAGTATATGTTGCAAGCTACGGTACGTCGCGACGGTTCCTCAAACTTTGGCCCCGACCATAAATGGGGTGTCTTCCCCTCCTTCTCCGCGGGATGGAACGTAACAAACGAGCTGTTTATGGATGGACGACCGGAATGGTTTGACTATATGAAGTTGCGTGCCAGCTGGGGAAAGAACGGTAACGACCGCATCGACCAGTTCCTCTATACGTCGCTGATGGAGGGTGGACAAAACTATTACTTTGGAGGCGGGTACGATGTGAACCAGGGAGATCCGGCCAAAGTGGGGGAGATTACCGGACAGATGCAGTACGGCAGTTCTCCGGGTTACATTCCCAACCCCAAAGTGAAATGGGAAGAATCGTCGCAGACCAACCTGGGTATCGATACCCGTTTTCTGCAAAGCAGGCTCACCTTCTCGTTCGACTATTTTAAGAAGAAAACCATTGACATGCTGATGAAGCAACCCATTCCTTCTTACGTGGGTATCGGCGCTCCTATTGCCAACGTGGGCGATATGGAAAACTGGGGACTGGAATTTGAACTGGGCTGGAAGCAATCGGTGGGCGATTTTCACTACGCTGTATCGGCCAACGCTTCTTACCTGAAAAACAAACTGATCAACCTGGGGAACGAAACCGGAGAACAGATCTACGAAAATGCAGGAGCCTCCGGGGTAGGAAGCTATGTGAAAGGGATGAACGGCGAGGTGTTTCCTTATTTCTATGGCTATAAAACTGATGGGTTGTTCCAGAGCCAGGCGGAAGTAGATGCTTACGTGAATGACGATGGGGAAAAATACCAGAGTGCAGCCCTGCCGGGCGACGTACGCTTTGTGGACCTGAATGGCGACGGTATGATCAGCGATGCAGACAAAACAAAGATAGGAAAGGGGATGCCCGACTGGACTTACGGGCTTACGCTCTCTGCCGACTGGAAGGGAATTGATCTGAATCTTTTCTTTCAGGGAACGGTGGGGAATGATATCTTCGACTTTTCACAACGTGGTGATATACCTGCCATGAACCGTCCCGCATGGATCCTCGACCGATGGCATGGAGAAGGAACATCGAACCACATTCCACGAATTACCTCGGCCAATCCTAATGGAAACTGGAGATCCTCCGACCTCTATATCAAGGATGGATCTTATATGCGCCTGAAATCGGCCCAGCTGGGATACACCCTGCCGATGGAACTGACCGGAAAAATAGCGGTGCAGCGCCTGAGAATCTATGTTTCGGCCGATAACCTGCTTACATTTACCTCCTACGATGGTTTCGAACCGGAAGTAGCATCCGGCGCGCTGGACTCCCAATCCGGTGGATATACCACTATCGGGATCGACCGGGGTATCTATCCGCAGTCAAGAACCATTTCAGTGGGCGCCAACATCACATTCTAATCTTAATATTGTACAGAAATGAAGAAATTAATTTATATACTCTCGGTTGCCCTTCTGATAGCAGGAGTGACCGGATGTAGCGATGACTTTCTCAGTGCTTCATCCACAGAGAAACAGGAGGCGGGTGCTCCTGCCTACGAAGGAGCTATTTTGGCCAACCTGGCATCGGCTTATCAGATCTTGTTGTTCGACAGCTATGCAAATCAGAATTATAACAGCATCCCGTTGATGTCTGATCTTCGTTCGGACGATATATTCAAGGGGGGCGGTGATGCGGGTGACCAGCGTCAACTATACCTGTTGTCGCTTTTTACCTCCACCCCGCAGGAACTTCCCGAAGGGTTGTGGGCTATCCTCTATTCAGGAATTGCCCGTGCCAACAATGCGATCTCCGCCTGTGAAAATGCGGTAGAGGTTCCGGAAGAGAAGGTAAATCAGTACAAAGCAGAAGCACACTTTCTGCGTGCCTATTATACCCACTGGCTTTGGAAGTTCTGGGGCAATGTGCCCTATTTTGAAGAGCCGCTGACAACGCCGCCCTATATGACCAGGCAATACACAGCTGATGAGATCTATGCCGAGATCATGCAGGATATTGATGTGGCTACAACGGACGGCTGGTTGCCAATGAGTACAACAGGGTCGAATACCGGTAGAATAAACAAGGCTACGGCATTGATGTTGAAAGCGCGTGTGGTCATGTATCAAAAAGATCAGTCGCGCTACGCTGAGGTAACAGCTGATATGGCGGAAATCATCAATAGCAATGAATATGACCTATTTGGCGATTTTGCTGCGATGTGGCTGGATGAGAATGAGTTCTGTAAAGAATCAATCTTCGAAGTAAACCACTTGCCCGAAGGGAAAATTTGGGCCAATGGCTGGCAGGGTTACGGAACCAACCTCCCCGCATTTATTTCTCCCAACGGATTGAATACCGGCAATAAAACTGGTGATTTCAAAGGAGGCTGGGGATTCGGGCCGGTTCGTCAGTCCACTTGGGACATCTATGAAGGGGGAGACACTCGCCGGGAAGGTTCCATCAACAAATGGGAACCGGAACAGTATACCGCCCGCTTTCAGGATACAGGCCTGTTCATGGCCAAGTACGCCGCAAGGGTAGGTTACAACCCCCAGGGAGATGTCGATCTGAATTATTGTAACAACTTGCGGGTTTTCCGCTATGCAGAGGCATTGCTTACTTACGCCGAGATGGTAGTGATGCACGGACAAAGCCCGGTTGGCGGCATTACAGCCCAGGCATGCCTGGATGAAGTTCGCCTGCGTGCATTCGGAAAAGCGAGTTCCATTCCCGCCACCACCGAGAACATTAAGCTAGAACGGCGTCGTGAGTTTGTGGGCGAAGGGATGCGCTTCTGGGATATTGTCCGCTGGGGCGACACTGCGTTGCTGACTGAGAACCTGACCGAGTACAACAGCGTGCGGAGTTGGAACGATAATTGGAAGTACCTGCCCATTCCCCAATCGGAAATAGACAAGACGGCCGGTACTGAGTTTGCGCTGCAACAGAATCCGGGATATAATTAACCACATAGAATATCGACGCATTATGAAGAATAAAATAAAACAACTATCGGGAATGCTGCTGTTTCTTTTTATCATGGCAGCATGCAGTCCGCAGGAACTGAATGATTATGGCCTCGACAGTATGGCCACCCTGACGGATGATCAGGTGTCTTTTACCCAGACTGTATCGGCAACCAGTGACAACATGGTCACTTTTACCAGCACTACCCAACTTCCCACCAACTCTGTCTATACTCTTCGCTGGGATCTGGGAAATGGGTCCACCGGAAACAAAGCTTCTGCCACTGGAATTTATCCCTTCGCCGGAGATTATACGGTTACCCTCTCCATTCATTTTCCCGATGGGAGCGTAGCTAAAAAGAGCGTGGTGGTCAGTTTTGAAGACAACGATTACAGTCTTGTGGATACACCGACTTACAGGAACCTGACCGGCGGTGCTGATGATGCCGACGGGAAGACTTGGGTGTTCGACCAGTATAATAATTTTTCAGCCGAAGTAGCAGCAGCATTGGCGCCCTTGAAGGTAGAATATCCGACACTGGAACAAGCGGCTGCCTATGCAATAACAGGCCATATGGGATTAGGACCGCAAGGCTCAAGAGGTCAATCCTGGTGGAGTGCCGCTGCAAACGACAAGGCCTCTTGGACACTCTATTCATATAAGTTTACGTTCATTCAGAACGGCGTGCAGCTGAAGATTGAAAATTCCGGTGACGGATACGGAAGAAAAGCCGTTTCGTCCGCCGCAGGATTTAATGTTACGGGAACGAGCGGCGATGATGCTTTTTTCCCCTATCCGGGCGGTGACTATACGTTCTCTATCGACGAGAGCGGTACGCATCCCAAGCTGACCCTCTCCGGGAATGCTTTTATGGGTTATTATTGCGGCCATCAAGAATACGAAATCGTGTATCAGACCGAAGAGGTAATGACATTGGTAGTACATAACCAGGTGGAACAACAAGACTGGTGTTTTGTTTTCTGTCGTGAAGACCTCAATGTGCCAGCGCCGCCGGTAGCCAAGGAGCTGAAAGCGATTCCGCTGAGTGAAGATTTTGAAGGGGATGAAATACTGGCTTTCAAACTGGAAGATATGGGGGGTGCAACAAAAAGTGCCGTGATTGGTAATCCTGTACCGCTACCCATCAATGAATCCTCGAAGGTGTACCGTTACTGGAAGTCGACCGGTTTCTACAGCAACCTCTCCTTCACTGCGCCTGATTATAAATTCGATCTAACGACACAGAACAAAGTCAGGGTGAAGGTCTTTATCCCCTCCTTCAACGATTATACCACGGAATATACGGTGGCTGGTCCCTGGATCTCCAACAACAAGTTGTTGCCTCAGCTGGCCGTGAAGCTACAGGATGGCGATCATCCGGCCCCGTGGGAAGGACAAACCGAAATGGTGATCGCAAACCTGCCAATGGACAAGTGGCTGGATCTGACGTTTGACTTCTCCCATGTAGCCGGCCGGAAGGATTATGACCGGATCGTGCTTCAGTTCGGTGCCGAAGGACATGCCGGGCCGGGCTTCTTCTACCTGGATGACTTTGAATTTGGTGAATAAAACAGATAAATTAATTAAGAGGCTGCCGGTGCAACAACCGGCAGCCTTTTCAACCCACATGAGAAAAATGAATACGATATGGATCGTGCTGGCCCTGATGATGGCAGCCTGCGGCGGAGATGACCCGTCGCCCATCACCCCTAAGCCCGATGTTGTGGTGAAATGGGAGATAACACCGGCAACCACACAGTTCTCCGCAAAGGGGGAGATCAAAAACATTGTCGTGACGGCCAATGGCGACTGGACAGCAACCTCTGGCCAGTCCTGGTGCAGCCTCACACCCGACAAAGGGGGAAACGGACAGACCCTGGTAAAGATCAGTGCAACGGCCAATCCGAAAGAGGAGGTGCGAAACGCAGAAATCACTTTTACTTCCGGAAAGTACAGCCAGAAGTATACAGTTTCGCAGGACGCCGGCACCATCGGAAATTATGTGCCGACAGGTTATAACCTCGTCTGGGCGGAAGAGTTTGACGCTGCCCGGCTAAGTAGCGGTAAGCCTGCTCTACCCGACACGCAAAAATGGTGGTACGAAAACCTTCCCAAGGGTACGGTCAACAATGAACTGCAGACTTATGTGGGGGGATTCAGGGGCACCGACACGGTGGCGGCAATCCACGACGGTACGCTGAAGATCATCGCTCGGAAAAGCGGAACCGATATCATCTCGGCGCGCATCAATACTATTGAGAGCTGGACCTACGGTTACTTCGAGGCTCGATTGCGGGTCCCGGGCGGTAAGGGTACCTGGCCTGCCTTCTGGATGTTGCCGGAGAAGGAGCAGCTCAATTGGCCCCTCGACGGAGAGATTGATATCATGGAGTATGTGGGTTATGATCCCGGGTGGATACACGCTTCTGTGCATACAAAAGCCTACAACCATACAATCGGAACCCAGAAAACCGCGCGGATAGAGGTTAAAACTGCCGAAACAGCGTTCCACATTTACGCGGTGGAGTGGACCGCAGACTATATAAAGGGATTCGTGGATGGCGTGGAGTATTTCCGGTTCAACAACGACGGCACCGGAAACAAGGAGACCTGGCCCTTCAACGTGCCCTTCTACCTGAAGCTGAACCTGGCATGGGGAGGCAACTGGGGCGGCGCGCAGGGTGTCGACGAGTCGAAGCTTCCCGCCACCTACGAGATCGATTATGTGCGGGTGTATCAGAAGTAGAATCACGAAACAAAATATATAAACATGAGCTTAGCTTATAGCTGAATGCTTAAAAGAATAATAAAATGAAAACGAACAAAATATTCTTTTTTCTCCTTTTCATTCTGTTACTGACTGCCTGTAATGGTGGTGTCGGAAAAACCGGGGGGACCCTAGACGTCGGTATGGAGAAAAAGATTGATAGTATCCTGGCACAAATGACGCTGGAAGAGAAGGTGGGACAGATGGCCCAGTTTACCCTCGATCTAATCGGAAAAGGAGGAAATGCCTATCTTAGCGACGAACCTTTTGAGGTGGACAGCGCCATGCTCGATACTGTAATCGGAAAATACAAGGTGGGTTCTATCCTCAACACGAGCAACAACCGGGCCCGTACTATCGAAGTATGGGAAGAAATCATCCGTACCATTCAGCAAAGGGCATTGCAGGAGACGGGTATTCCGGTAATCTATGGCATAGATGCCATCCACGGTACTACATACACGGCAGGAGGAGTTCTCTTCCCGCAGGCCATCGGTATGGCGGCTACATTTAATACAGGACTGATGAAAGAAGGATCGCGCATCACTGCTTATGAAACACGGGCAAGCAACATACCCTGGACCTTCGCGCCAACGATGGACTTGGGAAGGGATGCACGCTGGTCCCGGCAGTGGGAGAGCTACGGCGAAGATGCCTACCTCAACGCACAGATGGCGGTGGCATCAACTCTTGGCTTTCAGGGCGGGGATCGCAACAAGGTAGGGAGCCAGCATGTAGCTGCCTGCCTGAAGCATTATATGGGATACGGTGTGCCAGTATCGGGTAAAGACCGTACTCCGGCGGTTATCCCGGAGGGTGATCTGCGGGAAAAATACTTCGAGCCGTTCCGTGGGGCCATTACTGAGGGTGGAGCCCTTTCGGTGATGGTGAACTCGGGGATCATCAATGGAGTCTCTACCCATGCCGATCACCGGCTACTTACGCAATGGCTGAAAGAGGAGCTGGGTTTCGATGGGGTGATTGTGACCGACTGGGCGGATGTGCAGAACCTGCTGAGCCGCGATCATGTGGCAGCTGATTACAAGGGAGCTGTCAAAAAGGCGATCAATGCCGGTATCGATATGGTGATGGAACCCTACAACCTCGCTTTTTGTCCCACCCTGGTACAGTTGGTGCAAGAGGGGCAGGTACCTATGAAGCGTATTGACGATGCGGTACGCCGGGTGTTGCGATTGAAATTCCGACTTGGACTTTTCGAACGGCCTTACTGGTCATGTGAAGAGTATCCCGATTTTGGAAATAGCGGGAACGAAGGAATCGCGAAATCAGCAGCGGATGAGTCGATTACCTTGCTGAAAAATGAAAACAATATCCTTCCGTTACCCGTTAATGCCCGTATTCTTGTAACAGGTCCCAATGCCCATTCTATGCGTACTCTTAATGGAGGGTGGAGCTATTCCTGGCAAGGCGAAAAGGCGGAGGAGTTTGCGCAGGACTACAATACTATCTACGAAGCGTTGCAGCGGAAATTTGGGGCCTCCAACGTGCGATACGAACCCGGCGTCACTTATAAAATGGATGGACAGTACTTCGAGGAGAACGCACCCGAAATAGCAAAAGCCGCCGTAGCAGCCGGAGGAGTGGACTATATCGTGCTTTGCCTGGGCGAAAACTCCTATTGTGAAACACCCGGAAACCTGGATGAACTGAGTCTCTCTGAGAATCAGACAGAATTGGCCCTGGCGTTACAAAAAACCGGCAAGCCTGTAATCCTGGTACTGAATGAAGGACGTCCACGGCTGATCCGCAAGATTGAACCGGGTGCAATGGCAGTCATACAGGCCTATCTGCCCGGAAATTTTGGAGGGGATGCGCTGGCGGATATCCTGAGCGGCGATGTGAACCCGAGTGGAAAACTGCCTTACACCTATCCGAAATACGAACAGGGCCTGATTACCTACGACCATAAACCCAGTCAGAATATTGACGGAAAGATGGAAGGTGCCTACGATTACGGGGCGCAGACATCGGTACAGTATCCGTTTGGCTATGGACTGAGCTATACTTCTTTCGATTATAGCAATCTCCGTGTGAGTAACACACTTTTTACGGCGGAAGATGTGTTCTCCGTATCAGTAGATGTTACCAACAGCGGAGCCCGGGAAGGAAAAGAGGCCGTATTGCTCTTTAGCAGTGACCTGGTGGCATCCCTCTCTCCCGATGTGCGTCGCCTGAGAGCGTTTGAGAAAATCTCACTCAAACCGGGAGAGACCCGGACGGTCACTTTCGAACTAAAAGGCGAAGCACTGGCATTTGTCAATGAAAAGGGACAATGGACGCTGGAAGAAGGTGAGTTTATGCTGCAGGTTGGCGACCAGATCGCCGGTATTCATTGCACGGCGACAAAAACATGGGAGACACCCAACAAATAAGATGAACTATTTCGTTAAGCTAAATGAGAAAAGCTAAATTTGTTCGGACTTTGTCATAGCGAGAAAATGCCTAATAAATAGGAATATAAAATTCAAAACAGTTTCTTGGTGAATAACTGGCGACAGAATTGATGTAACGGGAGCACTTTTGATAGAGGTGCTCCCGTTTACTTGTTATTGCTCCCGGATAGGTTCTACGGCAGGGCCTATCCTTTATTTTTTCTTTTTCTCGGCTTTTTGTCTTCCTTAAAATGAATCATGCGTGATTCAATTCCATATGCTGTGATATAGTTATGGATCATCTCAAGAAACTGTGTACCGAAGCGTTCTGCTTTAACCTTCCCGAAACCGTGGATCTTCAGTAACTCTTTTTCTGTCTCCGGCAGGTAATCGGCCATTTGTACCAGTGTTTTTACTGATGCCACAATGTAGACCGGTAAATTCTCCTCTTTGCTGATGCGGTTACGGAGTTGTACCAGCTCGCTTAGCAGTTCGGGATGGATCGATTTCAACTGTACCCCTGTTCTGTCGCGGCTGTACGAAGTGAAAGAGAAAGGAGGCTGCCTGAACTGACGTCGCGCATTGTAGTACGACTCAATGTTGAAGTTATCGGAAGTCGCGGAGATCAGGTGTGCCTTCAGGGCTGCTGCCGAAAAAAGGGAAGCGATGTCCTCATCGTATTGCTGTGCATTTGCCTTGCTGTCGGTGGTTGCAGCCGATTCCTGCAATGTCCGTAACAATATCCCAATTTTTTCGGTGAAATAGGATGAGGATGCCCGGAGCCGTTCTGCAAAAAAAGCCTTGTCGACAGGTATTTGTCCGGTGATATGTTGTAGTTGTATCCTGAATTTGCCAGCTACCTGCTCCAGTTCCGTCAACTGATTACAGATCTCGCTTACGAAAGGAACGGTTTCTTCGCTGAAGGAAGATTCGTTTTCCTTTGTATCGGAGTACCACGAACGTGCCGTCTGAAGAAGCGGTTCGAAGTCGTACAGTTGCAGTAGCAGGTTGATGCTGAACTGCTCCTTTGCCAACCGCAACTCTGCGGCAACCCGGCTTTCTTCTGGTTTAGACGAGGAGAATCGGACAACCTGTTCATCTACCCCTATGCTGTAACGGTTAATCGGACTTTTCAATACCAGGCTGTCGAGCGACCGGCAACGACTCAGTGCCACATACACCTGTCCCGGTGAAAAGGCTTTCCCCGCGTCGATGATGGCCTTATCGAAAGTAAGTCCCTGGCTTTTGTGGATGGTGATGGCCCACGCTAGCCGCAGGGGTACTTGTTTGTACGTGCCGATGATTTCCTCTTCCACCGTATTGGTCTCGGGATGGGTGGTGTAGCGGATGTTCTCCCAGAGTACTGGTGATACGGTGATTTCTTCCGTGTCGTCCGGACATAGTACGGTGACACTCTCTTCCATGATGCGTGTGATCGTGCCGATTTTTCCGTTGAAATAGCGCCGCGGTGCTTCCATGTCGTTTTTCACGAACATCACTTTGGCACCCTCTTTCAGTGTGAGAACCCGCTCTACTGGAAAAGCATTCTCCGGGAATTCCCCTTTCACCACTGCATGATATGGATGAGCGTCTGTGTTGATTTTTCCCAATTCGGCGGTATTGATCGCATCGGCGCTGAAATTGTGTGTGGTGAGCGTGATATAATTTTCGTCGGGCGTCGGGTTAAAGTGGGGATCATAACGGTTTTGCAGTAACTCGAACCCTTCTGGTGAAAGTGAATCGTTTCGTACCTGGTTCAACACATCGATAAAAAGGTCGTCGGACTGCCGGAAGATCCTGTCGAACTCTACATAGACCGGTGGGTGCTCCTGAATGACGTGACTGTGGAAAAAATAAATCCCCTGGTAGTACTCCGACAGAATCCGCCACTCATCGGCTTTGGCTACAGGTGACAATTGGTAAACATCCCCTATAAAAACCAACTGTACGCCACCGAAGGGTTCAGAACGCCTGTGACGCACACTGCGAAGCACCGTATCGATGGCATCCAGCACATCAGCCCGTACCATACTTACTTCATCAATCACCAACACTTCCAGCTCACGGATTACACGACGCCGTGAGCTGTTCATTTTTATACGGGTGATCAACGCTTCGCGTCCGGCAGGCGTTGGCGTAAAAGGGGTAAACGGCAACTGAAAGAACGAATGGATGGTCGCCCCGCCCGCATTAATGGCTGCTACACCCGTTGGCGCTACCACGGCTACCTGTCTCGTCGTTTCCGCACGAAAATGGCGCAGAAAGGTTGTTTTTCCCGTGCCGGCTTTTCCGGTGATAAATATATTCCTGCCGGTATGGGTTACAAATTCTTTCGCACATTCATAGGGATTGAGATCATGCATATAATTTCTCACTTATAACATAGTTCTTTTCAGGAAAAGTTTGAAAAATGGATCAGTAATAAAATATTCACTGTCAATCT
>ENA-UOOI01003701-UOOI01003701.1-fermentation-metagenome-genome-assembly--contig:-NODE-3701-length-11116-cov-2.758250_pt1 | contig 11116 bp, 7 predicted proteins | sample MGYA00245779_ERZ724027 | MGnify/ENA primary metagenome ERZ724027 (study PRJEB28704, sample SAMN03018318) | fermentation metagenome | biome: anthropogenic terrestrial biome; feature: soil; material... | reverse complement strand
CTTTAAGCTTACTGTACCGATGATAAAAAGGATTCTCATAGGAGCTGTGTATGGAGACACGTTAATGCGTGTACTGTATGCAACCAGGCCGTATGAAAAGGTGCCCGGATCAGCAGATCAGCTTTATGAAAAATGGTCTCGGATCATCTGCAAAAATATGAAAAACGGCAGTGTTGTGCAGTATAAGCATCTGATCAAACAAATGGTTCACGAGTTTGATAATCTACCGCTCAACGACATTGAAAAGCCTAAAATAGGTGTAGTGGGAGAAATTTTGGTTAAATATCACCCAACCGCAAATAATGATATTGTAAAAATCATTGAAGATGAAGGCGGAGAAGCAGTGGTCTTGGATCTGATGGATTTCTTCCTATATGGAATGTATAGCAAGGAGTTTAATTTTAAACATTTAGCAGGGCGATACAGCACGATGGTGATGAATAAGGTGGCTATCAAATTCATCGAATGGGTCAGACAGCCTGCAAGGCAGGCTCTCGATGAAAGTAAACGGTTCACCAGCCCGCACTTTATCGAGGATACCGCAAAGAAGGCCCAGCAGTTGATTTCTTTAGGAAATCAGTGCGGAGAAGGATGGCTTCTTACCGGTGAAATGCTGGAGCTTATCGACAGCGGTGTGAATAATATTGCTTGTCTGCAGCCCTTCGGATGCCTTCCGAACCATGTGACCGGAAAAGGAATGATGAAAGCGCTGAGAAAGTATAATGCCTATGCAAATATTGTTGCTATCGATTATGATCCGGGAGCTAGCGATGTGAACCAGCTTAACAGAATTAAATTGATGATGGCTACTGCTTATAAAAACATGGAAAAGTCAGATTGCAATCAAGAAGAAAAAGTAGTATAATATTTAAGTTGAAATTTAAAGAAGTTAGGAGGTGTCTCCATGGGAAGACACGGTACAATCGCAGGACGTAAAGCAGCACAGGATTCAAAAAGAGCTGCAGTATTTACAAAATACTCTAGAGCTATCACGGTAGCTGCTAAGAACGGTGGAGATCCGGAATACAATGCGTCACTTAAGGTGGCAATCGAAAAAGCTAAGAGCATTAATTTGCCAAACGATAATATTAACAGAGCCATAAAAAAGGGAACCGGCGAACTGGAAGGCGAGACATATGAAGAATTGAACTTTGAAGGCTACGGCGTAGGCGGAGTTGCCGTTATTGTGGAAGCTCTGACGGACAATAAGAACCGAACTACGGCGGCGGTACGATCGACTTTTGATAAGTTCGGCGGAAACCTTGGAGCACCGGGATGCGTATCCTATATGTTTGCCAGAAAGGGTGTTCTGATCATTGAAAAAACGGATCGTGTAGATGAAGATGTCCTGATGGAAGCAGCCCTTGAAGCGGGAGCGGAAGATATGATCGTTCATGAAGATTCTTTTGAAATACAAACAGAACCTGCCGTCTACACCGATGTACACAGTGCATTGACCGCAGCCGGATATGAACTGCTCGAATCGGATATTGAATATGTTCCGTCCATGGAGTCTGCACCGTCCGACGAACACGATATCAAGAAGCTGAAGAAGATGATCGATATACTGGAAGATAACGATGATGTTCAGAAGGTTCACCATAACTGTTCATTGGATCTGGAAGAGTTTGAATAAATCTTTTTCCAGAACATACTATGCTGTTCCTATTGCAAAATCTGAATGAAATAGTATAATAGTCATATAATATAAATGCAAGAAATCCTGAAGTGTTCGTTAAGGTAGTATAATTCAACCTACACTGTGACCTTGGGAATCCGAGTCTTTGCAGCCTATGTCAGGCCTCCTTTGCAGTGGAAGGCAGAAGCGGAAGCAGGGTACCCCCCTATCTACTGATAGGGTGTGAATTATCACCTGACGGCATGTCGGGATTTTTGTTAGAAAAAAACTTTGTATACAGTATATTACATAACATAAGACAATTCTTACTCTGGGTATTGAATTGTCTTTTTATTTGTGTTATATTGACTAACGTGGACAGTATAAAGCTTTTAACTGTACCACCTTCGTTATTTCTTATTTAATTTATATCAAAGAAGCCTATATCCTAAGGAATGGGACTGACATACCAAGAAAAATGCAAAAAATCTTTTATTTTTTGTGCTTTCAGTTTCAGAAATATGGGCAGCTTATTTAATGAGGCTGCTTTTTTAGTTCACTCAAGTGAGAAAGAACTTTTACAAGGAGAGGCGGACATTTCTTATTACAAGGAGGAAAAAATGTCTTCACAAAACACGAAAGTAAAGTACGCGAGTTCTTTTAGAGAACAATTAACCCCAAGAAGCTTGATTATCGGCAGCCTTGGGGCCGTTATTCTGACCATGAGCTCTATGTTTGTAGCGTTAAAGCTGAGCTCTTTACCATGGCCGATTATGTTTGTTGCCCTTGTCTCTATGTTTGCACTCAAAGCGTGCGGTCATACCAACATAAATGAAATCAATGTGACCCATACTGCCATGTCGGCAGGCGCAATGGTAGCAGGCGGTCTGGCTTTTACTCTGCCGGGAATTTGGATGTTGAACAAGCAGGCAGAAATCAACCCGATGACCCTTATTGTAATAACGGTGGGCGGTGTATTGCTGGGATTGATTTTTACTGCCATGATTCGAAAATATTTTGTTGTGACCAAGGCCTTGCCTTATCCTATGGGACAGGCAGCAGCAGAGGCTCTGCTCGTTGGGGATGCTGGCGGAAAAAAAGCGGTCGTACTGTTTTCATCGATGGGTCTTGCAGCTGTTTTTACGTTGTTAAGAGATGTTTTTCATAAAATTCCGGCAACCTTTATGAACTCTAAAATGCTTTCCTATGGCTCCGGAGGAGGAATCTGGCTTTCTCCGATGCTTATTTCGGTGGGCTACATAATCGGCCCGGTCTTTATCGGCATTTGGTTTCTGGGTGCTGTAATAGGCGATTTCGGTATATTGATAGGCGGACAGCATTTTGGCATATGGGATGCAGCCACGGCTTCTTCCATAAAAGCATCTTTGGGAATCGGTTTAATGGTGGGAACTGGTTTGGGAATTATCCTAAAGGGAATATTACCTCAATCCAAAGAAATATTTGGTGCCATGTTTAAAAAAGACAGCATAGGGGACAGTATCATACCTCTTCGATGGGCTCCGATCGTTATGGTCCTGTTAGCTTTTCTTTTCACTGTATGGGCTCATATGGGCGTGGCAGCTTCTATCGTGACCATACTGGGCGTGTGGGTAGCCACAGCTATGTCAGCACAATGTGTCGGGCAGTCCGGTATTAACCCTATGGAGATTTTTGGAATCATTGTATTGATTGCCGCCAAAGCGGTTTCCTCTATCGGGCAGACGGAGGCATTCTTCGTAGCGGCAGCGGTAGCCGTAGCCTGCGGCCTTGTAGGGGACATCATGAATGACTTTAAGGCGGGCTATATATTAAAGACCGATCCGAAAGCCCAGTGGATCGCAGAGGCTGTTGGTTCCATTATAGGTGCGGTGGTGTCCGTAGCCGTATTGCTTGTTATAGTAGATGCATACGGGGCGGATGTGTTCGGTACGGAAGTATTTCCGGCAGCTCAGGCCAGTGCAGTGGCAGCTATGGTAGGGGGGATATCAAATGTTCCGGCCTTTGTGATCGGACTTGTTGCCGCCACCATATTATACTGCGTCAATTTCCCGGTCATGACCTTGGGATTAGGCGTTTACCTGCCTTTTTATCTGTCTGCTACCGCATTCATAGGCGGAATGCTCCGATTCTTTGCAGATAAAGCCTTTCCTGACTTTGAAAAAAAGGGTACGGGTTCCATTATTGCGTCAGGTCTGCTTGGCGGGGAAGCAATCGTGGGTGTCATACAGGCATTAGTTCTTGCCATTCGAATTATAGCGTAATAGAATAAAGTTAAAAGGAAAAATCAGGAGGATTATTTCTATGAAGGAGATCAATATAAATGAAATAAAAGGGATCCGGGTGGGGCATGCGCAGTCTGCCGCAGCAGGCACGGGCTGTACGGCCATTATATGTGAAACGGGAGCATGGGCAGGTGCTGATGTTCGGGGAGGGGGCCCCACTACCAGAGAAACCGATCTTTTAAAATCTGAAAATATGGTTCAGCAGATCCATTGTGTCATGCTGAGCGGTGGCAGTGCCTACGGTTTGGATGCCTGTTCCGGAGCTATGGCGTATCTGGAGGAGAAGAATATCGGATTTGATGTGGGGGTAGGAGTCGTACCTATTGTATGCGGAGCATCCCTATTTGATTTGGTCGTGGGGAACCGAACCTGCAGACCGGATAAAGAGATGGGGTATGCAGCCTGTGCGGCTTCGGAAAAAAATATGCCGGAGCAGGGCAATGTGGGAGCCGGCACCGGAGCTACTGTCGGAAAATATCTGGGAATCGAACGGCTGATGAAGAGCGGTCTTGGCATCTATGCCGTACAGGCAGGAGACGTGCAGTGTGCGGCTGTAGTAGCTGTAAATGCATTGGGAGATGTTCTGGACGTAGATACCGGTAAAAGGCTTGCGGGAATTTTAAGTGAGGATAAAACGGAAATTGTAAGTACAGAGGAAATCATGTTCTCTGAAATATCCGCATCCAGAAATGTATTCAGCGGAAATACCACTATCGGATGTATCATCACCAATGCGAAGCTGACGAAGCCTCAGGCCAATAAGCTGGCTTCTATTTCTCATAATGGATATGCCAGAGCCATTCGACCCGTTCATACTTCCGCCGACGGAGACTCCATCTTTGTGATGGCCACCGGGGAAGTAGAAGTGGCACCGGATTCTTTGGGAGCTTTGGCGGCCAACGTGATGGCCAAAGCCATCAACAACGCAGTCCTCCATGCCAAACCGGCGTATGGCTTAAAAGCGGCCTCCAATTTTTATCGACTTTAAAAAAATGGAAACAGGAACAACTCTCATACAAAAAATCCGCCGGATTTTATTTCGGCGGATTGCGGATTATGGGAGTTGCTTTTTTATCCATATTTGTTTGATTCTTCTCTGATCACAGCTCAATATGGTAAATTCATAATTTTGATACAGTATTTTATCATTGGGCTGCGGAGCGGAGCTTAATTGTGAATAAATCCAGCCTCCAATGGTATCAATATTTTCTTCTTCAATATTCATCTCCAGCCGTTCACTGATTTCCTCCAGATGAACCTTTCCGTCTACGATATAGCTCCCGTCTTCATTTGTAATGATACCGGGTGTTTCCGCATTGAATTCATCCTGAAGTTCGCCGACGATTTCTTCTAAAATATCTTCCACGGTCACTAATCCGCTTGTCCCGCCATATTCGTCAATAATGACAGCAAGCTGGGTCTTTTCCTTCTTGAATATTTTGAGCAGTTCGCTGATGGACATGGACTCCGGAACAAAATTCACTTCTCGGATAATAGGTTCTATTTTTTGATCTGAACCAATGATCTTCTGTTTGTACAAATCTTTGATGTGGATGAACCCCAGTACGTGATCTTTATCCTTTTGGCAGACCGGGTATCTGGTCAACTGTTTTTCCATGGCAAAGGCTAAAACCTCATCAAAAGAATTCTCGGTGAAGATACATTCCATATCGGTTCGGGGTATCATCACATCGGTTACCGTTTTCTCAGAAAAATCAAAGATATTATCGATGAGAGACAATTCGGTCTTGTCTACCAGTCCATGCTTATAGCTTTCTTCGACCAACAGCTTGATTTCTTCATCTGTATGTGCTTCCTCATGCTCGTTTGCCTGTGAAAGTCCGAACAGCTTTAAAACAAAACTTGTGGTATGGTTAAAGGCCCACATAATAGGGTAGGTGGCCTTATAGAACAGAATTAAAGGAAGAGCGGTATATAGCGCAATTCTTTCTGTGTTGACGATGGCTAAAGATTTCGGAACCAGCTCTCCAAGCACGATATGAAAGGCTGTTATCAAGGAGAATCCCACGATAAAGGAAATGGAATGAACCAAACTGTCCGATAGGTGAAACAATGAAAACAACGGCTCCATCATTTTTGCCACAGCCGGTTCTCCCACCCAGCCCAGTCCTAAAGACGCTAAGGTGATTCCCAGCTGACATGCAGACAAATAAGAATTTAAGCCGTTCACAATGGTCAGCGTATGTCTGGCGCTGCTATTCCCATCATTGACTAAAGTTTCTATTCGAGATTTTCTTACCTTTACCATGGCAAATTCCGTAGCAACGAAAAAGGCATTAAAAAAGACAAGAATCAGCACAATAATAATATTTATCAAATAAGTCATAAATTCGTTATTCTCCTTATTTATAGGTCGTTATAAACCTCTCTTAAGCTTGAATACTGTATATCATACCAAATATTTCAAATTTTAATCTCAGATACGGACAAAATGGACCTCTCTATTCTCAAAAGTTGAAATATAATGAAATCCAATGGATTTAAGGAGCTCCATGACCTCATTATAATGATCGGCAATACAGGCGGGATCATGTGAATCCGATCCAAAAGTGATAATTTCTCCGCCCAGCTTCCTGTATAGAGACAGGATTTCCAAAGTAGGGGTGGTTCGTCCATTTTTAAGATATCTGTAACAGGAAGAATTAAATTCAATTCCTTTTCCATTTTCGATAAGCCTTTTTAAAATATCATGGATCATATCCATATACGGTTTATATTTTGGAATTTGATCAAAAGGAACATATCGGTCGACTACGTTGATGTGTCCCATTACATCAAAATCAGTATAACTTTTTAAACATTCATACGCGTATTCATAATAGCGTTCAAAGGCCTTGGGAATATCCACTCCTTCCGTAAAATATCCTGTATACAGGTCTTTGTGATCCGTACAGTGGAAAGAGCCGATGAGAAAGTCATAGGGAAACGCTTTTGCGGCCGCCTTACATTTTTCTAAGGTCTCACCGTGCTGAATGCCTATTTCCAGTCCTTTAATAATCTTAATTTGATTTTTATATGTTTTTTCTACTTTCAATAAAGTGTCATGATATTTGTTAAAATCGATAACGAAAGGGTACTGGGGGTCCGGATAGTCCGGGTCGTAGTGATCTGTTATGGCTAACTCCTTTACTCCTTTTTGTATGGCGGCCTGAATCATATCTTCGGCGGGTATGACGCAGTCATCCGAGAAAGAAGAATGGGTATGATAATCGTACATATTGATAATCTCCTTGTGTTATATACATGAATTTTGTTATAATAAAATATATTTGTCTTTAACAGGTTGTTTAAATACGAACTGTTTAAAGAACAAATAGTATATTAACTTTGTATTTTATCATAAAACGCACAGATTGAAAAGAGCATGACACCATGATTTCGGAAGAAGAACGAGCATTAATCAAACGGGCGAAAGAAGGAGACGAGGGTAGCTTTGAGACCCTCCTTTTGTCGTGCAAAGGAAAGGCTTATAATATCGCATTGCGGTATGTCAAGGATGAGAATGATGCCATGGATGTATTACAGGAAAGCTTTATAAAAATATTTCGGCATTTAAAAAACTTTAATGAAGAAAGCAAGTTTGAGACCTGGGTATATCGGATTGTTGTCAATGCCTGTTATGACTTCTTAAGGAAAAAGAAAAAGAAATACAGGGAAGTATCCATGGAATCGGAAGATCATCCGGCAGGAGCAGAGCTGGATATTCCGGATGGCGCACCTCCGCCGGAGGAAATGATGCTGAACAGGGAAGAGAGTGCATATATCCTAACGTGTCTTGACAAAATACCGGAAGAACACAAAAAAATAATTATTTTAAGGGATATAACGGGACTTTCCTATGAACAAATTTCAGAGATACTGGAATGCTCCATAGGAACGGTCAAGTCTCGTATATCGAGAGCCAGAAAAAACTTAAAAGAAATCTATTTGAACAATCTGAAGATCCGGGATTCGTGATTTTGAAGGAGAATATTACATAAGGTAAAAGGATGCATGGAACAAAAATCATTTCGATGGTGTCTAAAATAAAGAAAATAATTTTAAGGGAAGGAGATATCATATGACTTGTCCTGAAGCAGAAGACTTATTATCTGCATTTATAGATCACGAACTAGATGAGGAAAAAATGGAAGAAATGCGGGAGCATATAGAAAAATGTCCGCATTGTAAACAAACCGCAGAAGAATTGCAGCATATGATGGCTGATTTATCAAGTCTAAAGGATGTCCCTGTCCCTGAACGGTTCAACCAAAGACTTCACGAAGCACTGGCTGCTGAGGGGAGGCAGATCAGAGCTTCTAAAATGCCTCTTGCGGATGGCAGGAAAAAAATACATTGGAAAAGAATCTATTCTCTGGCAGCAGTTTTTCTGGTTGGTTTATTCTCGGTTATATTGTATAATAATAATTTAGATGACTTTAATAAACAAGATGTATCCTATAGCAATCAAGCGGAGAAGGATGTCCAGCAGAAGGGGGAGTCCAAAGATACTGCTGAGGTTTCGGATAAAAAGGCACAAAACGCCAGTGATTCGTTAAATAAGGCGTACATCCCCTCTGAAAAGGCTACAGGCAATCACGACTCAGCGGTTGAAAAGAAAGCAGCAGCAGCTTCTCAAACAGAACAGGCAGCTAAAGCGGATCGGACGGACTTGAATACTGAGAAAGCAGGAGAGGCTCAAAAAGAGAATGTTCCTGTACAAAGGGAGCCAATAGAAAGCCAGCCGGATGAAGGCCAAAATACAGCAGAAAATCCTCAACTGTTTAAATCGATAACCTTACAGGCAGAGGATAAAGAACTGAACGGTTATTTAGAGCAGCTTCATCAAGTTTTGGCCGAAAGCTGCTACGAAGTGAATTCCTGTACTCAGAATGAAGAAGGAAGCATGTGGATCATTGAGATCACCATTATCACGACGAATTCGGATGGACAAGAAATAAAAGAAAATGCCGTATATTGCGGCCAGGATGGTAGGTTATGGAAAAAAGAATCATAATTATAGATGGGAACAGTTTAATAAATAGGGCATATTATGCCATGCAGAGGCCTATGATGACGAAAGACGGACTGTATACTCAAGGAGTGTACGGTTTTCTTAATATGCTCACAAAAATAGAAAACGATTACGAACCGGCTTATATGGTCGTGACCTTTGATAAAAAGGCGCCTACTTTCAGACATCTGGAGTATGAGGACTATAAAGCAGGAAGAAAAAAAATGCCCCCTGAGCTGGCCATGCAGCTCCCGCTTTTAAAGGAAGTACTGAGTGCCATGAACATTAAAATGGTCGAACTGGAAGGCTATGAAGCGGACGATTTGATCGGAACGATTGCGAGAACGGCAGAAGAGGAAGATCTGGAGCCTTTGATCATCACCGGCGATAAGGATGCGCTGCAGCTTGCTACGGACAGGACAAATGTTTTAATCACCCGAAAGGGCATATCAGAGTTTGAACTCTATGACCAGAACGCTTTTATGGATAAATACGGCTTTACTCCCACACAATTTATTGATTGTAAAGGTTTGATGGGCGATCAGTCGGACAATATTCCGGGAATCCCCGGTGTGGGTGAAAAAACGGCTCAAAAACTGATTTTGGAATATGGTTCTGTAGAGAATCTTCTGAACCAGGTGGAAAAGATGCCGAAAGGGAAGCTTAAAGAAAGAATTGAAGAAAATGCACAGCTGGCTGTTATGAGCAAGAGGCTGGCAACGATCAATACCCATGTACCCATCGATATGGATTTCTCAGAGTATCGGATGGAAGAACCGGATTATGAAAAGCTGGTGGAGCTGTATGTGAAACTGGAGTTCAACAGTTTCTTAAAGCGATTAAAAGCAACCGACCTTAAAGCAGCCAACGAAAAACTGGCTGAATTGAATGGAGAGGATAAGAAATTTGAGAGGAAAGAAAGAAAACAGGTCAAAATTTCTTCCTTGCAGGAATTAGAACAGTTTTTTGCAGAATTAAAGTCTCAGGAAGAGGTTGCCCTAAAAGTATATTCGGATAAAAACCATAAATCTGCGCCAACTGTTTACGGAATTGGAATTATGTCAACAGAAAAGACTGCTTTTATAAAATGTGATGAAAATAATAAAATACTCCAGTCTTTTGCCGCTCAAGCAGTAGAAAAAAGATTAAAAATATATGGGTATTATTTAATAAACGACTACTATGTGCTCTTAACAGCCCTGATTCATGAAAATCTTATAAAAAATGTGGCCGAGCAGGGATATTTCTTTAACACTATTTTCGATTGTGCCATAGCACAATATGTTTTGGATCCATCCAAAAGCAATTATGAATTAAAGACCATAGCTTTTGAATTGCTTCATACAGAGATTGAAAATGAAGAAGAATTTATGGCGGCCAACGGCCAATTAAATCTTTTCACAGATGCAAGCCAAAGCTATTTGGAATATACCGCAAAATGGGCTGAAACTCTTGAAGAAATGCGGTTTATTCAGGAAGCCATGCTGAAGCGGGAAGAGTTAGAGAACGTATACTACAAGGTAGAGCTTCCATTGATTGAACCGATGGCTTCTATGGAATGTTATGGATTTAAGCTGGATAAGGAAGAACTGATAACAGCGGGAAAATCTATCTCAGAGCAGCTGGAGGTGCTTACCCATAAAATTTATGAATATGCCGGAGAAGAATTCAATATTAATTCGCCGGTACAGCTTGGAACAATTTTATTTGAAAAAATGGGGCTGCCTGCGGGAAAGAAAACCAAACGGGGTTATTCGACCAGTGCAGAAATTTTGGAGAAAATAAAAGACGAACACGATATTATTCCATGTATCCTGGAATACAGGACTCTGTCCAAGCTAAAGGGAACGTACATTGACGGTCTGCTTCCTTTGGTTCATGAGGATGGAAGAATTCATGCCCATTTCCAACAGACAGTAACAGCTACAGGAAGAATAAGCTGTACCGAACCAAACCTTCAAAATATTCCGATTAAACAGGAGCTTGGAAGAAAGCTCAGAAAAGCATTTATATCAGAAGATCATTTTACCTTAGTCGGTGCGGATTATTCTCAAATCGAGCTTAGGGTTCTGGCTCATATGTCGGAAGAGCAGCATTTGATCGACGCCTTTAATCACGGAGACGATATTCACAGAATTACCGCCGCCAGAGTTTTTAAAGTACCGGAGGAGGATGTCACGGCACTCCAGCGAAGCAATGCCA
>ENA-UOOI01003700-UOOI01003700.1-fermentation-metagenome-genome-assembly--contig:-NODE-3700-length-11116-cov-4.539101_pt1 | contig 11116 bp, 10 predicted proteins | sample MGYA00245779_ERZ724027 | MGnify/ENA primary metagenome ERZ724027 (study PRJEB28704, sample SAMN03018318) | fermentation metagenome | biome: anthropogenic terrestrial biome; feature: soil; material... | reverse complement strand
ACCCGCAATCGGGATCTTCCCTTTCATAAAGGTCCTGCCCCCCGACGGGCAGACAATGAAAAGGGGCTGCTACAAAACTTTCGTTTTGCAACAGCCCCTTTTTGATATTCGCCTCATGTCCAAAGCAAGGAAAAGCGCAAAAATGTCGTACTAAGTGTCGTACTAAAACAGTAAGGCCGCATGAATCCCAAAAATTCAGGATTCATGCGGCTTTTGAGTGGTGGACGCAACGGGACTCGAACCTGTGACCTCTCGCGTGTGAGGCGAACGCTCTAACCAGCTGAGCTATGCGTCCGAATTAGAGGTTGAAGGCTTGGATGTTGAAGGTTAGAAAGGGCAAATCCGGGAGATGCCTCTGACACTCGCGGGCAATAAAATGCCATACGCGCCTACGGCGACCCCGACTGCGATTTCTGCTGAAAAGGCGCTGACTCTTCGCACCGGGTACGCTTTTCCCTTTTCCTGCAGTCAATTTAGAACGGCACGGCTTGAAAGCGGCGACACGCCGCTGGTGACCCGGGCGAGAATCGAACTCGCGTTACCGCCGTGAAAGGGCGGTGTCTTAGCCGCTTGACCACCGGGCCAAATAGAGTTTAGCTCTTGAGAGATGTAGGATATTAGAAAAGGTCAAGAGCCAAAAGAACCTGCCGGAAGCCACCTCCGACCCTCGGGACAACCGCAGCAATCAAACGATAGCATCCGCAAGCCCGGAGCATCAGGTTCCCGCCGCCGGTTTACGGAGTCCTTTTCCTTTCTAATTCTCTAACATCCAATCCACTAAAACTCCAATTGGTAGCGGCAATTGGATTCGAACCAACGACGCTTCGGGTATGAACCGAATGCTCTAGCCAACTGAGCTATGCCGCCATAATTCTCCACTTTTTTAACAGCGGAGCATTACTTATTATAAACCATTTCGGCTCTGCTTGTCAACAAATCTGCGAAATTATTTTCTCAGGCCCACTCGGCGCCGGACCGCAAAAACGTCCCCGAAATCCGGCGGCACCGCCTTCAGGTGGAGACGGCATAGTTCGGCGCCTCTTTCGTGATCTGGATGTCGTGCGGATGGCTCTCGCGCAGGCCGGCGCCGGTAATCTTGACGAATTTCGCCTTGGAATGCAGCTCGTCGATATTGGCACACCCCGTATACCCCATGCCGGCGCGCAGGCCGCCGACCATCTGGTACACCGTCTCGGAAAGCGGCCCCTTGTACGGCACGCGGCCCTCCACGCCCTCCGGCACCAGCTTTTTGGAATCCTGCTGGAAATACCGGTCGCGGCTGCCCTGGTTCATGGCGGCCAGGCTGCCCATCCCGCGGTAGACCTTGAACTGGCGGCCCTGGTACAGCTCGGTCTCCCCGGGCGATTCCTCGCAGCCGGCGAAAAGCGACCCCACCATGACCACGTTGGCGCCCGCGGCCAGCGCCTTGACGATGTCGCCCGAATATTTGATGCCGCCATCCGCGACGATCGGGATTCCCGCCCGCTGCGCGGCGCAGGCCGCGTCGTAGATGGCGGTGACCTGCGGCACGCCGATGCCCGCGACGATGCGCGTGGTACAGATGGAGCCCGGCCCGATGCCGACCTTCACGCAGTCGGCCCCCGCGTCGATCAGCGCCTTCGTGCCCTCCGCCGTGGCCACGTTGCCGGCGATCAGCTGCAGGTCGGGGTAGGCCTTTTTCACCTGGCGGACCGCCCGGATGATCCCGCTGTTGTGCCCGTGGGCGGAATCCAGCACGACCACGTCCACCTGGGCGTCGGCCAGCGCGCCGACGCGGTCGAGGACATCCCGCGTCGCGCCGATCGCCGCGCCGCACAGCAGGCGGCCGTTCGCGTCCCTTGCGGAATTCGGGTACTGCACCGCTTTCTCAATATCCTTGATGGTGATAAGGCCTTTGAGGTTCCCCCCGGCGTCCACGATAGGCAGCTTCTCAATCCTGTGTCTGCGGAGGATGTCCTTCGCCTGGGTCAGCGTGGTCCCCACGGGCGCCGTGACCAGATGCTCTTTCGTCATGACGGCGGAGATCGGCTGGCTGAAATCGGGACCTTCCATAAACCGCAGATCGCGGTTGGTGATGATGCCCACGAGACGGCCGCTCTCGCAGATCGGCACGCCTGAGATGCGGTACCGCGACATGAGCTGTTCCGCGTCGTGCACGGAATTTTCCGGCGACAGATAAAACGGATTGACGATGACGCCGTTCTCCGACCGCTTCACGCGGTCCACCATGTCGGCCTGGCGCGCGATCGGCATGTTCTTGTGGATGATGCCGATCCCGCCCTCGCGGGCGATGGCGATCGCCATCTTCGTCTCCGTGACCGTGTCCATCGCCGAGGTCATCAGCGGTATGTTCAGCCGGATCTTCTCTGTCAGCTGCGTGCCGATGTCCACCTCTTTGGGCAGGACGTTCGATTCCCCCGGAATCAGCAGAACGTCGTCGAACGTGAGGGCTTCCTTTACAAACTTTTCCGCGTAGTTCGTATTTAACATGCCGTTCCTCCCGAATTCAGCCTCATTGCCGAATGGACGGGCTGAACGCCCGTCCATTTCTATTTTATTTAGTTATAGATTTTAACATTTTCCCGGGAGGTTATCAAGTATCTTGCCGAATTATCACTCCATCGGGTTGTAGAACGCCAGGCCAAGTCTGACGGTGGCAAACGGGAAGGCTTTAAACGTCCGGTCCAAAGAGCAGCACAATCGCGATTATTTCTATACGGTGACAGCCGTCGATGAGGCCGGTTCGACAAGCGGAGTCTACACGGCGGTCCCCGGGGAGACGCCGATTCGCTGCTGCATCGTGACGGTGCTGAATCCTGTCAACCCCTTCAATCCTTTTGGAGATACGGATCCGAAGCGGCGGAGCGTATCGACCTCAAACTCGGGGAGAGCCTGAATTATCGGGTCACAACGATCGGCACGGATGATCCGCCGATCGTTACGGCCGCGAATCCGAAAGCCATAAAGATCGTATAAACCGGAAAAGGGGACTACGACAACGTGGATCGACGAGCGGGGTTTATCGGTCATTGCCCGGTGATTTACCGGTATGCGACGAGATCATAACGGTCACGGCACCGTAAATCAATTTTTTATAGACCCCGGGTCCGGCCGGAACAGGCCCGCGCGCCGTTTGACTCCGGCGCCTTTTTCGTGTATTGTTGGAGTATGCAAAAACAGCGGCGCGCGTACGGCCGGAACGGGCTACGCCTGCGGACCGTCCGAAAGCGCATGTAAAGCCCGCGGGAGCGTCCCCTGACTCTCCCGCCTGAGAAAACTCGGATTTTTCGCCGCGCCCTATGGCGGGGCTTGCGTGCAGGCTCAGCCTGCCGGAGAGGAGGAAACGGCATTGCGGTATCTCGGGTGTCATCTGTCGGCGGCGAAAGGGTTCCTCGCGATGGGGAAGGACGCGGTGAAGGCCGGGGCGAACACATTTCAGTTCTTCACGCGCAACCCGCGCGGGGGGCGCGCGAAGGCGATCGACCCGAAGGACGTGGAGGCGTTCCTCGCGCTCGAAAGGGAGCACGGCTTCGGGAAGATCGTCGCCCACGCGCCGTATACCATGAACGTGTGCTCCGCGGAGGAAAAAACGCGGGAGTTCGGCAACACCGTCCTGCGGGACGACCTTAAGCGGATGGAGGCGGTGCCGGGCAACTACTATAACTTCCACCCTGGCAGCCACGTGGGGCAGGGCGTGCGGGAGGGCATCCGCCTCATCCGCGAGGCGCTCAACGCGGCGCTGCGGCCGGAGCAGACCACCACCGTGCTGCTCGAGACCATGTCCGGCAAGGGCAGCGAGGTGGGGGGCCGCTTCGAGGAGCTGCGCGAGATCCTCGACGGGGTGGAGCTGCGCGATCAAATGGGCGTCTGCCTCGACACCTGCCATGTTTCGGACGCCGGCTACGACGTCGCGGGCGACCTCGACGGCGTGCTGCGCGAATTCGACCGCGTCATCGGTCTGGACCGGCTCCGCGCGGTCCACCTGAACGACAGCATGAACGCCCCCGGCAGCCGGAAGGACCGGCACGAAAAAATCGGCGAGGGCACCATCGGCTTCGAGGCCCTGATGCGCGTGGTCAACCATCCGCTCCTGCGCGGCCTGCCGTTCATTCTCGAGACCCCGAACGACCTCGCCGGCCACGCGGCGGAGATCGCGCGCATCCGCGGGGCTTACGGCGGATGACCGCGCGCGGCCCGGTTTTTTGCATTGCGCCTTCCGCGTCCGCATACGCATAAAATAAACCGGAAAGAGCGGGCCGGCGGGGAACGGGGGCAGCCATGAAACTGGTATGGAGCGGGTTGGGACGGCGGAGACGGCCGGCGCCGCCGCGCAAAAATCCGGGACCGGCCGGCCGCAGGGAGAAAATTTGGGGATGGGCGATCCTGCTGGCCGCGGCCGTTCTGACCGTGCTGCTCATGGCCCTGCTGGTGCGCCCGCTGCGGGAGCTCGTCGCCGATCCCCAGCGCCTGCGGTCGTTCCTCCGCGCGCAGGGCGCGTTCGGGGCCGCCGTGTTCTGGGGGATCCAGATCCTGCAGGGGGTTCTGCCCGTTCCGCTCGAGCTGACGGCGGCGGCTGGCGGGTATCTGTTCGGCCGGATGCAGGGCTTTCTGCTCAGTATTTCCGCCGCGGCGGTCTCGACGGCGGCCATCTACCTGTTCACCGTGGAATTCGGCCACCGCGCCGTGGACCGCTTTTTCCCGCCGGCGAGGCAGCGCGGGGCCAAGTGGTTCCGAAACGAGAGGCTGCGGGACTGGACCACGTTCCTCGTCTTTCTGGTGCCGGGCACGCCGAAGCGCCTGTTCGTCTTTACGGCGGGGCTCGTCCCGCAGGATTTCCGGCGGTTCCTGCTGATTTCGACCGCGGCGCGCGTCCCTTCCCTGCTCGCGTGCTCGTTCGGCGGCAGCGCCATCGGCTCCGGGGATTACCGGCTGGGCGCGGGCCTGCTCCTGCTGGTCTGCGCGGTCGGGACCGCGGGCGGCCTGCTGTACCGAAGGGCGCAGCGGGGTCGGAAGGGGCCGTGACGCGCGGCGCTTTATGGCTCTAAAACTTTCCCCCGGTGAAGCAATCGTCAATTTCACGCGCGCAATGGGGCCGATTATTGGTTACGTTTTTCCTTGACGAGCCCGCGGCCGAAATGGTATAATTGTGGTTAAATATTCATAAGAAGACCGCAAGGGAGTGGTTTGGGATGGTCAGCGGGGCGGAAATGATGGTCCGGTGCCTGGAAAACGAGAACGTCGGGATGGTTTTCGGGTATCCCGGGGCGGCGATCTGCCCGTTTTACGACTTTCTGGGCCGTTCGTCCATCCGGCACATCCTGGTGCGGCAGGAACAGAACGCCGCGCACGAGGCGAGCGGCTACGCCCGCGCTTCCGGCGCGCCGGGGGTCTGCGTCGCCACGTCCGGCCCGGGCGCGACCAACCTGATCACGGGCATCGCGGCGGCCTACATGGATTCCATCCCGCTGATCGTGATCACGGGGCAGGTCAACTCGTGGCTGCTCGGCCGCGACGTTTTCCAGGAGGCCGACATCACGGGCGCGTGCGCATCCTTCACGAAGCATTCCTACCTGGTGAAAGACGCGAAAGAGATCCCGCGCATCTTCAAAGAGGCGTTCCACATCGCCTCGACCGGCCGGAACGGCCCCGTGCTGATCGACGTGCCGACGGACGTGCAGAACGCGACCGTCGAGTCGTTCGTCTACCCGCAGAAGGCGCAGATCAGGGGGTACAGGCCGCGCACGCAGGGCCACGCCATGCAGGTCCGCAAGGCGGCCGAGGCCGTCGCCAGGGCGGAGCGCCCGCTGCTGGTGTGCGGCGGGGGCGTGGTTTCGGCCGGTGCGCGGGACGAGCTGATCTCGTTCGCCGGGCGGACGAAGATCCCCGTCGTCTCCACCATGATGGGCCTCGGCGTCGTGCCGATGGACAGCCCGCTGTACCTCGGGATGATCGGCATGCACGGGCACAAAAACGCCAACGAGGCCATGCGCGAGGCGGACCTCATTCTGCTGTGCGGCGCGCGCGTGGGGGACCGGGCCGTCTCCGATCCGCAGCAGGTGTCGGAGGGCACGGTCATCGTACATATCGACATCGACCCGGCGGAGATCGGCAAAAACATGGAGGTCGACATCCCCATCGTGGGCGACATCCGCCTGGTCCTCCGCGCCCTCTCGGCGCAGGTGGAGTGCACGGCCCCGGCCGCGTGGCAGGAGCGCGTGCGGGCCGAAAAGGCCGCCTTCCTGCCGAAAGGCAAGCCGCGCGGGGGGAAGGGCACGCTGGAGCCGAGGTCCTTCCTGCGGGCGCTTTCCGCCATGATGGAGCCCGACGCCATCCTCTGCGCCGACGTGGGTCAGAACCAGATCTGGGCCGTGAACAATTTCAACGTCAAAGAGGGGCGGTTCCTCACGTCGGGGGGGCTGGGCGCCATGGGCTACGCGCTGCCCGCCGCCATCGGGGCCAAGCTGGCGAAACCGGAGCGGCAGGTGGTCTGCATCTGCGGCGACGGCTCGTTCCAGATGTGCATGTGCGAGCTGGCGACCCTGAAGCGCGAGGGCCTGCCCATCCTGATCGTGCTGATGCAGAACGACCGCCTCGGCATGGTCTGGGAGATCCAGAAGAAGCAATACGGGCGCTGTCCGGCGACCGTGCTGGACGGGAACCCCGATTTCGTAAAACTGGCCGGCGCCTACGGCATCCCCGCGGCGCGTGCCGAAGACAACGCGCAGGCCGAGCGCCTCGCGCGCGGTATGCTGGCGTCGAACGGGCCGGCGCTCCTCGTGTGCGCCGTCGACCCCGACGAGCCGACGCTGTAAAGGAGGGCGGTCATGAAAAACACGCTTTCCGTCCTTGTGGAAAACCAGCCGGGCGTCCTCTCGAAGGTCGCGGGGCTCTTCTCGCGCCGCGGCTTCAACATCGACAGCCTTGCCGTGGGCACCACGGAAAACCAGAAGATCTCCCGCATGACCATCGTGGTCGACGGAGACGCCCATCTCGTCGAGCAGGTGGAAAAGCAGCTCAACAAGCTGATCCCGGTCATCAAGGTCAAGGTGCTCGAGCCGGGCCGCTTCATCGGCTGCGAACCGTCGCTGGTGAAGGTAAGCTGCAAGATCCGGCAACACGCCGAGATCATGAACATCGCGGAGCTGATGGGCGCCTCCATCGTGGACGTGGCGCCGCAGTCCCTTACCCTGCAGTTCACCGGCAGCGAGGAACGCGCCGAGACCCTGCTGGGGCTGCTCAAGCCCTACGGCATCAAAGAGGTCGTGCGCGCGGGAATGATAGCCATCGAAAAGGGCGCGGTGACCGCGCTGTCAAGCGGCGTGGCGCCGCAGCCGGGCCGCGCCGTTCAGCCAGGTGAAAAAAATTGACTGATCTTGGCGCGAGTGTTTAAGAAACACTTCCGGCGGCATGCGCCATAGCCAGAACCTGACATACTTTGAAACAAAACGCCAAAGCCTAACACTTTTCCGTTTGTTTAGAGCTCATCCGCGGATCAGCTCTCAATATTCTGCCGAAAGGCAAGGAGGAAAAACAAAATGCCAAAGATCTATTATGACGCCGACTGTGACATCAACGTGCTGAAAGGAAAGACCGTCGCCATTCTCGGCTACGGCAGCCAGGGCCATGCGCATGCGCTGAACCTGCGCGACAGCGGGGTCAATGTGATTGTAGGGCTGTACGAGGGAAGCAAAAGCAAGGAAAAGGCCGAGGCCAAGGGCTTCAAGGTGGTTTCTGTGGCGGAGGCGACCCGCACGGCCGACATCGTCATGGTGCTGATCCCCGACGAGAAGCAGGCGGACGTCTATAAGTCCGAGATCGCCCCCAACCTGACCGAGGGGAAGGCGCTCGCGTTCGCGCACGGCTTCAACATCCACTTCAAGCAGATCGTCCCTCCGAAAAACGTCGACGTGTTCATGATCGCCCCGAAGGGACCGGGCCACACCGTCCGCAGCGAATACGTCGCGGGCAAGGGCGTTCCGGCGCTCATCGCCGTGGAGCAGGACTACACCGGCCACACGCTCGAGATCGGCCTCGGCTACGGCGCGGCGATCGGCGCGGCGCGGGCGGCCCTGATGGAGACGACGTTCCGCATCGAAACCGAGACCGACCTGTTCGGCGAGCAGTGCGTGCTGTGCGGCGGCGTGACCTCCCTGATGCAGGCCGGGTTCGAGACGCTGGTCGAGGCCGGCTACGCCCCGGAGAACGCGTACTTCGAGTGCATCCACGAGATGAAGCTCATCGTCGACCTGATCTACCGCGGCGGCTTCAAGCTGATGCGCTACTCCATCTCCGACACGGCGGAGTTCGGCGACTACGAGTGCGGCAAGCGCCTCGTGACCGACGAGACCAAGAAGGAAATGAAGAAGATCCTCGGCGAGATCCAGGACGGCACCTTCGCCTCGAAGTGGATCGCCGAGAACAAGAGCGGCGGCCGCGCGCACTTCCTGGCCGAGCGCCGCATCCACGCGGAGCACCCGCTGGAAAAGACCGGCGAAGAACTGCGGAAGATGTACTCCTGGTACAACCAGCCGATCGACGACTGACCGACCGGCCGCGGCCGGGGGAGGTTTTTGCGTATGTGGAGCCGAGCCATTCTGAAACAAAACGCCAGGACCGCGCTTTCCGGGAAATTCGCGACGGCTTTCGCGGCCTGCCTGATCGTCGATTTCATCTCCTCCCTCTTTCAGTTTTTCGGGGGAGGCGCGGACCTGCAGGAGGCCGCCGCTTCCGGGCGGGCTCTCGAGCCGTCGGGGAAATGGGGCGGCCTGGGCTTCCTGTCCATGCTGTTCTACGTCTTCGTGGTTCTGGTGCTCGCGGTGGGTCTGGCGCGCTTCTTCGTGCAGAACCGCTTCGGCACGACGGACATCGGCACGGTGTTCAGCGGCTTTCGGCTCGGCTACGGCAACTGCGTCGCCGCCATGTTCGTCACGAACCTGTTCATCGGCCTGTGGTCCCTGCTGCTCCTCGTGCCCGGCGTCGTCAAGTGGCTGGAGTACCGGATGGTGAAATACATCCTTTCGGACAACCCCTCCATGCCGGGCGCCCGCGCGCGGCAGATCAGCGGCATGATGACGCGGGGCGAGAAGGGCAACGTGCTGCTGCTGGTGCTGTCGTTTTTTGGCTGGTACCTTCTGGCGGCGATTCCGGCGGCCGTTTTCAGCCGGTTCCTGCGCCCCGTCGGCATGATGCTCAGCGTCGTCACGGTCAGCCTGGTCGGCGCCTATTACAACGCGACGTTCGCGGAGCTCTACATCTACATGCGCACCCGCCTGATCGCGAGCGGAGCGGTCAGCCCCGCCGAGTTCGGGCTGGTTCCGCCGGCGCCGCCGGCCACATGAAAAAAGTCTTTTGTGTCCCCGGCTGCCGCGATAACACGGCCGGGGACACAAATTTTGTCCGGAAGAAAAATCTTTGGAGGGGATGCGGTGATGGATTTCGACGCGGCCGTTTTCGATCTGGACGGCACGCTGCTGGACTCGCTGGGGATGTGGGACAGTCTGGACGCCGTTTTTCTGAAAAAAAGGGGGCTGGGGGCCCCGGCGGATTACTCGGCGGCGGTCAACGCCATGTCGTTCCAAGAGGCGGCGGAGTACACCGTGCGCCGGTTCGGCCTTGCCGACACGCCGGACTCGCTGATGCGCGAATGGGACGCCCTCGCCGCCGAGGCCTACGAGAACAGCATCCCCCTGAAGCCCGGCGCGAAGGAATTTCTGCTTTCCCTCCGGGCCGCGGGCAAAAAGCTGGGCGTCGCCACGGCGCTTTCGCCGCGGCTGTACGGCCCCGCGCTCCGGCGGAACGGCGTCTACGGCCTGTTCGACGCGTTCGCCCACCTCGGGGAAGTGAAGCGCGGCAAGGGCTTTCCGGACATCTACCTGCTGGCCGCCAAACGGCTGGGCGCGCCGCCGGAGCAGTGCGCCGTGTTCGAGGACGTGCTGCCCGGCGTCCTCGGCGCGAAGGCGGCGGGGATGAAGGCGATCGGCGTGTACGATCCTTCCTCAAAGGAAGACGAGGAGAAAATGCGCGCGGCTGCGGACGGGTATCTGGAGCGATGGCCGGCGGAAGGGCTCGCCGGCCTTCGAGAAAAACGGGAGACGCAGGGAGGGAACCGATGAAAGTAGACGGCGTGATTCTGGATGTGGACGGAACGCTGTGGGATTCGACCGAGATCGTCGCCAAGGCCTGGACACAGGCCGCCCGCGAGGAAAAGCTGGACGGGATCGTCGTCACCCCGCGGATGGCGAAAGAGCAGTTCGGCAAGACCATGAAAACGATCGCCCGCAATCTTTTCGGCGGCCTGTCGGAAGAGGAGCGGGCCCGCCTGATGGAAAGGTGCAGCCGCCGCGAGCAGCAGGCGCTGCGGGAGACGACGGCCTGCCTGCTGTACCCGGGCGTACGCGAGACGATGGAAACCCTTTCCGCCTCCCGCCGGCTGTTCATCGTCAGCAACTGCCAGAAGGGGTATATCGAGCTGCTCCTTGCGAAAAATCACCTGGAGCCGTTCGTCACGGATTTTGAATGCTACGGCAACAACGGGAACGAAAAAGGCCCGAACATCCGGCTGGTCGTGGAGCGCAACGGGCTCTCTTCGCCGGTCTACGTGGGCGACACGGCGGGCGACCGGGAATCTTCGGCCGCCGCTGGCGTTCCGTTCATCTACGCCGCCTACGGCTTCGGCCAGGTGACGGACTACGCCGCCAAGATCGAGTCGTTTCCCGAACTGCCCGGGGTTCTGCTTGGCGACGGGAAACCACAGTCAGACTCCATCAGATTTTAAATCGCCCCCGTGGGGGAACGCATAGGAGAACAGATCCTCTTTTTCGGCCTCGGAAGCCTCCAGATGCAGGAATGATAATTTCTGAAACCGTTCCCGGCCGTCCGGCGGCATTTTCTCCATGAAATACCGTTCCTCGCTCTCTATTTTGCGGAGCGTTTCCCGGTATTCCTCACTTTGCGGGCCGCCGTGTTCCGATGGGATAATATCGCCGCGATACAGGCCGCGCAGAATGCTTTTCATGTCAGCAGCCCCTTTCTTTCCAGCCCAGTTATGGTAACGGCATTCCGCCGATAAAAATATAAATAAGACAGACGACGGCGAGTGAAAGCAGGTCAAGCCAGA
>ENA-UOOI01003699-UOOI01003699.1-fermentation-metagenome-genome-assembly--contig:-NODE-3699-length-11124-cov-4.933147_pt1 | contig 11124 bp, 9 predicted proteins | sample MGYA00245779_ERZ724027 | MGnify/ENA primary metagenome ERZ724027 (study PRJEB28704, sample SAMN03018318) | fermentation metagenome | biome: anthropogenic terrestrial biome; feature: soil; material... | reverse complement strand
GGCTGAAAAGCTGCTTTGATATAAGAGAGGAAACCGGAACAACCGGTACAAAAGATACAATGCTCCTGAAAAAAGCAGGGGCACAAAAAGTTTATCTGATACGGGCTTTTAAGGAAAGTATAAGAGAGGCCTTAGAAGATGCGCTGAAATCTGTGCCGGACAATGCACTTATATTATGTGAGTCCAACAGCGCACGTCTGGTGGCAAAACCGGCTCTCTTCATTATGATTCAGAGCAGCACAGCCTCCGTGGTAAAGCCAGCTGCGAAGGCTGTGCTGGAATATGCCGATATCATCCTGCCACAGGATGAAAGGGCTTTTGCCGAATTCGTTCATGGCGGGCTGGCCCAAAAACATAATTCCTATTTCAAATAGCTCCTAAGTGTTACTTGCGATATACTGCACTATTCCACAACAGTTCATTCTTAAACTGGCGGATATTTGTGTCCTTGTCAATATAAACGGCTTCGATTCCCATACTTGCCGCCCAGTCTCCCATCTGCTCTGCAGTCAGGTCATAGGAGAATGCAGTGTGATGTGCGCCGCCTGCTAAGATCCATGCTTCGGCTCCTGTCAAAAGATCTGGTTCCGGTGTCCAGAATGCGGTGGCAACCGGAAGCTTCGGCATCGGTTTCTCTGTCTTTCTGCAGTTTACATCGTTGATGATCAGACGGAATCTGTCCCCTAAGTCAATCAGCGATGTTGCCACAGCGTGCCCTCCTTTTGCCGTAAACACAAGTCTTGCCGGGTCTTCTCTGTCACCCATGGAAAGGGGCTGCTCCTTGATGCTGATCTTGCCTTCAGCAATGCTCGGGCAAACCTCCAGCATGTGTGCCTGCAGAATTCCTTCTTTTCCGGGTACAAGATTATATGTGTAATCCTCCATGAAAGAAGTTCCCTTTGCATCTTTCATCCCGCCTGTCATAATTTTCATCAGGCGAACCATAGCTGCCGTTTTCCAGTCACCCTCTCCGCCAAATCCATAGCCTTTTTCCATCAATCTCTGGATTGCAAGTCCCGGCAGCTGTTTCAGATTTCCAAGATCGCCAAAATGTGTCACGATTGCCTGATAGTTCTTTTCCTCCAGGAATCTTTCAAAACCAATTTCTATTCCTGCCTGAACCTCTACATGTCTGCGGAACTCCTTTTCATCTCTGCCTTCCAGAAGAATCTCATATTTGTCATAATATTCTTCCACTAATGTATCAATATCTGCCTGAGAAACAACTGCCACAGCCTCTGTAATCTCATTTACCGGGTAAGCATCTACTTCCCAGCCAAACTTAATCTGAGCCTCGACTTTATCGCCCTCCGTCACAGCGACATTTCTCATATTATCCGCAATACGCATAACACGGATGTGACTGCTCTCGATAACTCCGACTGCAGTTCTCATCCATGAGCCAATCTTTTTCTGGACTTTCTCATCAGCCCAATATCCCACAACAATCTTACGTTCCATGCCCAGACGGCTGAAAATATGGCCGTACTCTCTGTCACCGTGCGCTGCCTGGTTCTCATTCATGAAATCCATGTCGATGGTATCATATGGGATTTCCTGATTAAACTGTGTGTGTAAATGCAGCAACGGTTTTCTATATTCCTGAAGCCCGAGAATCCAGGACTTAGCAGGTGAAAATGTGTGCATCCAGGTGATAACACCGGCACAGCTCCCATCCATATTTGCCTCATTAAATGTCTTCCTGATTAATTCATTTGTGATAAGCGTTGGTTTCCACACCACTTCGTATGGAAGATTGCCGGAGGCATTCAGCACCTCCACAATTTTCTTTGAATGCGCTGCCACATGCGCCAGGCATTCATCCCCATATAAATCCTGTGATCCGGTGCAAAACCAAAATTGATAATTCTTTGTCTTTAACATAGCTTCATTCTCCTTTACTATTGTATATTTACACGTAGCTGATGATTTAATACGTTTTATGATTTCATTATAGAAAAATCCAGACGTCAGTTTCAATTTCATAACTCTGCCATTATTTCAAAAAAGTTACCTAATCCGACCGATTATAAAATTATTGTGATATACTATAAGAAATTCAATTGGCGAGAGCCAAACAGTGAAAAAACTGTGGGTTTTTGAGCTTGGTTCTGAATAGTTACACTCATTTTAAAAAGAAAGGAGGTTCCGGCATGAATGATCCAGTATTAAATCTGCCAGAACTATGCCGTCAGATTATATCCAGCAGCAGTAAGGAATTAGCTCCTGAGCATAGGCTTGGACCCCGCCTGGTATGCCCGGAATATTCCAAATCTATTCCGGAAGTAAAGACCTATCCTCTGCCAACCGATGAGCGTATTTTTGCACTTTGTTGGAATATTGCTTCTGATTCCACTATTTATGCCACCATGTGCCCTTCTCCAGAGCCCTTTCGTTATCATCGTTCCTTTGAATCCGGCACTATGACTCAGCTCCACACCCACGATTACATTGAACTGGCCTATGTAGTGGAGGGAGCCTTCCACCAGAAAATCCTCGGCAATAATATTGTTTTTCAGAAGGGAGAGCTGTGTCTGGTTGATAAGAACTGCCTGCATCAGGACTATTTGCGCGAAGAGCCCGCTGTGATTTTGTTTCTTGGAATGTCAAATGACATGTTTTCAGAAATTATGGATGAAAATATTACAACGCAAAAAATCATTGCCTTTCTCCAGTCAGCTTTAATGAAGCAGAAGGATGTCCGGCAATATCTGTACTTTACACCAGGGAACACGGCCGGTCACGAGATAGAAGATTATTTTTATCTGCTTTTGAAAGAGCTGCATGAAAGAAATGTTGGTTACCGCTATATATGTAAAGGAATTCTGCTTAGAATTTTCCGTATTCTGAGTACCGAATACGATTTTTCACTGTCCGGAGAGCAGCGGCGGACCATGAGTTGGATCGTCTTCGAAGAAGTTTCAGAGTATATTCAGCGCAATTATGCCCATATCACAATTCAGGAACTGGCGGACACCTTCCATTTCCAGGAAGATTATTTTAATCGTCTGATTAAGAACAATACCGGACTGACCTACTCTGCATATGTCCAGCAAATCAGACTGGAGAGAGCGGAGCAGCTTTTGACCGACACACAGAAAAGTGTAGAAGAAATTTCAGAGATTGTGGGATATCATAATAAAGGATATTTCTATAAGATCTTCCGGGAGAAATATGGGACGACACCTTCAAGATACAGAAAAAACTCATAGGAAAGTAGCCCGAATAGGGCGGATTTCGAATGTTTTCAGGATTGCGGGAGCACAAAGTACAAAGCAATCCGTAGGTATTATGGGGCAAAAAGACTTTTGCCCCTATCATCATTATGTTCTGAATTGCATTATTTTTTCTTCAGAAATTTCTTGTAATAGTCGTCGTGTACCGACTTAATTACTTTACTTAGCATAAACAACGCTAGAATGTTCGGAATTACCATCATGGAGTTGAAGCAGTCGGCCATGTTCCATACCAAGTCTACCTGTGCCAGGGAGCCCAGTACAACGCATACCGCCACCAGCACAGCATATATCCTTACTGCTTTTGTACCAAATAAGTATTTTACATTGGCTTCGCCGAAGAAATACCAGCCTATGATTGTGGAAAATGCGAAGAAGAACAGACAAACCGCGATAAAGATGTCTCCTCCTTTTCCGTACAACGTAGAAAATGCGAACTGACTCAGTTCTGCGCCTGTCTTTCCGGATGGGATTGACTTTGTAGTAATGATTACAAATGCTGTCATGTTCAGAACGATAAAGGTATCAATGAACACCCCTATCATTGCCAGAAATCCTTGTTCTACCGGATGATCCACTTTTGCTACAGCATGTGCATGAGGTGTGGAACCCATACCTGCTTCATTGGAGAAAAGTCCTCTGGCAACGCCTTTCGTGAGAGCCAGTTTAATAGTTGCGCCTACTGCACCGCCGGTCACTGCTGAAGGCTTGAATGCACCGACAAATATTGATGCGAATGCATATGGGATATTTTTGTAGTTGTAGAAAATGACAATCAGTGATCCTATGATGTAAAGAACCGCCATAAACGGTACTATGATTTCTGTAACCTTTGCAATTCTCTTCATGCCGCCCACAAATACAAACAGTGCGATGATTGCTACAATTACTCCCATCACCGGCTGTGGGATGCCAAATGCTGTGTTAAAGGCCGATGCAATCGAATTGGACTGCACCGCATTTCCCATGAAGCCAAGTGCCAAAGTAATCAGTACAGCAAAAATCCCTGCCAGGACTTTTCCAAATGTGCCTTGAAATGCTGCCCGGATATAATATACAGGCCCTCCTGTCACTTGTCCGTCCTTACCAACCTGCTTATACTTCTGTGCCATGACCGCTTCTGCAAAAATCGTCGCCATCCCCAGAAAGGCGGCAATCCACATCCAGAAAATTGCACCCGGGCCTCCAATTGCCAAGGCTGTCGCTGCTCCTGCAATATTCCCGGTACCTACTTGTGCAGCGATTGCTGTCGCAAGAGCCTGAAAAGAGGACATTCCGTCTTTCCCTGCTTCCCCTTTCTTGGAAAACAGTCCTCCGAAAGCCCTTTTCATTCCTTCTTTGAAACCTCTCACCTGAATAAAATTTAACCGTATTGTGAACCATGCACCACCGGCCAAAAGCAGGATAATCAAAATGTAGTCTGCAAGATAATGCTGGATCGTCAATACGATATTGTTCAGTGTTTCCACACCAAAACCCCCTTTTCCAATTTATATTTTGTTTAAAGCCTTACTACAGCCCCCCTTCTTAATTTATATTTTGTTTAAATCCTCTACTGCCATGATAGCATTATCACATTCTTTAATCAACATCTTCTATATGTTTATAGATTTCTTGTGTACTTTTCACATATTTTCTATTTCTATGCATAAAAAAAGCAGGGACATAAGTTCTCTTCTCTGCCTTCTTTTTGGTTTACATTCAGCTTTTTCGAAGCATTGCAGCAATACCGCACACCGCGGCGTACAAAACACCTGCACAGGGCCAGATAACCCAAGTAATTTCCCACCTTCCTGTAAGGAAACTCGTCCCCAGGTATATGGCTGTTGCTGTACACCAATATACCTTTGACAGGTTATCATTTCTTTTACTCTCAAGTTTTTTGCTTCGTGTATAATCCCCTTCTTCCAGGAGCTTTTGATAACTTCCATAAATCATGCCGGACCATACAAATAAGAAAACAGCAAAGGCTATCAATACAAGCAGAATAACAACACAATAAATATATACCATATCCGTTGAATTAAAAGCAGCTGCTATCATAATGGGCACAGCGCTGACGATACAGAGTGCAACACCAGAGGCTATACATCTCTTATAGACCGGCTCAAAATCATTACGCTTTGTCTCTGCAATTCCAGCCACGCCATACTGCAGGTTAAGGGACTCCTTTTCCAAGTATTCAAATTTGTCCAGCTGCATCCCAATCAGGATAAATACTGCAACAGCTCCCGCTACTATCAAAAGCAGAACTGTCACCCCGATCCCTCCTGCCATATCCTCTGTAATACCTGTCTTCCGATATTCTGACAACCCACCCAGCAAGATTAAAAGCACTGGTGAAAGGATGCATGCTGCAACTGCCGCCGCCATTTTTTTGGATACCCCGTCAATCAGTTCCATATAGCTGTTGGCTTCTTGCAGTGAAATCGTTCTTACGGTTTCATTGTTGTAATCCGGTTCTTCATCCGAAATTGTTCCAACGCCGGCCTCGTCCTCCAGCTCATCCTTTAATAAATAATCGGTACTCACCTCGAAGATTTCACTCAGCTTAATAATTTTATCCAAATCCGGGATTGCTGCAGTGCTCTCCCATTTTGAAACTGACTGTCGTGAAATATTCAATTTCATTGCCAGCTCTTCCTGAGACCAACCGTTTTGTTTTCTATGCTTCATTATCTTCTCCGCCAAAATCATAAAACTTCACCTCACATAAAATTTATAGCTTACGATATCGCAAAATACTCTCTTAAGATAGTGATATTTTAACAAAAAGATTGGTTGCCGGCCACCAATCTCACTTGGAAATTTGTCAACCGGCAGTTGCACCGCAAGGAAACACTCCCTTTTTAGCCATTTTTCATAATGACCATTTCCATTACATTCGCCACATGCTCGCAGGCATCACAGCAGTCTTCCATTAAATCAAAAATCTTGCTCCAAGCAAAAATCTGCATGGGGTCGCTTTCCTGCTCAAAGAGTTCCCTGACTGCGGTCATATATAAGCGGTCGCCCTCCTCTTCAATTGTATTAATCTCAATAATTTTTTCCTTAAGTGTAGTTGATTTATGGAAATTTGAAAATTCTTCCACTGCAATCTTTAACTTATCGCACATCTTTACAATGATATCTGCATAAGTATTTGCGTCAGTCCGGAGGGTCTGGACATTATACATGTGCATCCGCATCACAATTTCCTCAATCTTGTCTGTTACATTATCCAGGTGATGTGACATATCGATAATATCCTCTCTGTCAATCGGAGGTATAAATTCTTTCGCCAGGCGCTCCATCATCTCATGCTTAACGTCATCCTCTTCATTTTCTATCTGATGCATTAACTCACATTTTTCTTCAAAAGTATCGGGAGAAAATTCTCTGAGCGTTTTCTTCAAATGCTCTGCTGCTTTGCAGGAACATTCAACCATCCTGTTAAAGTCATCAAAATAAGGACTCTTTTTCTTTGCCATAATTCCTTTATCCTTCCTTTAAAAAAACATCGTAAATAGTTTTGCCATAGCAAAGCCTATTAAACCACAACCGGGAAATGTTAATATCCAGGTCAGTACCATCTCCTTCACTACACTCCAGTCTACCCGCTTAATGCTTTTTGCAGCACCTACCCCCATAATTGCCGTAGTCTTTGTATGGGTCGTAGAAACCGGCATTCCGGTAAGGGATGAAACCAGCAGGCATCCCGCACCCGCCAGGTCCGCTGCAAACCCCTGATAAGTTTCAAGTTTGACCATATCCATTCCCACAGCTTTAATAATCTTATAACCGCCGATGGATGTACCAAGTCCCATAACCAGGGAGCAAATTACAATCAGCCAAAAGGGGATTTCAAACATACCTGCATTTGTATCTCCATTATTAAGGGCTATACCCAACAGGAATACACCCATAAATTTCTGTCCATCCTGAGCACCATGCATAAAGGCCATGGCCGCGGCTCCGCCAATCTGGGCATTTTGGAATATTCCGGTTGTCTTTCGCCGGTCAACCTTGCTAAATATAAGGCCGATTAGCTTTACCACAACATATCCCATAACAAATCCCAGAACCGTAGAGAGCACCAAACCATAAATTACCTTTAGCCATTCACTGCCATTTACGCCGCCAAGACCTCCATGCATAGCTATAGCCGCCCCCGTAAGGCCGGCAATCAAAGCATGGCTTTCACTGGTCGGGATGCCAAAAGCCCACGCCGCAACAGCCCACAGTACTATGGCAACCATCGCCGCACATAATGCCACCAGTGCTTGGTGGGCATTGTCCCCAAAATCTACCATATTATAAATGGTCTGGGCTACATTCTTATTGATTGCGGTCATTACTAAAATTCCCAAAAAATTGAATATAGCCGCCATAGTTATCGCCGGCCGGGGTGGTATCGCTTTTGTTGACACTGCCGTAGCGATGGCATTGGGGGCATCAGTCCAGCCGTTGACGAGGATAACTGCCAGCGTTAACACTACTGTAATTAAAAGGGCAGGGTTGTCCTTCGTCTGCGCCAAAAATTCGCCAAAATTATACATTTTCATTTCCTTCCATAACATTTAAAGTCGTCCTTTTAATAATCATATATTAAATCACTTTTGTCAACAGATTTTTCTATCTTTCGACTATAGTAGTTATCCAATGTCTAGATTGCTAATTTATGTTAAAGAAAAGAAGCAGCCGTATAAGAATCATATAAAATAAGAACTCCGCAGCTTTGCAAAGTCAGGACTGCGGAATTCTTATTTTTCAAATATTATGATGTATGGAGCAAATGGTATTTTGCCCTCCTGATACCTACGGGTTGCTACGCACTTTGTGCTCCCGCAATCCTAAAAACATTCGAAATCCGCCCTATTCGGGCTACTTTCTCATGTTTTGCGGGTCCCAAAGTCATGCTTTTTCATGCAAGCATGAAACGCATGACCTTTTGACCCTGGTATCATATTATATTTCATCCTGTGTAACCAACACATACTGTACAAATAGAGCAGCTCCATTCACCATTGCCTCTTCATCTAAATCAAAACGCTCACTGTGAAGTGCATACTTCTGGTCATTTACTTCATTGCGGCACCCTACAAATGCAAGGCATCCCGGTTTCTTTTCAAGCAGCCAGGCAAAGTCTTCACCACCCGGGGTTTTTTCATACCTGACGAGCCCCTCTTCTCCCAGTATATCCCGCACAGCGCGCTCTGCTCTTGCACTACTTCCGGGTTCGTTGATTGTTGCGGGCGTTCCGCGAATGAACTCATACTCATACGTTGTACGGAACGTTTCACATGTCCCGGCAATCACCCTTTCAATTTTTTCCGGCAGTATTTCCCTTACCTTGGGGTTAAATGTGCGCACTGTCCCCAACATTTCCACATTATTCGGGATTATATTAGCTGCTGAGCCTGAGTGAATGGAGCAAACACTGATAACACAAGTATCCCTCGGGTCAATTTCGCGGCTTACAATAGCCTGCAGATTATTTATAACAGCTGCGGATGTAACAATTGGGTCCACAGTATCCTGGGGCATGGAGCCATGGCCGCCCCGGCCCATAATTTTAAATTTTATTGTGTCTGCAGAAGTAAAACGCGGACCCTCTTCCACAGATATTCCCCCTGTCTCAATGTACGGGAAAATATGGATTGCAAAAAGGTTATCACACTCCATCACCTCAGTATTATTCAACAGGGTTTTGGCTCCCTGGATTGTCTCCTCCGCCGGCTGAAAGATAAAACGAACTGTGCAGTTGACTTCCTCCTTATGCTCGCTTAAAATCTTTGCGGCGCCAAGCAGCATAGACATATGAGAGTCATGCCCGCAGGCATGCATCACCCCTTCGTTTAACGATTTAAACGGCAGATCCTTTACCTCTTTAACAGGGAGAGCATCTATATCCGCACGAAGGCCAATGACAGGATGCTTTTTTGTACCCTTAAGGGTAGCAATCACACCTGTCTTTGGCAGTCTGTTGTAAGGAATTGATAATTTGTCAAGTTCTTCGCAGATTCTCTCTGTAGTTGCATACTCCTGCCAGCTTAATTCCGGATGACTGTGGAAATGCCGGCGCAAATCGACAATGTATTGTTTTTCGGCCAAAGCCCGCTCATAAGCTTTCATCTTGAATCCCCCTCGACTTATTGATAATTGGTGGCAATCGCAATCCCTAAGAATGCAATCGCGATAACAGTCAGCACAATCTGAAGCGGCCAGAGGAACTTATACCATTTGCGTAAGGGAATCTTTGAAACAGCAAGGAAAATCAAAAGTGTCCCATTCGTAAACCAGTACATATTGGCAAATCCATCCCCAAATTGATAGGCTAAGGTTGCTGTTTGCCTGGTGACGCCAATCATATCCGCCAGTGGGATGAGAATAGGCATAATTGCGATTGCTTTACCGCTGCCAGAGGGAATAAGGCCGTCTGCCAACAGGGTAACCACAAATATGCCTATTGCAGCAAGCCATGGGGAAAGACCGCCCAGCGATTTTGAAAAGAAATTGATGATAGGATCAATCAGCCCGCCCTGGGTCATAATAACCTGAATCGCACGCGCAAGTCCAATAACCAGAGCTCCATCCACTGCTCCCTTGGCACCCTTCACAATGCTGCCGGTAGTCCCATTTACGCCCAAATGCCCGACAAGACCTCCCAAAAGGCCGCCCGCCAAAAATACAGCCGAAAGTTGATCCATCTCCCAACTATAATTCAAAACTCCGAAAATAGCCACAACAAATGTAATTCCAAAGATAATTAATGCCAAAATCTGATGCTTTGTCATCCTGCTGTCCTTCAGAGAGCTGTAGTCTCTTTTAAGACTGCCGTTATCAATGCCGTATACAATGCTTTTGGACGGATCCTTTTTTACCCGGGCAGCATATATAAGTATATAAATCATGATAACAGTCTCTACAACCACTAACGCAATCAGACGCAGCCACATACCGGAAAACATAGGCAGCTCTGCAATTTCATGGGATATTCCCACAGTGTAGACATTTGTCGGGGATACTGCAAAGCCCATCATACACACAAAGGCGCTGGAAGCCATCCCCACAACGGTATCATAGCCCAGCGCAAGACAGATAGATACGATAATGGGAACGAAAGGAATAATTTGCTCGGCCCAGCCAAGAAATCCACCTATTGCCGAAAACAGCAGCATAATAATCAGAAGAACGACCGGGCTCCCAAACTTATCTGATGCCCGCAATATCTTCGATATTCCCTTATCCAGAGCTCCCGTGTCCAGATACACCTGCACAAACCCACCCACGAGCATGACAAGAAACATAATACTGGCGGCACCCACAAGCCCCTGGGGTATAGCAAGGAAGAAGTTTCCGATTGATACAGGTGTCCTTTCCACCTCATGAAAACTGCCTTCAACAACCATAGTGCGTCCATTTTCCTCAACGCGTTCAAATGCTCCCGGAGAAATAAAATAGGATGTAACTGCACATACCAGCATTACTGCAAATAGAATGACAAAAGGATTCATGCCGGATGACTTTTTCTTTACCTTCTCCATGCTGTTATCTCCTCTTGCTTTTATATAATTTCAACATTTTATTCAGTTATGCATCAGATTATTACATTGTAAAAGCCCTATTTTGATATGATGCTGATGTGCTGCCGCAAGAAGCTTGTCAAAATCCCCCTCGCTCCAAACTCATCCATAATATTCTGATAAAAATTATGTGACATTCAGTAGGGCAGCCAAGCCAGGTTGGTCCTCCTGAATCATTTTCAGAAACTATCTGGGCAATCTCGCTTCGGCCTATGTAGGGATGGCACCGAATGATTACAGAAAGGTCACGCAGACATTTGATTAAGGAGGAGCAGTATCTCTCTGCCCACCTACTTATTTGGGAAAATCATCATCTTCCCATT
>ENA-UOOI01003698-UOOI01003698.1-fermentation-metagenome-genome-assembly--contig:-NODE-3698-length-11125-cov-2.638844_pt1 | contig 11125 bp, 8 predicted proteins | sample MGYA00245779_ERZ724027 | MGnify/ENA primary metagenome ERZ724027 (study PRJEB28704, sample SAMN03018318) | fermentation metagenome | biome: anthropogenic terrestrial biome; feature: soil; material... | reverse complement strand
CGAAAAGGCCTGTGGATTCCAGAGCCTCCTTAATATCCTTCTGGTAATCCATATTTAACTGCGCGTATTCCTGATGCAGATATTCCCTGCCGTCTGACATGGTCAAAAGACCTACTTTAATTTTCTCCATGGTGGTTTCCTCCTAATCTTAATTTTTCTCTGATGAATCCCAATGCTTCTCCTGCCATATCATCCATCTGTGCCTCTGAAGCATTTCCGCTCTGGTCACGGTATATTTTGATGTCCTTTCCCACTTGTCCGCCGGGGCGTAAGAATGGTTCCATGACAATTTTCCCCTGATAATCTATGGCTTCTAATCCCCGGACAATATCGTCCCAGTCCATATGCCCCCGGCCGGGAACCTTACGGTTACATTCCCCTATATGGAAATGCTCCAGAAGTTCTCCCGCTGTCTTTATTGCCTCAGAAAAGGAATCCTCCTCAATGTTCATATGGAAGCAGTCAAGGAGAAGCTTTACCTTGGGGCTGTTCAGCTCCCGGACAAAGTCTGCGCCCTCTGCGGCTGTATTGAGCAGATACTGTTCATAGCGGTTTACGATTTCCAGACAGTAGCTGATGTCATATTCCTCCGCCATACGGGCCAGTTCTCCCAGGGAGTTAAGGCTTCTCTCCCTGGCCTTCATTTTATAGTCATATGTGACCGTTCCCCCCGGCCAGCAGGAGTATATGATTCCGCCCAGCATATCGCCTCCCATCTGCCGGATACAGTTCAGCAGTTCACCCACATAGCGGATTCCCGACGCTCTGACAGATACGTCTTCACTGGCCAGGTCATACTGAGGGGGAAGACCGATACAGTAGGTAAGGTCAATTCCCGCATCCTCTGCCCTGGACGCGATCTCCTTTCTCTGCGCGGATGGCATGTCCGGCAGGCATCCTGCCGCTAGTTCCAGCACATCAAATCCCAGGTCTTTGGCCTTTTCAATATATCTGCAGTAATCTGCCTCCCACTCTTTTTCCCAGAAAGCAAAATAAATTCCAATTTTGTTCATACCTGCGTCCTCCCTGTTATAGTGTGACGATTTTTCCGGAAGTGATCGAAAGATTTCCTGCATTCACTACCTTCACTGCCATCTTACCGTCATGCCCTGTCACCTTTGGCTCCCTGTCTGTGAGGATACAGTCTACAAAATCCAAGTCCTCCTCCAGATAGGCATCCTTGAACAAGAATTTCCAGCTGTTGGTAAATGATTCGTATCTGTGCATATCACTGTGGCACACAGTGATCGGCCTTTCCTGTGTCTTTCCAAGGAAAATGCATCCCCTGGTCCCCAGAATCTCCACCCTGGCATCATAGCCGTACAGGACGCCCTGCGCTCCGTCTATCATTCCCTGCATGCCGTTTTCAAACCCTGCGGACAGGATGACATTGTCGTAGAAATCCGGGAATTCATTCCTCGCGTCCGGGCAGCGGTAATTGCCGCCCATGGCATAGACCGTCTTAAATTCACTTCCCGTAAACCAGCGAAGGGTGTCAATATCATGGCTGTTCACCTCAGCCAGAGGACCGTTGCTCTTCCTGATGTCGTACATCCAGGGTTTTGGTATGCTGGGGCCTCTGGTGTTGGATCTGACCATGACTACATCACCGATATCCCCTGCATCCACAACACTTCTGGCCTCCATAAAAGCGCTGTCAAACCTTCTCATAAAGGCCACCTGAAGCTTCACATGGTATCTGGCAGCCGCTTCCTCCATGATCTCACACTCTTCCACAGTCATCGCCATGGGCTTCTCACAGAGGATATGTTTCCCCGCCTTTGCCGCCTCCACAGCGATCTCACAGTGGTACTTGGTGGGAGTAACGATGATCACCGCGTCAATCTCCTCGTCCTTCAGGAGTTCCCTGTAATCCTCATACCCTTTCTCTATCTCCAGTTCCTTAAGCGCTGCCTGCACATTCTCCCTGCAGGGGTCTGCCACTGCGACCAGTGCTGCATTGGGCACGGCGGCCCTGAAATTTCTGGCATGGATCATTCCTGCTCTGCCTGCGCCTATTAATCCTAAACTTACTTTTCCATTTTTCATTTTATTTCTCCTGTCTTCCTGTTTATTTCCTTCGTTTTTACCGCTTGTTATTTTCCCGATTCTTGATATAATAAAGATATAACGCAACCATGCAGATCTATTCCCGTATGGTTGCCATATCATTTCTGAGAAAAAAATAAAGGGGATTTACACATGTATAAGGTACTGATCGCCGAGGATGAAATGCTGGTGCGGACCGGCATCCGCGCATCCATCGACTGGGAAAAATTCAATATGTATGTAGTGGATGAGGCAGCCGACGGGCAAACTGCCTGGGAGCTTTACCAGAAGCATCAGCCCGATTTGGTGCTCACTGACATTAAAATGCCTTTTATGGACGGCATTGAGCTTATCCGCAAAATCCGTGACACCGGCAGCCACACGGAGATCATCATTCTATCCTGCCTGGACGACTTTTCCCTGGCAAGGGAGGCGATCAGGCTGGGTGTCAGCGGCTATATCCTGAAACTCACCATGACCACAGAGGAAATGGAGGAGGTTCTGGAAAACACCTGTCAGACTCTGGATAAAGTCTCAAAATCCAAAAGCAGTTCCGTGGCTCCTGTGAATCTCTATGATGTCCTGGAGCACAACCTGCTGAGCCATCTTACATACAATGTTCCCTCCCTGTCCGAATGCCTGTCCACCCTGAAGGAATACTCTGTGACCATCCATCCCCATGACCTGGTAACTGCGCTGATGGTGGTTGACCAGTACGAACAGCTCCAGGACTTATACCAGGACAGCAACGGGCAGCTTATACAGTTCTCCCTTTTGAATATCATCAACGAAATCCTGGCAAAAAGCGGGTCAGGACTTGTCGTACATGTATCAGGCTCCCGCTATCTGCTTCTCTTCCACAATGAAAAAGAGACGCGTTCCTTCCATCTCATCTCAGGGGTGCTGAGCGAGATCATGACTGTCCTGAAGAACTACTTTAATGTAACACCGCATTTTTGTATCAGCGAGATGACCCAGGACCTTTCCCGTCTGCGGGTGCTGTATCAGCAGTGTCTTCTGCTGGATAAACAGGAATTCTTTCTCTTCCCCGGCTCAGTGAACCACTATGACAGTTCGTGGAAGACTTCCCTGTGCCAGACACTGCTGACACGGACCAGGCATACACTGAACGCCTTCATGGACCGGGGATTCACCTCCGGCTTCCTTTTACAGCCCCTGGAGGAACAGTTAAAGAAAGAATTATCATCAAAAGCGGTTCTGAATATCTTTTATGACAGTTATATTGTCTACCTGCACAACCAGTGTCCCAGTGACGGTGACTCTTATCTGTGGGTGCGTGATTTTCTGCAGACACTCTTTGCCTGTAAGAATTATTACGAGATGCTGGAACAGTTTGTGGCACATGCCCAGAAGCTAGAAAAACTGTCCCGGGAACGTATGTCCTGCAGCCGTGAGATTCTCCAGGCACTGCAGTTCCTTCAGAATAATTACCACCGCCAGATCACCCTGAACGAGGTCTCCAACCTGGTGGGACTGAGCCCCAATTACTTCAGCAGCATCTTCAAAAAAGAACTGAGGACTTCCTTTTTAAAGTATCTGAACCGTTACCGCATAGAAAAGTCCATGAAACTTCTGCAGAATACTTCCATGAAATCCTATGAAATTGCCAATGCATGCGGCTTTTCCGACGAGGGATACTATGGAAAGACCTTTAAGAAGTTCACAGGCAAAACACCCAATGAATACAAAAAATCCTGTGTTTTCATCACATCCAATGAGTAAAGGAGTACCCGTCCATGTTCCGACTGCTGAAAGACAAAGCCATCAGCCTAAAGCTGAAATCCAAACTGATCCTGTCATTTATGCTCACAAGTGTTTTTATCCTTCTGCTATTTGCCCTGTTTTTTTACCGCTATACATCCACCACGCTTCTGCAGCAGTCCGAAAAAGCCACGCTCAGTTCCCTGTCCCAGCTGGAGGTCAACCTGACCACTGTGCTGAATACGGTAAATACTGTGAGCAGGAACATCCTGGTCTCCTCCTATTTCTCAGAGGAAATGAAGCTGGACCAGATCAACTCCCCGGACGATGTCCAGTTCATCAACGATGTGTATGACTATTTCTCCGAAATGTTAACAAGCTACGACTACATACACTCCATTGTCTATTACGGTGACAATGGCATTATCATCGGTTCCAGTGACAATAAGAATTATTTTAATTTCGACAGGAACCTGGACAGCTTTTTCTATGAGACCCCAATGAAAAAGGACCTGGAGGAGAAAAGCGGACCAATCGTATGCGGCGGCCTGCGATACAGCGATTTCTTCGGCGGAACGTATTCCACTAAAATGGACACCCGCTACATCACCCTTGGCAGAAGGCTTCAGACTGTTGGACAGACCTCCGGCTACGTGGTCGTCAATATCCGGGAGTCCTACCTCCGTTTCCTGTATCACGATGACAAGAAAAATGTGTCAGGAGAAAGCCTGCTTCTGGATGCCCACGACCTTGTCATCTCCGCTAAGAACAAGGAGCTTATCGGCACAAAAGCTGTGACCAGCCCGCTGGATACGGACAATACCGTGCACCTTACCCTGTCTCTGGGCGATAATGACATTCTGAACAAAAACAACCAGATCATCTATTATCCCTATGAGCATTACGGGCTTTCCATTGTCTATGAGATGCCCTATGAAATCCTGTTTGAAAACATCCATCAGCTGAAGGTCATGATCACCACACTGCTGGCTGTCTTTCTCATCCTGGCTCTGATCATCAGCATGTTCTGGATATACGCCATCACCAAACCGCTCAACAACCTTATCGCTGCCATGAAGGCCATGGGAAGCGGGCAGATCGGCGTCAGAATGGAGGCTGCCAAATCCTCGGACTTTAAATTCCTTACAGACCAGTTCAACCAGATGTCCCAGAACATCCAGCATCTGATAGATGAAAATGAGACCATACAGGAGGAGCGTCACGAACTGGCAGTACAGAACCTGCAGAACCAGCTCAGCCCTCATTTTCTCTACAATACTCTGAACACGATCAAATGGATGGCGATCGTCAGCAAGGCCACAAATGTGGCTGACTGCGTAACTGCTCTGGGCAATCTGCTGCAGCCTCTGTTTAGGAACACAAAGACCACCTGGTCCTTCAGCGATGAACTGAACTACCTGAAAAATTACCTGCGCATTATGAATTACCGGACAGGAACGCCTATTGACTTCTCCTCAGAGATAGACCCTTCCATCCTGCCCTGCCTGATGCCAAAATTCATCCTGCAGCCTCTGCTTGAGAATGCCATATCCCACCAGAATCCATTCCCGGAGGTAAAGAACACCATCACGCTCACCGGGCACAGGGAGGACAATACGATTCTGCTTGTCCTCACCGACAATGGCCTTGGCATCGACCCGGATAGACTGCAGGTTCTCCAGGAACTTCTAGCCTCCAATGAGGACTGCACCAAGCCCCTTGACCGGGCCTCCCTGCCCCAGGGCATCGGTATCGGCATACTGAACACCAACCGCCGTATCAAACTCCAGTACGGCAATGCCTGCAGACTTACCATTGAATCAGCCCCTGGACGTGGAACTTCTATTACACTGACTCTTGTTAATGTTACCGAAAGGGTATAAAAAGGCGCTGCCCGTACCGGAGAGTGTCTCAGCATACTCCCGGGCAGCACCTTTTTAGTACGAGTACGTTTTTATGTTCTGAAGCGTCTTTTATTTGTCTGCAAATTCTTTTACTGTCTTCTGTGCTTCGGACCAGATGCCTTCCATCTCTTTCACCACATCTGCGTATCCTTTGTCCTCCACAGACTGGATAAACGCATCTTTCTTGGCGTCAAAGTCTTTGGGGTCTGACATGATCACATCAGTCACTCCAACCTTCACATACTCATCCACCTGGGCGGACAGATTCTTTGTCTCATCAGAAGGTTCCTTGATCAGATTCGGTGTCAGGTCCACTTCTGTACTCAGTTTATATTCGCCGGATGCGATCTTGGATTCAATAACCTGTCCGGGATACTGGGCATCCGCAACACCGCTGTCTGCAATGAAAATCTCGTCAATCTTGGTGCAGGATTTTTTAACTTCCTCTGCGGCTTTTAACAGGCTGGCAGGATATCCGTCAGATAAGATCTGGCTGGAGCTGAGGCCTGAAAGTTTCGTATAGGCAAAGCCTTCACTCTGTGCATAAGTGGCATTTGAAGCCACACCGTCACGGTACTCTTTTGTCATCTGCGGAACACCGTCCACTACTTCCCAGTGAACGCCCTCAACACCGCTGTTCAGAAGCCTTGCGCCTTCCTCGCTGAACAGGTAATCGATCATCTCAATGGCTTTTACCGGGTCCTCACAGTTCTTTGTCAGTGCCAGCGGATAATCCTGTGCCCATCCAAAAGGTTTGTCTCCGTCATAGGCGCCGTACATATAGTCCAGGCCGGTTGGAACGATCTCAAATCCCTTTTCCGGGGTTCCGGCTGCCGCATAAACGTCATTTGCTGTGTTGTACAGCCAGTTTGCATAAGTCACAAAGGTCTGTCCATTTTTTAGCTTGTCCATATAGTTGTCATATTTTTGTGTAAAGATTTCCGGGTCCAGAATTCCCATGTTGTATGCTTTGTTGTAGAATTCCATACAGTTCCAGAACGGCTCGGAATAGTAAGTTGCCAGGGGCTCTTTATTTACCATGTCATAGCACATGCCGTAAGACCAGTTTGTAACACCTGACATAGCCTGGTAAGGAATGGTCCACATCCAGAGACCCCAGTCGCTCCATCCTGAGATGGCGTAAGTCTTATTGCCGTTTTCTGTCTCAGGCTCTGCATCCTGCATGGCCTTTAAAGCTTCCAGATAATCATCTGTACTCTTGATTTCGGGAGAACCGATCTCTTTGTATAAATCATATCTGGTATAGAGAGCAAGATTGGCACCTGAGCGATCCACTACTTTCGTGTCGGTAGCCTTGTTGATCTGGATAGGAAGATAGTACAGTTTCCCGTCATTGCTCAAAAATTCCTTGGAGTATTCAATGGCATCCGCAAATTTCTCTTTGATATTCGGCGCATGTTCCTCAATCAGGTCATCCAGCGCGATGAGCTGTCCGCTCTGTAAGAGTGCCTGGGCATCCACGCCCAGATCCCCGTAATTGCTGTTCACAATACCCGGAAGGTCGCCTCCTGCCAGCAGAACTTTGAATTTCTGGGCGTCACCGTTGATGACATTCAGACGCACCCCGGTCTTTTCAGCTATGGCATCTGCAATGGTGGTATTCTGAGGGCCTGTCTCCAGGGTATCTTTATCCCAGAAGGTGATTTCCACCTCACCGTCGCCGCTGCTCTCTTTTCCCTCTTCCTGTTTCTCTGTGTTTTTCCCTACGTCTTTTTTAGCTTCGTCTTTGCTGCCGCATCCGGCAAGCATGGACACTGCCATGGCTATGCTTAAAAATAATGCGGTAAGTCTCTTCATTCTTTTTTTCATATTCATTCTCCTTAAACCTGTATTTTTTCTGCTGTACTCATCCCTTCACTGCCCCCATCATAATTCCCTTTACAAAGTGTTTCTGCAGAAATGGATATACACACATAATTGGTACGGTTGCAATCACCGTAATACACATCTTAATCGCCATAGGCGTGATTTTTACAGCATTTGCAGTGTCGGCCATGGTCTGTGAAGATACATTCGCCACATTCTGAGCCTGATTGATATAGTTATAGAGTATCATCTGCATTGTCTGTAAATTTTCATCATTTACCAGAAAGTAATTGTCTGTCCAGTTACTCCACTGCGCCACAGCAGCATAGATTGCAATGGTAGCCACAATTGGCTTGCACAGCGGAAAGATAATGGAGCGGAATATCCTGAAATAACCGGCCCCGTCGATTCTCGCTGATTCCTCCATGGAAATCGGCAGAGACTCCATATACGTTTTTATCAGAATCATATAATATGCGGGAACTGCTGTAGGCAGGATGTAAAGTAAGAAATTGTCCTTTAGCCCGTATGCCCTCATGGTCAGGTACCAGGGGATCAGTCCGGCATTGATATACATTGTGATAACAAAAAAGCGGTAAACAAATTTTCTTGCAAACATCTCCTGCTTTGTCACCAAATACGCCAGAAATGACGTACACACCACGGTAAGCGCAGTACCTAAAAACGTTCTCGCCACAGAAATTCCAAAAGCTCCCACAATATTGTTCAGAGAAAAAAGCGTCTTATATGTCTGGAGGGAAAATCCCTTCGGCAGCAGAACTACCTTTGATGCCAGTTCCGGATTGCTTATGGAATATATGACCACATAGTAAAACGGGTAGATACAGGCAATTGTGATCAGGATAAACAACAGGTAATTGATTGCGTCAAACACTGTAAATTTCTGTTTCATCTTTTCCTCCTATACAATCGACTCGCCTCTGACTTTTTTTGAAAGCTGATTTGCCCCAAACAGCATGGTCACACTGAAAAGTGTCTTGAGCATACCCAGCACTGTTGAATAGGAGTAGTCATTGATCAGGATACCTACTTTATACACATAATAATCGAGAACCTCGATCCTGTTCGCAACCAGTGGGTTGAAGAATACAAAATACTGATCAAACCCGTTATTCAGCAGATTACTGATACTCAGCAGTAGCAATACAAAAAATGTAGGATACAGGCTGGGGACCGTGATGTTCTTGATCAGCTGGAACCTGTTTGCGCCGTCCACTCTGGCTGCCTCATAGAGCTCAGCGTTGATACCGGCAATGGCTGCTATGTAGATGATTCCATTCCACCCCACAGATTTCCAGATGCCCAGTATCCACTGCATCCACCATACCGCATCATTTTCTCCCAGAATATTTGTAAAGGTCTTTGTTGACCCCATCATCTTCAGGATATTGGAGATCAGACCCTCATTGGAGAACACCGCAAAGCTCAGTGCAAATACAATGATCCAGCTAATGAAGTAGGGCAGTGTGGTTGTCGTCTGTACGAATTTCTTAAAAAACGGCCTCCGTATCTCATTTAAAAATATTACGCAGGACTCTCGACAAATCTCTCCAGTCACTGAAGATTTTCATAAAGTTCTTAAATCCCACAAACTCCATATCACTAAGCGCCAGTCCCGGCTTATAATCAAAAAAGCCATACATCCAGCCAAATATAGGTACATAAGCAAATGCAAATACAAAGATTATGAAGGGCAGGGCCATGAAAAAAAGCCTGTACTTTGGTTTTATCTTTCCAGCCCTAAATTTTCCCACTTTTATTCCTCCTCTCTTATTATACGCTCCGGATTCGTATCTCTTGTTGATGGTTATATTATATTGTGCGGGAGGGGGTGTCTCAATGGAGAGAATTATGATTTTCCGGAGAAAATTCGTATATAAAATAAAGGGCTTCCGGAAAATCAGGAATTAGATTATTATGGTGATAAAAATATGGGGAATTTTTATGATTTTTAGGAAATTTATTGATTTGATATTTTAGAACGGATCATATGATATGTATTTCCCCTGCTGTTCTTCCTGCCTCCCAGCCGCATAGGCTTGAATTCAGGAAACGTGAAATACCTCAAAAGCAGATATACCGCAGAATTTCGTGATATTTGATTGGCGTAACAGCTTTCCAATATGGAGTTGTTTAATTGAATCAGAAAACTTATTTTGAGTAGTTTCAATTTCGGTATTTTGGGTTATTATAAGATTAGCACCTTTCTTTGTATAGTTTTGATTTCACTAATCTTATTATACTAAAGTTTGGTGCTGTTTTTATGTCAATGTAGTAATTTATACGCATGGGGTACCGCTTTTACTGTAATCATATCTGATTCCAATTCCACACACATACCATTTTCACCAAACTTTACACTCTCGATAGCCTTGAACTTTTCACGAAGTATTATCTTCTCTTCTTCAGGAATATCCATCTCATCTGGATTAGGGAAAGTCATTTTCCTCTCACATGCTGGTGCAAAGCCATAATAAAGATACACTCGCTCATCCTCATCGGTCAGAACTGCCGGGTCAAAAGGCATGAATTCCTGTAGTTTTGCACCATTATTAATGTGTGCAGGATATTTTACATGGCCATAAAACTCAAATGGGCCTGCTGGTGAATCACTCACAGCCACACCTATCACCGGCTGAAAAGATAAACAATAATATAAGTAGTAGCGTCCATCTGGTCCCTTTGTCACATCTGGAGCCCATAATTGAAATTCGTCATCTGGATTGGATGGATCCTGTGTTCTCTTATAGATCACACCCTCATATTTCCAATCTGACAAATCATTCTCAGGTACTGACCAAGTCACATAATGTTCCTCATAATATTTTGATCCAAATGCTCTGTCATGAGAACCATAGATATATACTCTACCTTCAAATAAATGTGGTTCTCCATCTGGCACATATTCATTTTCTGGTAAATAGGGATTAAATACTTGTTTTTTCATATTTCTTTTCTCCGATTAATTCTCTCAAACGTGAAGAAATGAGTTCTACATGAAGCAAAACTCATTTCCTATTTAATTATTAACCTAACCTTCTATATTTAGCAACTCTGCAAATGACTTAATTGGGTAGTCAGTCTTCTCGTAGGAGTAGGCATCTCCGATACCTACCGCCTTCATACCACCAGCTTTTGCTCCATCAATTCCCGCTGATGCATCCTCTACAACGATACATTCTTCCGGTTGAATACCTAAGAATTCGGCTGCCTTTAAGAATACCTCAGGATCTGGCTTTGATCTGGTAATATTGGTGCCATCTGAGATTGCGTCAAAGTACTCTATCAATGCAACTTTCTCTAAGATAAATTTAGCATTCTTACTGGAAGAACCAATTGCTAATTTATATCCTCTATTACGAAGTTCTGTTAAGGTTTCTCGAACCTCTGTTGTAACATCAGCAGGTATCATAGTCTTAAGAAGTTCACAATATACATCGTTTTTCTCTTGCGCCAATGCTTCTTTTTCTTCTGTATTTAACGTTCCGTCATATCGTTCCAGAATAATCTCCAGACTGTCCATGCGGCTCACGCCTCTAAGATGGTTATTGATTTCTTCATCAAAATAGATACCCATACGATCTGCCATCTTTTTCCATGCT
>ENA-UOOI01003697-UOOI01003697.1-fermentation-metagenome-genome-assembly--contig:-NODE-3697-length-11127-cov-3.804462_pt1 | contig 11127 bp, 10 predicted proteins | sample MGYA00245779_ERZ724027 | MGnify/ENA primary metagenome ERZ724027 (study PRJEB28704, sample SAMN03018318) | fermentation metagenome | biome: anthropogenic terrestrial biome; feature: soil; material... | reverse complement strand
CGTCCAGGTAATCCCTCATATCACCGATGAGATCAAAAAGCGGATCTATCGCATGGAGAAGGGTGAACCCAAGGACGTCATCATCACCGAGATCGGCGGCACGGTAGGCGATATCGAATCCCTGCCCTTCCTGGAAGCCATCCGGCAGATCGGGCGGGAATTGCCCCAGGAGGACGTGATGTACATTCACGTTTCCCTGATCGTCACCATTCCCGGTTCCGGGGAGCAGAAGAGCAAACCCACCCAGCACTCCTGTAAAGAACTGCTGACCATTGGCATCCAGCCTGACGTGATTATGTGCCGTGCAGATCAGCCCATCACCCAGGGAATTCGTCGGAAGATCAGCCTGTTCTGCAATATCCCGCCGGAGAACGCCATTCCCAACCTGACCGCTCCTATTTTGTATGAGGTACCCCTGATGCTGGAGCAGGAGGGGTTAGCCAACGTGGTCTGTAAGCGACTGAAGCTTCAGGTGCCGGAACCTGACCTCACCGAGTGGACGCGGATGGTAGAGCGGGCGAAAACCACGGTAGACGGTGAAGTGGAAGTAGCGCTGGTGGGCAAATATGTAGAGCTCCATGACTCCTACCTGTCTGTGGTGGAGGCGCTGACCCACGGTGGTATTGAAAACGATGTTAAGGTGAAGATTCGCTGGATTGATTCCGAGCTGCTGGATGACAGCAATGTGTCGGAGGCCTTGAACGGTGTTAATGGAGTCATTGTGCCTGGCGGATTTGGTTCCCGTGGCATTGATGGTATGATTTCCTCCATCCGTTGGGCAAGAGAGAATCTGATCCCCCTGTTCGGGATCTGCCTGGGCATGCAGATGTCTGTGGTAGAACATGCCCGGCACTTGGCAGGAATGACCGGTGCCCACTCCAGTGAACTGGATGCAAACACGGCCTATCCGGTGATTGACCTGATGCCGGAGCAGCTGGATGTGGATAAGATGGGTGCTACCATGCGGCTGGGAGCCTATCCCTGCCGGATTCTGAAAAAGGATTCCAAAACCTTTGAAGCTTATCAGGAAGAAGTTATTTACGAACGGCATCGTCATCGTTACGAGTTCAATAACGACTACCGGAAGGCGCTGAGCCAGAGCGGATTGTCGTTGGTAGGCGTGTCCCCCAACGATAAGCTAGTGGAGATCATAGAAGATCCCAACCATCCCTGGTTTGTGGGCGTGCAGTTCCATCCGGAGCTGAAATCCCGCCCCAATAAGGTGCATCCTCTGTTCCGAGAGTTTATCCGCGCTGCTAAGATTAACCGGGACGAAGCGTAAGGAGCGACCCTGAGCATACCTAACGAGGTCACGGCACCGTTGCGGATGATTCACAACCGAAAACCCCCCTGTTTCTATGTGAAACAGGGGGGTTATTTTAGGAAGAAATCAGCTGTTGAGAATCGTACTGTGGGGGATATAATCGGAAGCACCATCCTCCAGTAGATAGATGTTGCGGTCGTAGGTGACTACAGCGTGGAAGTAGGTGGTGAAATTCTCGTCGTTGCCCTGGCCTATGGAGAAGGGGTAGACTTTAGAGCCTTCACCTCGTTTGTTTCATCCAGTACAATGTATCAGTTGAAGGTAGAGTCCACAGTGCCCTTATAGTTGACGACCGTCATAAACGGCGTGCACTGTGTCCTCTGGGGAGATATTGTCGCCGGAATTGCCGGGATTGGTTCTGCGGTCAACGTAAACGAAGTTACTTTAGCTTTGATCGGCAGCGGTTTTGTCAACATTGCCGGTATCACCATCGGCTGGATCAACAGTTTGCTGATAGTAGGTGGCGAAATTACCGTTGTAGGTCTGATCAATCAGGATCTTCCAGTTTGCTTCCTCAGTGAAGTCCAGACTACCGCCGGAAGCGGTGGCGAAGAACACTTCCTTTACGCCCAGGTTTTTGGTTAGTGTAGTGTAGGTGCTGTCGAGCATGAACTGAAGCTCGGAGTCAAAGTCATAAAAAGTCAAATCCAGATCCTGGTTGGGTTCCGCCTGGGTACCGGTTTTGGGCTGGAAGGTAGCGGTATCTGCCCAGTAGACCGTAATTTTATCACCCTCCTGCGTCACCTTATCTACATCGAAGTGGTATCCGGTCAGATCGGTCAAGCCCTTCAGGAGCTGTGCTGCATTCAGCTCGCCGGAGTAACCCAATTCATACTGATCCTGGACTTTTCCGGCAGTCATCAGATAGAGGGTAGCGGTATGTTCCGGCTCTGTGGGATTGCTGGTAATGGCAGCAGAGGTGGGATTGGAAGCGTTCTGACTTATGCCTGGAGTGGATTTGCCACAGGCGCACAGGGTTACCAGAAATACGGCGGTCAGCAACCAAATTCCGAAGATTCGTTTCATAACAAGTTCCTCCATTTTCCTATAGTATTGTGGTGAGTCTACGGTAGGCGGAATGCCTGACCGTAGGGCTGGTAACAGATGTTGTGAAAAAGGAATCTCGTTGTCTGAAGGCAATCAGTCCCGATCCAGCAGCATCTGGTAGAACCCGGCATAATTGGTATCCTTTGCCTTAGTGGCGGCAATGGCAGTCCGGGGATGTTGATCCAACAGCCCCGTGAGCAGGTAGGGAATGTCGTAGCCCCAGACACAGCCGCTTTTTTTCAGTTCCAGAATGTCTTTCTGAATGAAGCGCAACAGGGGATCAAGCTGGTAGCGGGGATTTTTGAGGAAGCCGATCAGAGCCTCCAGGGCGCAGTTTCCGGCACCTCGTCCCATTCCGCTGAGGGTAGCGTCCAGATAGCTGACACCAATGGAGAGAGCCTCAATGGTGTTCGCGAAGGCACACTGCTGATTATTGTGAGCGTGGATACCGGTAAACTTTCCGGCTTGATCCATGACCTCCATGAAGGTCATAGCTACACGGCGAATTTCCTCGGGATAGAGGGATCCGTAGCTGTCCACAATATAGACAGCCTGTACCGGGGAGTCAGTCAAAGCATCTAGGGTGAATTTAATATCACTTTCTCTGCAATTGGAGACTGCCATAATATTGCAGGTGGTCTCGTAGCCCTTCCGATCTGCATCCTCAATCATAGATAACGCTTCCGGGATGGCGTTAATATAAGTGGCTACGCGAATCATATCAATGGGGCTTTCGTCACGGGGAAGAATATCGGTCTGATAGTCGCAGCGGCCTACGTCCGCCATGACGGAAAGCTTCATCGGTGTATCATTTTCTCCCACAATGCTACGAATGTCCGCATCGTTGCAGAACTTCCACTTTCCGAAGTCATCGGAGTGAAATAGGTTTTTGGAGGCCTTATAGCCGAACTCCATATAGTCAACGCCGGCCTTTACATTGGTTTGGTAAAGATCGCGAATAAACTCATCGGTAAAGAAAAAGTCGTTTACCAGACCACCGTCACGGATGGTAGCGTCCAGTACGCGGACGTCGTTGCGCACAGAGAGCAGATTGCCTTTCAGCTCCATAATACTTTCCTCCTTTAAAGCTTTAAAGCTTTTATCTGTAAAATTATAGCCTAGAGGAATGTGTTTGTACAGAGAAAAGTCCCTTCAGCGGGAACGTTTCTTGGTTTTTAGGGAAAGATTCCGCCTCAGCACCCCAGGACCACGCCAGGCAAAGGCGCGATTACCGAAAGTATCCCGGAAGATCCGGTTGGTAAGCCCGTCCAAGTCGGATTGGGACAGGGAGGACAGATAAGGCAGTTCACCGGAAACACCGATAAGCTCAGGGAGAGGGGAAACAAGAGGCGCGTGATTGTAGGGGCAGGCCAGCTGGCAGCAGTCACAGCCCCAGATCAGGGGGTGGTCAGCCAGCAAATCGGATTCCACCTGGGTCAGCGCTCCTTTTTTCTGGGTGAGGGCAGAGAGGCAGCGGTTTGGATTTACGCCGGCATTCCCCAGAGCGCCGGTGGGGCAGGCTTGGATACAGGCGCCGCAGCCCGAACAGTCCGGAGATGGCGTAGGACCAGTGGGCAGCTCCAAATCGGTAAGGATGGTGCCCAGAAAGACCCAGCTCCCATAAGGGGGCAGAATTAGAAGCCCATGGCGCCCCATAATCCCCAGTCCTGCCAGACGGGCACAGGCACGCTCGTCCAGAGGCGAGGCGTCCGAACCCGGTACAAAGGTATTTCCGGGAAAGGCGACAGATAGCTGTTCCGCACCTTGTCCGAGACGGCGGAGGATCACCCGATGGTAATCTTCTCCCCGTGCGTAGAGGGAAAGGTTACCGGACATTCGCTCCGATCCGGCAAAGTAAGGGAAGGCGGCTACAAAGACGCCGGCCGGATTGGGGCAGAGGGCTTCCGCCTTTTCCCGTGCCTCATGGGGCAGAGCGAGGTCTGCGAAGGCACAGCATCCCCAGCCCGCAGCTCCAAGGGAGGAGAACAGAGTAGAAATATCCACAAAGGGCCTCCTTTTCACATTTGTTAGTATAGTATACCAGTTTGGCGAAAAAAAGAGAAGGAAAAGGAGAAAGACCGATGAATCTGAATCATCGGTCTTTAAAGAAGGAAAATGAAAAAAACTACTAGCACTTGAAACCTGTCTCTTGGTTTCGAGTGAATCATACCAAGGGACTGTTACAAAAATTCACAGAAAGTTATTACAGAAATATTAAAAATAAAATACTTTCTCTACACATTAGGAAAGTGACTGAAAAAAGCACTCTAGCACCTGGCCGCAGGATGGTTCCAGCACCCCGCCGTACACCTGAGGACGGTGGTTGAATCGCTCCTGAAACAAGGCGATGACACTGCCGCAGCAGCCGGCCTTTGGGTTCCTTGCTCCGTACCAGACCCGTTGGATTCTGGCGTTGATGATGGCACCGGCACACATGGGGCAGGGTTCCAGGGTCACATACAGGTCACAGCCCTCCAGATGCCAGCTTCCCAGCCGGGCACAGGCAGCACGAATGGCCTCTACCTCGGCGTGAGCAGTGGCGTCACCGCTGGCCTCCCGCTGGTTGCGGCCACTGCCGATGACCTGACCGTCCTTGACCACTACGCAGCCTACGGGAATATCCCCGGCCTGTCCCGCTTCCTCCGCCAAGGCGAGGGCCTGAGCCATATAGCATTCCTCCTGGGTCAAACCGATCCACCTCCTCTGATGAATCCCAGTGTACCGGAGTTTGGAGAAAAAGACAAGGAAAGAAACATAAGTAACCCTTGTAGATACATAGATAACAGGGAGGTGAACGTTATGGTGGCAGTTTTTTTCTAGCTCTTTCCGTGGCCGTAGATGCCTGTGCGGCGGCCGTGTGCTGCGGACTGGAGATACCAGGGTTTCGCATTCAGGACGGACTCCGGTTGGGCTGCTGGTTTGGCTGTTTCCAGACCGGTATGGCCTTGATCGGCGGTCTGGCAGGCAGCGAACTCAACGAACATGTTCAAGTATTGGGGGCAGTAGTCGCTTTTGGATTGCTGCTCTATCTGGGCGGGATACAGTTGTTTTCCTCCTTCCGTCCGGAGTCCTGTCAGGAGATCCCCTCTCTCGAGCGGAGAAAAATCGCAGCATTGGCACTGGCCACCAGTCTGGATGCGTTGGCGGTGGGCGTTTCCCTGGCGTATCTGGCGGTGGGATTACTGCCCGCAGTCCTTATCATCGGTTTGGTGACCTTGGTGCTTACCCTTCTCAGCGCCATGATAGGACGGCAGGGTGGTCAGCGCTTCCACCGGTGTGCCTCCGCCTGCGGCGGGGTGATTTTGATGCTGATTGGAACAAAGATCTTGGTGGAAGCGCTGTGGTAATCCGATTACTGGAGGTAAACTTTCAGACGGTTGATGTTGTTTTCCTCATCCTGAATGGCAGAGCGAGCCAGACCGATGGCCTGATTCTGAGCCGGATCTGCCTGAGCCGGGTTTTGCGTGGAGGTGCCGAAGGTGTTCAGAACCTTGGTCAGAGAGATGATCCCCATGTTGCTGCCCTGAATCATCATCTCCGCCAGATGACTGGTTTCCTTGTTACACAGGGTGCTGCCCTGGAGGGACATCCATAGCATGGTCTGTTCTTTACCGGTCAGTTCTCTGGGGCACTGGCCCATGCCCTTCATCTGCTGCTCTGCGTTAGAGGCAATCGTCTGATACTGACGGCTCTGGGTCTGAAGGTCAGAGCGGAACCGGGCATTATCTACCTTGGGCAGCATCAGGCGGATGGATTCATCCCCCATCTTTGCGCCGCGGTAAATTTCCTGTAACAGTTCGCATTCGTTGTTAATTTCCATCGGAATATTCCTTTCTGTCTTGGATTTTTCATACTTTTTCCCGAGAAAGCAGTTCTAGTTTGTGCTGTCGATTGAAAAAGATGCGAAAGTAAGGTAAAATGCTCCGTAAGAGTATGAAAGTGGAGGAATGATTATGGATCAATACTGGCTGGAAGTGGCGGTAGATACCACCCCGGAGTGTCTGGATGACCTGGCGGCGTATTTAACCGGCTGCGGTATTGTGGGGCTGGTGCTGGAAAGCGAGGCGGATTTTGACCAGTTCATGGAGGAACAGAAACCTTTTTGGGATGACGTAGACGAAACATTGAAAGCCAGTTGGAAGGGTGTATCCCGGGTGAAATTCTATGTGACCCAGGACGAGGAGGGTCAGGCACGGTTGGATGAAGTTCAGGCTGGACTGGAGGCGTTCCGCGGACGGGTGGACAAGGAAGCGGGAACCCTGACGGTGACGACAATCTCCCTGCGGGAGGAGGACTGGGCGGAGAACTGGAAGCAGTACTATCAACCCTTCCCGGTAGGAGATCGGTTGTATGTGGTGCCTGAGTGGATGCGGGGTCAGGAGATCCCGGAGGGACGCAGGCCGCTGTACCTGAATCCAGGTCTGATTTTCGGCACCGGCAGCCATGGTACCACCCGGCTCTGCCTGGAGGGCGTAGAGCACTACGTCAAAGAGGGGGATCGGGTGCTGGATCTGGGTACCGGCAGCGGGATTCTGGCCATTGCGGCACTGCTGTTGGGAGCGAAGGAGGCAGTAGGCTGCGATATCGACTCCAAAGCAGTGCGGGTAGCGGCGGAAAACGCCGGTTACAATGGCATTAAGGACAGTTTTCGGGTCTACGCAGGCGATATCAATGAGGACAAAGGGCTGCGGCAGAAGTTGGCGGGACAGTATCAGTTGGTTCTTGCCAATATCATCGCCGATGTGATTATCCCTCTCTCTGCCGTAGCCGGTGACTACCTAGCCCCCGATGGGTTATTCCTCACCTCCGGCATCATCGAGAGTCGGGCACAGGATGTGGCGCAGGCACTGATCCGCAACGGATTTGTAATTCTGGAGACTCGCACCCGGGAAGGTTGGGTCAGCTATACCGCTCGAAAGAAGGGGTAACAATGGAGAATGAGCGAAGGGAACGAACCCGAGATCAGAAGATTGTCCGAGCCAGCCTGATAGGGATCGGAAGCAATGTGCTGTTGGCGGCCTTTAAGGCCTTTGTCGGGCTGCTGGCCAACTCCATCGCCATTGTGCTGGACGCGCTGAACAATCTGAGCGATGCGCTATCCTCAGTCATCACCATCGTGGGCATGAAGCTTGCCGCATTGCCTGCCGACAAAAAGCATCCCTTTGGCCACGGCCGGGCAGAGTACCTCAGTGCCATTCTGATCGCAGGGCTGGTGCTGGCGGCTGGTGTCAGCGCTCTGGTGGAGTCGGTGAAGAAGATTTTCACACCCGAAGCGGCAGATTACTCCATCCTGACCCTGGTGGTTGTGGCAACGGCCATTGTGGTAAAGCTGCTGCTGGGCTGCTACACCAAAAAGGTGGGCAAAGCGGCCAACTCAGATTCCCTGATCGCCTCCGGTTCCGATGCTACCTTTGATGCGGTGATCTCTGCCTCCACCTTGGTGGCAGCCATCGTGACCATGATCTGGAAGGTGACCATTGATGGATACCTGGGCACCGTTATCGCTGTGGTCATCATCAAGGCCGGAATTGAGATGCTGAAGGATACCCTCAGTGAAATTTTAGGTCAGCGAGCGGATACGACCCTTACCCGAGCGATTAAGGAGGCGGTAGTCTCCCATGCTGGCGCACAGGGAGCGTATGATCTGATTCTGCACAACTACGGGCCGGAAAAGATGATCGGTTCCGTACACATCGGCGTTTACGACACCATGACTGCCAAGCAAATTCACAAACTGACCAAGGATATTCAGTTGGATATCGCGGAGCAGTTTAACATTTTTCTGACCGTTGGCATTTACGCAGTGAACACGGCAGAGGATGCGGCGGCGGCTATGCAGCGAGAAGTGTACGAGTATGCCCTATCCCAGCCCTATGTGCTGAAGGTACATGGATTCTATATGGACCCCCAGCGGAGGCTGATCACATTTGATGTGGTGATTGATTTTGAGGCTAAGGACAGCAATCGGATTCGAGAGCACATTGCCAGAGAGCTCCACCATCGCTACTTGGAGTACAGCTTTGGTATCAACGTGGATAAGGATTTCAGTGACTGAGTTCTAAGAGCAAATTTCCTTTGCATGGCGCAAAAAGGGATCTTTCTGTATAAAGAAAGATCCTTTCAATTTGCAGAGGTCTTTACGAGAGAAAAATGCTGATGGAGCTGAAGCCCAGACCACCTACCAAGAGGAGCCAGATCCAGGGGGAAGTGAAGCAGGCGTGGAGCTTTTCGCGGCCGGAGAAGGGCAGAGGCCCCGGCTCCAGCGTATAGTGCTTGCGTCGGATGAAAAAGAGGATCACGGAAAAGACCATGCAGAACAAAATCAGAGAGGCCAGGAGATACATCAGGTAATCGGACTGATATAAGGTGGAGAATACACTGATTCCGTTGATCAACATATGAATGGCAATGGTGTAGCGAAGCCGGTTGGTCATGAGTATAATCGCGGTGAACACAGCGCCCAGAGCAAAGGCATAGAAAGTCTGATGCAAGTTCCCATGGAAGAGGCCGAAAGCGGCACCACCGATCAGGATAGCCGCAGTGTCACCAAAGATTCGGATGCGATTCAACAGGAGGCGGCGGAAAATAAATTCCTCTGCTATGGGGGCGATGATCACGAAAGCCAGGATTGCAGCCACCGGCGGCAAGGCAGACTCAATATTGGAAACAGCGTTGGAGGAAGTTGCTCCGGCAATCCGCTCCAGCAGTGCAATAATGGGTGTCGTAATGTAGGAGAAAAGGTACCCGGTGCCCAGGGAAAAGACCACAGCGAGGAAACCTTCCTGCCCTGTGAGGGCCGCGGAGGGGAGCGGATCTACAGCAGGGAGCCCGCGGAGCAGGAGTGGGATCAATACCAGGCAGGGCAGGTAAATGGTGACGTCATTGAGGATCATCAGCGTGGTGTAGCCCACCCTGCCGAACAGAGTCAGCCAGCCCACTACCACGATATAGGATAGGAACTGGGTTATGGCAAAGGTCACCAGCAGGGTCAGGGCCACCCGGTCAAACAAGCGCTGAAGCTGGCGGATGGGAAGGTTAGAGTTGATAAAAAACGCCCCTTTCTGAATAGCTTCAGTATAACAGGGTTGTGTGAAATTGACAATCCATGCTACAATAAAACTGACAGAGTAACGACACTCTGTACAGAACCCCTGATTTTTGGAAGGAGACCCTTCATTATGACGACCAAGGCAGATGTAGCCATCATTGGCTGCGGCGAAGCCGGGATTTTTGCCGGCTACGAGCTGAAGCGGAAGCATCCGGAACTCAACATTATCGTATTGGAGCAGGGTGCGGATATTTATTCCCGTAAATGCCCTATTGTTGCGGGAAAGGTAAAATCCTGCATCCACTGTAAGACCTGCGATACCATGTGTGGTTTCGGTGGTGCCGGTGCCTTTTCTGACGGCAAGTTCAACTTTACAACCCAGTTTGGCGGTTGGCTGACGGAATATATGGAGCCGGAAGAGGTCATGGAGCTGATCGAATATGTAGACAGCATCAACGTGGCTCATGGAGCTACTACCGAACGATATTCTACCTCTACGCCGGAAGCCCGTGCGTTGGAGGTTGAAGCATTGAAGTATGACCTGCACCTGCTCCAGGCACAGTGCAAGCACCTGGGAACCGAGCGGAATCTGGAGATATTGACCAATATCTATGAGCATCTGAAAGATCGAATTGAGTACCGGTTCCGCACCAGCGTAACCAGAATTGAGGTGGTTGGGGACGGATACCATCTGGTGGTCGAAGACGGAGAGGATGTGGACTGTACCTACCTGATCGCAGCGCCTGGCCGATCCGGTGCGGAGTGGTTTGCCACCCAGTGCAAGGATCTGGGGATTAAGCTGATCAACAACCAGGTGGATATCGGCGTCCGGGTAGAACTGCCTACCCAGGTCTTTGAGCACATCACCAACGTCGTCTACGAGTCCAAGCTGATCTATCGGACGAAGCAGTACGGCGATCAGGTGCGAACCTTCTGCATGAACCCCTACGGTCATGTGGTGGCGGAGAACGTAGAGGGGATCAATACCGTCAACGGACACAGCTATTCCGATCCGGCGTTGCGCAGCGAAAACACGAACTTCGCGCTGCTGGTGTCCAATCGGTTCACTGAACCCTTCAATGAGCCATACCGCTACGGCAAACACATTGCATCCCTGAGCAATATGCTGGCTGGCGGAGTGTTAGTCCAGCGGTTTGGGGATTTGGTCAAAGGCGTCCGCTCCAACGAACACCGGATGCAGAGATCCTTCACCCGCCCCACATTGACTGCGGCGGTTCCCGGTGATCTCTCCCTGGCACTGCCTAAGCGTCAACTGGACGACATCATCGAGATGATCTACGCCTTGGATAAACTGGCACCCGGCACCGCTAACTACGACACCCTGCTGTACGGTGCGGAGGTAAAATTCTACTCCTCCCGCATTCAGCTGTCTGGAGAACTGGAAACACCGCTGCCCAACTTCTTTGCCATCGGCGACGGAGCGGGTACCACCCGCGGTTTGGCGCAGGCCGGTGCGTCTGGGATCAAGGTCGCCCGGGTTATCTCGGAGCGTCTGAGATCGTAAGGTAACTGCAATCGAGTGTAGTACGGGGTCTGCCCATGGCAGACCCCGTTTGCTGTACCGGGAAAGGGTATAAAGAGAAAGAAGCGTCGAAGCTATGATTTTTGCCGCCCTGTGGACTTACCTGCCCTTCTGAGAGAAAAAACCTTTCGCATTCTTTGGAAGCGGGAGGTTTTTTGTTTCGTT
>ENA-UOOI01003696-UOOI01003696.1-fermentation-metagenome-genome-assembly--contig:-NODE-3696-length-11128-cov-11.708029_pt1 | contig 11128 bp, 9 predicted proteins | sample MGYA00245779_ERZ724027 | MGnify/ENA primary metagenome ERZ724027 (study PRJEB28704, sample SAMN03018318) | fermentation metagenome | biome: anthropogenic terrestrial biome; feature: soil; material... | reverse complement strand
ACCACCCGCTTCACCGCGACGATCGGATATCGGATTCACCCCCAGGGAGTAAACTCTGAGCCCCACCATGTCCCCGGTTCCCTCGACGTTTGCTCTCTCACCATCCTGCCTCCTCTCTCGCTATCCTGAGTGCATAATCAATCGGACTCCAGTAGATCTGAACTGTCCTGTTGTGTATCACGGTGCCGTTCAACGCCTCGTTTTCGGGTGTGAGGTTACGCACCCACATATCGATCTCTGTGGGCGATGTCATGAAACCTGATATCTGCAACTCAGGATGGTCCTCCCGGAGTTGCGCCAGTTCGGCCCCAAGCTGCTCTAACTCTTTCTCGTACTCTTTCTCATAATCGGCATCGTGAACGACGTTAAATGTCCAGCCGCCGACCTCTCTGCCCTGAAGGGTATCCACGTCGTTTTCATCCGGTATGGAGTAAACATAGATGGTAGCCTGTTTGTTTTGGGGATCAAGCTCCCACGTTCGTACACTCCCGATATCTGCGAAGTGCACAATGTTTTCCATTTCCTCTTTTACTTCATCGGGTAACTCGTCCGCCGTCATATTCGCCTCTTTCAGCGCTCGCCTCACGACAGCAGGCACATAGTGTTCCTGAACGACGTTAAATGTCCAGCCGCCGACCTCTTTGCCCTGAACGGCCCTCACCTCCTTTTCGTACTCTTCACTCCGTATGATGTACGTATAGACGATGACCCGGTTGTTTTGAGGATCGAGTTCCCACTTCCGCATACCCCCGATTTCGGTGTTTTCCATCTCCTCTTTGACTTCATCGGGCAACTCTTCCAGCGTCATATTTGCCCCTTTCAGCGCTCGCCTCACGAATGAAGACACATACACATATGGCTCCCAGACGACGTTAAATGTCCAGCCGCCGACCTCTCTGCCCTGAATAGCACTCAGCTCCGTTTCATGCTCTTCATTCAGTGCGAGGGACGCATAGATGACGACCTGCTTATTTTGGGGATCGAACTCCCACGTTCGTATAATATCTTCGAACTGCACTGTGGCTTTCACTTCTTCCGTTACGTCGTCGGGTAACTCCTCCGGCGTCATATTTGCCTCTTTCAGCGCTCGCTCCACGATTCCAGACCTATGCAAGGACTCATATATCTCCAGGGCACGCTCCCAGATCTCTTCTGATGTCATGCTCTCACCCCCCTGCACTTCTTTAGGCACCCGTTCAGGCGTTGCATTTTTAGCCTCTTCAGGAGAGTGTACTGCTACGATCACCGCTACCGCGCAACAGATGACTCCGATTGCGACAACGGCGGCGATGATTCGTGCAGCCGGTTTTGTCATTCTTCCGCTTCCTCCGGGGTGACGGTGCCATTTTTGTCGATCAGAAACGTCACCTCAGGATCTTTGCGGTCGTAGGTGACACAATCGATTATTCCTATTACTTTGTAGATCTGCACCTTCGTATCCTCTGTTTCTGTCCCCCTGGGCATGTGGGTCTGGTCCCCGGGCTGGATGTCCAGGTTCGCAAACTGGAAGAACTTCCAGTTGGAAAATTCCTTGACGCTGCCACCCAGGTGCTCGGCACAAATGGTATGCCCGAACGGAGGGACCAGGCTACCATTCGTTACCGATGCAATGTAGATATCCAGATCGAAGATCTGCTCCACGTAACAGTGTTCGGGGCAACCGTCCCGCACCCTCCAGTAATGGCGCGACAGCTTATCGATGTAGGGCGTGCTGTGTCCGGCCCGGGCGTACCGCGCTATCGCGTTCTGCAGGCAGTCGGCGCTGAGCCACGGGCCCTCACCGCCCCCGCAGTCCGGAAGGCCGCACCGGAAGTGAGAGAACTGAACGGTCAGATACGGTCCCGCCGGCTCGAAACACTCCTGGTATACCGTCCAGTCCCAGTGATTCTGGCCCGAACCGTTGGTATTCGTGGCAACGACCGAGACGACGTGTACCCCCAATGGCGCCGATTCATGACGATACGACGCATTCTGGGTCGGAACCGGGCTTTCCTGCTTGAGATCGCCGTCGAGGTAAAAGCGTATGATGGCGTACTGATTGGACCGTACCTTGAAGAGCCGGGATGCCTCCGCCTTATCCGTCACTTCCTGTTCGGCGGGATCGATCAGGGTGATTTCGGGCGGCGTGACGAAAATACTCCAGGTCCAGTAGTTCTCTCCCGAGCCGTTCTCGTTCCGTGCGACGACCCGTACCATGTGGACCCCCAGAAACGGTATCTGGAACGGCTGCGACGCCTCCGTTACGTTCGGAAACGTCTGCATCAATGTATCGTCCAGATAGAACTCCAACGTGGCAATCTGATCGACCGAGGCGGTAAATGTTCGTTCAGCCCCGTAAACATAGGGATCGCCGATGTCCGGGTCTTCCGGCTCGACCAGTGTCACCACCGGGGAGCTGCTGCAACTCATGCTTCAGATCTCCCATATTCCGTCATATCCTCGGTATTTTTGACAGTGCTCCTTCGTGAATCAAAGTAAGGCATACTCAAAGCTCCTGAAGAATCCTGATAGTGCAACAGCCATGTTCAGAGTAAAGAGTATCAGAACTGATAGAACGACCAATCCCATCGAAAAGAGCATGCTCCGTTTCGAGTAACTCCGTACCAGGCACGACGCGACAAAACCCGACCATATGATTCCATATAGCAGAAAAAGCAACGTAAAGCCCATGGCCTCGGGAGATAGCCATCCCGTGATGTATGTAATAAAGGATGCAGTAGTTAATCCCACATACAGCGGGATGACAAGGGCCAGATGGGCGGTGCAGGAAATTTTTATCGATTCTTCCAAGCCCAGGCTTGTGCCCAACGCTCTGCTCAGTCCGTAGAAGATCACTGAAAGTGCGGCAGAACCCACCAGAAATCCAAGGTGAGAAGAGAAAAATATGCGAAAAACGAATCCTATCTGACACGCATTTGCTCCATCAAGATATAGTAAACGACAGACACCAAAGATGAAGATTCCGAATGCAAAAAATCCGATGATTAACCAGTAAAGGATCGCCTCTATCAGGCTTTCATCCTGAACTATTGCTGTGATCTGTGTGGGCGATAAAAATAGCAGGAAAATTCTTCTCAATGCCTTTTGAATGAATACAAATTGCATGAGGCGCTATTCCTCCTGACAGGGTCCCCAGATAGGGTCCCAATTAATTTTACCTGCCGCGGTGAAGTGAGATTCATCGCTCAATCTATCTTGCACAAGTGCAAAGTCGGAAGATTTTAGTAGAATCTCGTAGGGTTGCAGGCCATCAACCAGTCTACCCGGTCTCGTAACTCGAGGGACTCGACCTCCCTCAGGTATTAAGGACATAACGTCATATAGATGGGCAACAGCACCCGCAATTTCACTTCCCCCCGCGGGGTATCCCCAATGATATGTAAAAGCATTTACTTTTTGACGATCGTTGCTGACTCTAAATCTATAATCTAGGGGAAGAGACAGGGTGTATGTGTCATCCCGATAACTTTCTAACTTGAATTCATAAACTTCGATATCTATCTTGACCATATATCCAATTGAGTCGGGATGAATGCCCGTTGAGTTTAATATACTACAGTAATCAGAACTTGATCTTTTTCTTTTGAAGTCATCTTTTAATGATACTGGGGTAACGTCGATTTTTTTAATCTCAACTAGATCCTGTAGATCTTCTTTTTTCACATGATCGGAATTCACTTCTGAAAGACTTGCAACAACAATCTCACCATTTGTTGGTATGGTTGGCAGATCGGGATTTCCAACCCAAAACATATTTTCGTAATATATATGCCCTATCTCTCTGGCACCCATGTACTCTCGGTGAATTGCTGTGATCTCCATTTTACCAGCGATATCCCATGTTTTGAAATCGCTAGTCTCAATAACTGCAGGCTCTTCGGTTGAGTTAAAATATACTTCATAATCCGGAAGGAAGGGCAAACACTTAGTATTAATTGTATGGGGGTACTTATTTACTTTTAAGGGTTGTTGGTATCCACACGTTTTCGAATTTGCCGCGACGATTCTCCAGTTTCCATCAATGCATCTACATAGTGTATGGCCCACACAGCGCTCGGCTCCATCCTCACATGGTTGTATTGAACCTAAGTGCCAGTCCCAATGTTTTTGATCGTTCCCGTTGAAATTAATGGCGGATACATTAATCCGGTAATCCCCCATTGGAAGACCTTTTATTGTGCACTTCACTCTTCGACCCGGGTCTATAGAAAAGGTTTTAGAATACATTCTGTCATCAACACGAAAAATAATCCATGCAGGTTGATTGCAGCTCACTTCGAAATCTCTTCTTGAGAAGGCAGGATCAAAGACATCGAGTTCAGTGGGGTTTTCACGTATCAATACTGGCGCATCTGATGCTCGGATATGCCAATTCCAGTGGTTATATCCAACACCGTTTGAATTTTCTGCCTTTACTTCTACCGTATAGTCACCTATCGACGTTTTATTCGATGCAATGGATGCGGCCTGTTCGTCATGATCACTAGTGTACATCACAAAGCCATCAATGGAGATACAGATGAGTGCCATTTGATCGATGAATGTACTGAAGGTTCGCCTTGAACCAAACGTATCGGTAACGTCCTGCTCCGCAGGGTTCACCCTCCTCACCACGGGTGGCGTCGAGAGCACGTTCCAGGTCCAGTAGTTCTCCCCGGTCCCGTTCTCGTTCGTTGCGGTCACCCGGACCATATGCTCTCCCCGCGGAGCGCTCGGGAAGGTGTGAGACACCTGCTGGACGTCCGGATCGCTCGTATGCACGAGGCTGCCGTCGAGATACACTTTCATCGTCGCCGACTGGTCACATGATGCCGTGAACGTCCGTGCCGCCCCGACGGGATCGCCGACATCCGGGTCTTCCGGCTCGACCAGAGTCACCACCGGAGGGCTCGGCGGGAGGCTTCCCATTCACCCCACCTCCAGAAATCCGTCGCGGATCAGGTACTGCGGGAGCACCCAGCCGTTGCAGAAGAGGATGTTCCCCTCCTTTTTAATCAGATCAAAATCAGGGTGCATCCTGTAAATCCAGTACCTGTTATTGTGGCCGGCGAATACGCCGCCTTCCTTCCCCACAGGCGTTCCGACCGGTTCGTTCTTTATTGTCCCGTGAACTTCCATGAGATCATCCGTCACCTGCCTGTGTTTCTTGACTCCGCTATGACCATGGATAATCCCCCTACGGTATACAGACGGCTGATAGCAGATGATATCAGGTTCCACCGGTCTGTCACGGAACTTAAGGTTCTGGTTCATACATGCGCCGATGATAGCGAGGTCATAATCCTCTTTTCTGAACCGCTTCATAAATTCAGCATAGTCGAACCCGTACCATTTCAGATCGGCATAGATGTCCCGGTACTCGGCAGGAAACGCCCCGACCGCTATTGCTTTTTTCCCACTTTTCGGGAAGGAATAGCGGGGATTGATGCTGTCGCAAACAAAATCGCCGGGATTGACAAGGTTGAACCGGTCATCGACCGAGGGGCCGTCAATCTTCCCCCTCGTTTTGGTAAAGACCTTCCGGACGTTTCTGTCGTTGAACAGGTCCAAGAAAAATGTAAGATGACTGTTGGAATCCGACGGCAGCTCCCAGTGTTCGGTGACCCGCTGGCGGCGATACTCCTCCCAGCGGTCCCTGAGATCATAGGAAACGAGTTCGTTTACGTTCTCGAAGAGATCGATAAACGCCGACCCCGGCGGGGAATACGGGAAGGATACCTCGAAGATATAGACATCATAGCCCACCGTGAGCCACTCTTCAAAGGATTTTCGGCTCTTCGCCGCTTCAAGCGGGATGGAATAGTGATAACGATCTTCCTGAAGGTAGGTATGCACATCAAAGAGCCCTTTTTCAGCTTGCAGGCATGCAACTTTTTTCCCCTTTTTCTCGAAGTAGCGGGAGAGAAGGATCGCCGTGGTGGTCTTTCCCTGTTCGGGGACAGAGGCCAGAATGTAAATTTCACTCATGAGTATCAGCGCGCGATTATTCAAATAATATGATCTTATAACAAGCCTATTTTGGAAACTATGTATTTAAAATTACTGTATCCGTTCAGGATTTTTCCTCTGACCGTCCCGAGACCGAACTCATCAGTCGAGCCTGTTGCTGATATGGCCTCATCGGCGTTTCGGGGTAATTCCTCGCCGCGATAGCTGGCCCCTCACAGATCAAGAAATTCTTCCTTTGTAAGGCGGGCCTGTTTCAGAATAGAGAGGAGCGTCCCGCGGGGAATGGGGTCGCGCCGGGGAATGACGACAAGTAGTTTAACTCCATCTTCTCCGGTTTTATTGATCTTGCGGGGGTGAAGGGGGTGGAGCGGGAAGACCCCACCCTTCGGGGTGGGGATGGCACGGCACAACCCAAAGGGTTGTGCCTGTCAGGAAGATGCGGAGCATCTTCCGTGAAGCGGAACCGCCCTTCCTGTAATCAATTTCGATACGATACATTCTTCTATCAATCCATCCAATAATGTTCTATCTGTGTTGCGAGAACCAAGCAACCTGGTATCAGGCGCGGAACGCGCCGTTGAGCCTGTGGACCTGCCTCAATGGAGGAGGAATGAAGCAGGAAGCCGCGCCCGAGAGCGCGGGGTAGTTCACAGAGGGCCACATGGCTTCCCTTTCCTCGATGAGGAGCGTAATCGAACCCAATTTTTCTCAGATTCTTTAGTCGTCGGAAGAAACCAGAGGTAACTTCGTCATGCCTCGACCTCAATGACCGAGGTGAACTTATGCCGCGATGTCAGGATCGGCTCAATGTCCTTCAGTATCCCCAGTTCTCTTGCGTTCTCGAGGTAGAGTTCGATCGCTTCGCGAATGTTATCCAGTGCTTCCTCCGGTGTATCGCCACAACTGGCAACCTCGAGCTCCTGGCACTTGGAAACGTATACTCCCTCCTCTTCCCGGATAAGAACTGTCAGCCGCACCCGTGTCATTGTAGCACCTTCAATCATTGAAGTCATCCCAAAAGTGTCCAGCGGCTGAAGATTCATATAATTCAGAGTATTCTGACACATCCCCGCGAAAAATTGAGTGATCTTTGGCGTCAAGCTGCTGACACGGCTTCCCTCTGGGCATCGCCACGCGGGGGAGGGTGAGGTGTTTTGGGACAACCTCATTAACAGTTCACCCACTCGTTATAATATTCTTCTCACCGGGGATCGGGCAGCAGTCGGGTCAGGCAGGCTCTCCCCGAACATACCTTTGAGGGTTGAGATCCCGTGTGCCTGTTCGTCGCCGGAAGCGCAAAGCAGAAGACCCCGCAGGAGAAACCGGGTCATATGACTGAAGAGGAAAAAGAGAATCTCACCGAACGGGTAATCGACCCCCGCGACCTCGTCATCTACCAGCCGGGCTCGATCGTCAGCCGGATGCTCATCTACACAAAATCCGGCACCATCACCGTCTTCGCCTTCGACGCGGGCGAAGGCCTCTCGGAGCACACCGCGCCCTACGACGCCGTCCTCCAGGCCCTCGACGGGGAAGCCCTCGTCACCATCGCGGCTACGGAGTACCACGTGAAGGCGGGCGACCTGATCATCATGCCGGCGACGATACCTCACGCGGTCCACGCCGTCACCCGGTTCAAGATGATGCTGACGATGATCCACGCCGGACCGTGACAGGGCGGAGCCTTCCCTCTTGAACCCGGCGGCCCGACGACGATACATTTTTCCCTCCTCACGACACCACCCACCCTGTCTTGCGCTCCTCCGGCGCGCGAAATGACGATACGGCGATGGAAAAGACCCCGCTCTTTCCCGGGAGTTCCCGGGCGGCGGCATGGCACGCCCTTTCGGCAGACGATGTAGTCGAACGGCTCACGGTCCCGGACGGGGGCCTTTCGGGCGACGAGGTCTCCCGGAGACGGGAGATCTTCGGGGAGAACGCCCTCCCGCAGAAGCGGCCTCCGACCGTGGTCGAGGTATTCCTCCGCCAGTTCATGAGCCCGCTCATCTACGTTCTCCTTGCAGCGGGGATCATATCCGTTCTCTTCTCCGATCTCACCGACGCGGTCTTCATCTTCATCGTCATCCTGATCAACGCCGTCATCGGGGCTTTTCAGGAGGTGAAGGCGGAGCGGAGCGCAACGGCCCTGCAGCAGATGCTCACGTCCTCCGCACGGGTGTGGCGGGACGGCCATCCTGCGGCCGTCCCGGCCGAAGACCTGGTCCCCGGCGACCGGGTCGCCCTGGAATCTGGCGACCGCATCCCCGCCGATATCCGCATTCTCACGGCACGGACTCTTACCGTCGACGAATCGCTCCTGACCGGAGAATCCCACGCCGTCGGGAAGAACCCCGACCCCGTCGACGCGTCCCTGCCCCCCGGCGACCGCCTGAACATGCTGTATGCCGGCAGCACCGTGATGAGCGGCCGCAGCACGGGGATCGTGGTCGCGACCGGCCGCCAGACCGAGATCGGGCAGATCGCCGAGACGGTCATGGCGTCCGGAACGGGCAAACCCCCGCTCGTCATCCGCATGGAGGACTTCTCGCGGAAGATCAGCATCGCCGTCCTCGCCGCCACCGGACTGCTCGCGATCATCGTCCTCGGCCAGGGGATGCCCCCCATCGAGGTCTTCTTCCTCGCCATCGCCCTTGCCGTCTCGGCGATCCCCGAGGGCCTGCCGGTCGCACTGACCGTGGCCCTCTCGATTGCGACGTCGCGGATGGCCGGGCGGCACGTCGTCGTCCGGTTCCTGGCCGCCGTGGAGAGCCTCGGGAGTTGCACCCTGATCGCGAGCGACAAGACCGGAACCCTCACCGTGAACCAGCAGACCGCCCGGGTCGTCGCCCTGCCCTCGGGCGAGGAGTTTTCCGTCACCGGGGCAGGGTATGCGGGCGAGGGCAAGGTCTTCGACGGGAACGGCGCCCTGGTATCCGGGTCCGCCCTCCGCCGCCTGGAGCACCTTGCCCGGGCTGCGACGATCAGCAACGAAGCCGCCCTGGAGCGGACCGACGAGGGGGCCTGGAAGCACCGGGGCGACGCGATAGACGTGGCGTTTCTCGCGCTCACCTACAAACTGGGGCTCGATCCCGCCGGTATCCGCGAGAGCGTGACCTCCGTCGCCGATATCCCCTTCGAGTCCGAGCAGCGGTATGCCGCCGTCTGGTACCGGGAGGACGGGTCGGTCCGGGTGGCGGTCAAGGGCGCCGTCGAGACGGTTCTCCCCTTCTGCCGCACCATGGCCGGGGAGCAGGAATGGAACATGCTCCTCGACCGGGACCGCATACTACGAGACCTCGAGGACCTCTCCTCCCGGGGATACCGGGTGCTTGCCGTGGCCCGGGGAGAGGCGGAGGGCGATTTCTCCCCTGAGGAACCCGGGATGCCTCCCCTCGAACTTCTCGGCCTGGTCGGGTTCATCGACCCCATCCGGCCCGACGTCCCCGATGCCGTGCGCCGTTGCCGCCGTGCCGGGGTCGACGTGGTGATGGTGACCGGCGACCACCCCGCAACGGCTCTCGCCATCGCACGGGAACTGGAGATCGCAGAATCCCCCGCTGAAGTCGTCACCGGCGCGGACCTGGACGAGATCGATCCGCCGACATTGCCAGAGTTCATCGACCGGGTGGAGCGGGGCCGGGTCTTTGCCCGGGTGACGCCGCTGCAGAAACTCCGGATCGTCGAGGCCTACCGGGAGAGCGGAGCGTTCGTCGCGGTCACCGGGGACGGCGTCAACGACGCCCCGGCGCTCCGTAGCGCGAATATCGGAGTGGCGATGGGCTCCGGGACCGACGTCGCCAAGGATACGGCGTCGCTGATCGTCACCGACGACGACTTCGCCTCGATCGTCGCCGGGATCGAGGAGGGCCGGCATGCCTACGACAACGTCCGGAAGGTCGTCTACCTCCTGGTCTCGACCGGGTTTGCGGAGGTCCTCCTCTTCATGCTCGCCCTCATCCTGGGTCTGCCGCTGCCCCTCGTCGCCGTCCAGCTCCTCTGGCTGAACCTGGTGACGAACGGCATCCAGGGAGTGGCGCTGGCGTTCGAGGGAGGCGAGCCCGGCGTCATGAACCGGCCGCCGCGAAGGCCGGAGGAGGGGGTCTTTGACAGGCTGATGATCCAGGAGACCCTCCTCTCCGGCACGGTCATCGCGGTGATTGCAATCGGCGCCTGGTACTGGCTCCTTGGAAACGGGTGGGGCGAGTTCGCAGCCAGGAACCTGGTCGTCCTGCTGATGGTGCTCCTTGAGAACTTCCACGTCTTCAACTGCCGGTCGGAGCACCGGTCGGCTTTCCGCGTCCCTGTGAGCCGCAACTACTTCCTGATTGCCGGCGTCATCGCCGCGCAGGGCGTGCATATCGCCGCGCTCTACGTTCCCTTCCTTCAGGAGGTGCTCCATCTGCAGCCCGTTTCGCTGGTCGAGTGGCTTTCGCTGCTCGCCCTCGCCTCTCTGGTCGTCGTCGTGATGGAGGTCTTCAAAGCGGTCGGGGGATACCGCGCCCACCGTCACCAGACGGGGTTCGGGTAGGCCTCCTCCCGGTAGGGGAGGAAGACCTCACTTACCCGGCTGAAGTCGGCAAGATCGGTCATGATGATGCTCCTCTGTGATACCGTGTAGAGGGTGTCGTCCATGAAGAGCGACCGCTGCACCGCATCCGGTGTGTTCCAGGCGTAGGATGGCCCCTTCTCCCGGTGGGCGACCGTGCCCGCGAGAGTGAGCCCCTCCTCCGGGCTCACCCGGTAGACATAGGCCCCCTGCCAGGTCATGGTGCCGTAGGAGCCGGGGTACTTCGATCCGGGGTTCTCGACCATCTTTATCTCGCTCACCGGGATGACGAGGAGGGCCCTATCCTCCGAGAAGAGGAAGGCCTTGTGGTCGCGGAGCGCAGCAGAGTCGGTCCCGGCCTCCCCGATCACGACGCTGTCGACCTGGACCGGGTTGTTCACGTCCGAGACGTCGAAGAGAGCGATCTTGAGTCCTGCCACCGAGACGCCGCCCCACTCGTTCTCGTTCGTCTCCTTCCCGACACCGATGACGTGGTCGGCGCCGTAGGGGTGGAGGTAGTCGGAGTAGCCGGGGATCTTGAGTTTCCCGAGGATGCCCGGATGTTTCGGGTCCGAAAAATCGATGACGAAGAGGGGGTCGACCCGCTTGAACGTCACCAGGTAGAGCCGGTCG
>ENA-UOOI01003693-UOOI01003693.1-fermentation-metagenome-genome-assembly--contig:-NODE-3693-length-11134-cov-4.555014_pt1 | contig 11134 bp, 8 predicted proteins | sample MGYA00245779_ERZ724027 | MGnify/ENA primary metagenome ERZ724027 (study PRJEB28704, sample SAMN03018318) | fermentation metagenome | biome: anthropogenic terrestrial biome; feature: soil; material... | reverse complement strand
CAGCTGAGCTACGAGCCCATGTTTTTATTCAATTTTGCGATGTGAACCGCGTGGCTGCCAAGTGAGTTACGCACCGTTGCTGAAACCGTTCCGCGTGCTCTCCCAGCTGAGCTACGAGCCCATGTTTTTATTTAATTTTGTGATGAGAAGCACGGTCACCCTATGGGGACCCTCTCCGCAACGTTTCACATTATATCACGCCGCGGAGACGATTGCAACCAAAACTTTCTGCAGCCGATCACAGCCAGGAATGATTGACGGCCATATAAATCTTCTTGACAATCTGTGCAAGGAGAATATAGCAGAGAATAATCAGCGCCAGCCAGCCGAAATAAACCGCGGGAAGCGGCTGGAAGCCGATGCCCGTTCCGAACGGCATGAAGGGGATGAGGATCCCGGCCGCCATGATGAGCGACGTGAGAAGCACCACGGGCTTCGCCGCGCGGCTCTGCACGAACGGGATCTTGGGCGTGCGAATCAGGTGGATGATCAGCGTCTGGGACAGCAGGCTCTCCACGAACCAGGCGGCGTGGAACAGGCCGACCTTGGCCGGGTCCGCGGCCGTGTTGCACCCAAAGACAAACCACATGAGCGCGTAGGTCGTGATGTCGAAAACGGAGCTGACGGGACCCATGCAGACCATGAACCGGCTGATGCCCGATGCGTCCCATTTTCTCGGGATGCGCAGATAGTCCGCGTCCATGTTGTCCCACGGGATGGAAATCTGAGAGATGTTGTACATCAGATCGAGAAGCAGAATCTGCACCGGCGTCATCGGCAGGAACGGCAGGAACGCGCTCGCGACCAGCATGGAAAGCATGTTGCCGAAATTGGAGCTGACCGTCATCTTGATATACTTGATGATATTGCCGAAGATCTTGCGGCCCTCCACGACGCCGTGCTCCAGGACGTTCAGATCCTTTTCCAGCAGGATGATGTCCGCGCTCTCTTTTGCAATATCGACCGCCGTGTCCACCGAAATGCCGACATCCGCCTTGCTCAAAGCGTGGGCGTCGTTGATCCCGTCGCCCATGAAGCCGACCGTGTGCCCGTTGCTTTTGAGCGCGCCGACCACGCGGGCTTTCTGCAGCGGCGAAAGTTTCGCGAAGACCGTCGTCCTCTCGACGCGCTTCCCGAGTTCCTCGTCCGGCATACTCTCCAGTTCGGAGCCGAGCAGAATATGCTCCGATTCGAGGCCCACGTCGCCGCAGATCTTTCTGGTGACGAGCTCGTTGTCCCCCGTCAGGACCTTGACCTGCACACCGTAGTCGTGCAGCGCGGAAATGGCCGCGGCCGCGGATTTCTTCGGCGGGTCCAGAAGCCCGAGATAGCCGATCAGCGTCATGGCGCTCTCGTCCTTCACACCGAAGACGCCCTCCACGGAAGGGCTGTCCTTGCGGGCGACGGCGATCACGCGCATGCCGTCGCTGTTCAGCTTGGCGGCCATCTGCGTCACGCGCTCGCGGATCTCCCCGGTCAGAGGCACCTCCTCCCCCTGGTAGTCGCAGCTCGAGCAGATCTGGAGGATCTCCTCTACTGCGCCCTTCGTGATCAGTTTCGTATTTCCCTGGCGGTCCTTCAGGACGACGCTCATGCGGCGCCGCGAGAAATCGAACGGAATCTCGTCCACCTTGGTGTATTCGTTGTCGAGATAGGTGATGCTGGTCTCCGTCGCCTTGTCGATCACCGCGAGGTCGATCAGATTTTTGAGCCCGGTCTGGAAATAGCTGTTCAGATACGCGTATTCCAGGACCCTGATGTCCTCTTCGCCCGCGACGTTCATATGGCGTTCGATCACGATCTCGTCGCGCGTCAGCGTGCCGGTCTTGTCGGTGCAGAGCACGTCCATCGCGCCGAAATTCTGGATGGAGTTGAGATGCTTGACCACCGTTTTCTTGCGGGCCATGTTCACCGCGCCCTTCGCGAGGTTGGTGGTCACGATCATCGGCAGCATCTCCGGCGTGAGGCCGATGGCCACGGAGATGGCGAACAGCAGCGCCTGCACCCAGTCGTGCTTGTTCAGCCCGTTGATCAGGAAGACGACGGGCACCATCACCAGCATGAACCGGATCAGCAGATAACTGACGGAGTTGACGCCCTTGTCGAAGCTGGTGGGTTCGCGCTGGCCGGAGAGCGTCTTCGCCATGTTGCCGAAGTACGTGCGGTCGCCCGTGGCGAGCACGACCGCCGTGGCGGAGCCGCTGACCACGTTCGTGCCCATGAAGCAGATGTTCTTGAGGTCGAACAGGCTGTTCTTGTCCGTCGTACGGTCGGCCTCGGCGTATTTTTCGACCATCTCCGACTCGCCGGTCAGCGCGGACTGGCTGACGAACAGGTCCTTCGCCTTCAGGATCCTGACATCCGCCGGGATCATATCCCCGGCGGAGAGCAGAACGATGTCGCCGGGCAGGATGTCGGCGATGTTGATTTCTTCCCGGCCGTTTTCGCGACGGATCACCGTGGCGGTCGTCTTGACCATCGTGCGCAGGTCCTCGGCTTCTTTTCCGGAACGGAATTCCTGAAAGAAGCGCAGGCCGCCGCTGATGAGCACGAGGATCAGGATGACGATGACCGCGGAGGGGTCCTTCTCCCCCGGCTTCGCGAGCAGCACCGAGGTGATGAAGGAGATGACGGCGATCGCCAGCAGCACGCCCGTGAAGGGGTTCACGAAGGCCCGCACAAGCTGCACATACCACGGCTTCGGCTTGTCGTGGGAAATCTCGTTGCTCGAGTACTGATCCGACAGCAGATCGACATCCACGATGTCGAGCCCTTTTTCCCGCGTTTTCAGCTGGGAAAGAAGGATGTACTTTTCCATTCTGGAGTACTCGATCAGAGATTTCGTGATCTCTTTGACGCTGGAGACCGTGGTGTCAGCTTTTTTCCGGTTCATCGGAATCCCCTCCTTTTTGCAAAATAAAAATCCTCCGCCCGTGTTTTTATCAAAATGGCAGAGGATCAAAAATCGGCTTGTTCCGGAATCGCCGGGCGGAAGGTCAGTTCTTGAGATAGGCCACCTGCGCGGACCTGCCTTCCCCGCCGTAAACGGGCAGCAGCCCTTCGAGGGAAACCTCCTGCGGATAGGTCGCGCCGACGCCGAGCGACGAAACCAGCAGGAAGAACAGCAGGGCGGTCTGGATCCAGAGGATCGTCACGTCCGTCATGCCGTGCACGAAGATGGCGGTCAGGGCGGCCACGACCAGGGCGTTCATCTCGCCGCAGACATGGTGGCGCAGCCGCGCGGCAATCAGGCGCATCTGCAGGAAAACATAGGCGCAGACCATGGAGGAACCGACCATGCCGAAGTTGAGGAGCATGTCGAGCGCCAGATTGTGGCTGTGGTAGGTTTTGTAGCCGCCGAAACGCTCGTAAATCATCTGGTAGGCCACCGCGCCACGGCCCAGCAGCGGATGCTGGCGGATGCCGTGCAGGGCGGTCTCCCAGATGGACATCCTCTGGGCAAGCGTGGTCTCGATCGCGTCGGGGCTGCGCGGCAGGACCGCCGGAAACAGCGCGCTGACGGCAGCGCCGACGGCGACGGCCACGAAAAAGGCGGCCATCAGCCTGCGGTTGTTCTGATAAAGCAGCAGAACGAAAACGGCGCACAGCATGGCGACGAGGGAGGAACAGCTGCCGGTCAGGTACAGCCCGACGAAATTCGCGCCCAGCACGGCCGCGTAGAACGTGGTGCGCGACGGATTGGTAAAAATACGGTACAGCGCGATGACGACCATGAATTCGATCATCATGCCGTAGTAATTGGCGTTCGTGAAGACCGACACCGGCCGGTAATTCGGCGCGCCCGACAGCGTCGCGAACTTCTGGATCGCCGCGATCGCCGCGCACCACAGGCTGCCGACGCACGCCGCGTCCAGCGCCTCATGGAACAGCGGGCGCGTCATGACGCTGCGCAGGTAGAGCCCGACCGTAAAGATCGCGTAGATCAGGATGGTGTAGGCCATGCCGAGGTAATTGTTGTAGGTGGCGGCCACAAAAAACCAGACCGTCAAAAAGCCGAAGATCAGCTTTGTGTAAGGAGCGCGGAATGCTTTTACCCGAACACGGTAATTGACAATGGTCATCAGAGCCACGCAGCCGACCGCCACAAGGCTGAAATAAAACGGTGCAAAAATGGAAAGCGTCAGCACCAACACCGTCGCCCGCTCGACCGCCGATGATGAAAAACCGGTTTTGGGGATAAAATAAGAACGAATAGCCTGAACGATAAGAGGTCATTCCTTTCTCTTCAGAAGCGTTGCGGAAATCCGCAATCGCGCCCAGTTGATCATTATAGCACAAAAAACGGACGAAACAAGATGAATACTTTCTTAATGTAATAGGCAAACCATTTGTTATTTGTATAGTATAACGAAAATTGTGAACTTCTTATGAAATAATGTGCTGTTATTCTTTAATTTTTACCCGCCATCGTATATACTGGGATCAATACCAGTCGAAAAAAGTCCTGACAGGAAAGAAGAACCGGATGGGAAAATGACGATGCAAACGAGGGAACCCCGATCTTATTGTGAGCGTTTCCGGCCGGACTATGTATCCGGCCTTTCGGACGGGCAGGTCGCCCAGCGCACGCGCCAGGGCCTTGTGAACGCGCCGGACGACATCAAAACAAAAAAAGTCGGGCGGATCGTCCGCGACAACCTGCTGACGCCGTTCAACATTGTGAACTTCATCCTGGCGGCGCTGGTGCTGGCGGTGGGGTCCTACAAGAATCTGCTGTTCATGGGCGTCATCGTCTGCAACATCCTGATCGGCACGTTTCAGGAGATCCGCGCCAAAAAGACGATCGACAGCCTCTCGCTCATCACCGCGCCGAAAGTCCGCGCCGTGCGGGGCGGCACGGTGCGGGAGATCCCTGTCGGGGAGCTGGTGCTCGACGACGTGGCGCGCTTCTCCGCGGGCAACCAGATCCCCACGGACTGCGTGATCCTGGAGGGGATCTGCGAAGCCGACGAATCCCTGCTGACCGGGGAATCGGACCCCGTGGCCAAAAAGCCGGGTGACAGCCTGCTCAGCGGCAGCTTTCTCGTCAGCGGCGCCTGCCACGCCCGCGTCGAGCATATCGGCGGGCAGAACTACGCCGCAAAAATCGCCGCGAGCGCCAAATACATGAAAAAGCCGGTCTCCGAGATCCTCCGGTGGACCAACCGCGTCATCAAGGCCATCGGCTTCGCGATCCTCCCCGTCGGCGTGGCGCTCTACTACAAGCAGACCGTGGTCTCGGGCCGGGCGGTCGGCCCGGCCGTGGTCAGCACCGTCGCCGCACTGATCGGCATGATCCCCGAGGGGCTTGTCCTTCTGACCAGCGTAGTGCTCGCCGTCGGGATCATCCGGCTCTCCCGCCGGAAGGCTCTGGTGCAGGAGCTTTTTTCCATCGAGACGCTCGCGCATGTCGACACGCTCTGCCTCGACAAGACCGGCACCATCACCGAGGGCAGCATGCAGGTGGATTCCCTCGTGCCGCTCATTGACGACGTAGATAAAAGCAAAACGGAAAACGCGCTCGCGGCGCTCGCCGGCGCGCTGAACGACGGCACCCCGACCATGAAGGCGATCGGCGAAGCCTTCCCGCCCTCCGGCCGGTGGCGCTGCACGCAGCAGGTTCCGTTCTCCTCCGCGCGCAAGTGGAGCGGGGCGGCGTTCGAGGGAGAGGGCGCCTTCGTCCTCGGCGCGGGCGAGTTCATCCTGAAGGACCGCTTCGACGAGATCCGCGCGCAGGCGGAAAAATACGCGCGGCGCGGGCAGAGGGTCCTGCTGCTGGCGTGCGCGAAGGAGATCGGCGCGGAAGGACTCGACCCCGCCGGCGTGACTCCGCTCGTCCTCGTCCTTCTGAGCGACAGGATCCGGGCCAACGCGAAGAAGACCCTGGAATATTTCTCCGCCCAGGGCGTAGAGCTGAAAGTCATCTCGGGCGACAACCCGGAGACCGTCGCGAGCATCGCCAGAAAGGCCGGTCTGAAGGACGCCGACCGGTTCGTCGACGCCGCGTCCCTGAAAAGCTACGACGATATCCGGGCCGCCGCGGAGCAGTACACGGTGTTCGGCCGCGTGACGCCCCGGCAGAAGCTGGAGCTGGTCAAGGCTCTGAAAGAGAAGAAACACACGGTCGCCATGACGGGCGACGGCGTCAACGACGTGCCCGCGCTGAAAGAAAGCGACTGCAGCATCGCGATGGCTTCGGGCAGCGACGCGGCGCGCACGGTCTCGCAGGTCGTGCTGCTGGACTCCGACTTCGCCAGCATGCCGCATATCGTGAACGAGGGCCGCCGCTGCATCAACAACCTGCAGCGTTCGGCATCGCTGTTCATGGTGAAGGCCATCTTCTCCGCCATCATCGCGGTGATGTTCATCTTCCTCAAATGCAATTACCCGTTCCAGCCGATCCAGTTCACGCTGATCAACGCCGTCACCATCGGCATCCCCTCGTTTTTCCTCGCGCTGGAGCCGAACCGCGAGCGCCTGCGCGGCAGATTCGGCGTCAACGTGATGCAGCGGTCGCTGCCCGGCGCCCTGACCATGGCGCTGAACATCGGGCTGCTCGCCGCCGTCTCGCTGTCCTTCGGTTTCACCGACCGCCAGATCTCCACGCTGGCCGTCCTCGTCACCGGCTATACCGGGCTGCTCATTCTGTTCAAGGTCTGCATGCCGTTCGGTGTCTGGCACGCCATCCTGTTCTCCGCCATGGCGGCCGGATTCGTCCTCGCGCTGATCTTCTACCCGTCCCTGTTCGAGGTCGTGCCGGTGACGCTTCCCATGCTTCTGGTGCTGGTGCTGATGGTCCTGCTCTCTTCGTCGCTGCTGCTCGTCACCTACCGCGTGGTCGACAATTTTTCCGCCGGGAACCGCCGCCCCGCCGAGCGCCGCCCCGACCGGAGCGTCAGGTGACGCCGATCCTGCGGAAATATTCGCCGCTGGCGGGGCCGGACGGCCTGAGAAACCGGCCGAGGCCGTAGAGGCATTCCGGGTCCCTGGTGATGACGTTGATCCTGCTCTGGCAGGTCATGCTCGCCCGAAAGCCGATCTTTTTGACGACCGGGATCGACTCCTTGCTCACCGCGCCGTACGGATAGACGAACGCGGTCGGCTCATAGCCGGTATGCTCTTTCATTTCCTGCTGCATTTTCCGCAGGTCCCGCTCCAGAAGCGCGGTATACGCCGCGGCGCTCTCGCCGGCGCGCCTGCTCGCGCCCAACCGCCCGGAATCGCCGTGCAGGTCGTAGCTGTGGTTCTGGATCTCCACGTACCCGGAATCGATCATCTCGGAGATTTCGCCCCACGTGAGGTATGAATAGGCGGGGTGGCCGGCGTCGGCGGCGTTTTTGCCGTTTGTGAAGAGGTCCGTATAGCGGCCGACGGGGGAAATGACGACTCTTTCGCCGTATTTCTTCGCAAGGGGATAAACATAGGTATAGTTGTTGTAATCGCCGTCGTCGAACGTCAGCATGACCGGCTTTTCCGGCAGGGCTTTGCCCTCGTCCACATACGCCAGCAGGTCCCGGACCGTGACGGTGCTGTAGCCGTTCGCCTTGAGATACCGGATGTCGCCTTCGACCGCCGCCGGCGAAACGACGTACTTGCCAAGCCGCTTTTCAAAGACGCTGTGATACATGATGATGGGAAGCCTGACGCCGTCCTCCGCACCGGCCTGCAGAGCTTCAAACGAACCGACCGCCGCGAAACACACGGCGGCAGCCGCAGCCGCTGCAACCGCAACCAACGCGGAAAGCAGAAACCGGCCCGGCCGGAAGCAAACAAACATAAGCATACCCGCTCTCGCTACCATACATATGGCGCGGGCGGCTATTTCATGCCCGGCCGGACCTCGGGTATGAATTTTGCGGGTCGGGAACTTCTTGCGACTCTCCCGCCTAAATGGGTTTCCCTTTTTCACCAAGCCGGATGGCGGGGCCTGGCCGCGGCAACACGCCGCTAAAATCAAAGGCCGGAATGTAGTCTTTGCTGGCCGAAGATCGCTCCTGCACGTATCCGTCGAGGCCGAGCGCGAACAGGCGGTTCTGCACCTTCTCGTATTCCCGGCGCGTGATGCGACGGCCCATGCCCGGAAAATCCGCGGCGCGGCCGCACGGCACATACTGCGCCATCAGGCTGATCGGCACGCCCGAAGGGAAATCCGCGGCCAGCCATTCCAGCACGGCGATGGAATCACCGGTATGGCCCGGCAGAATCAGATGCCGCACCATCGTACCGCTCTTCATCATGCCGTCCGCGCCGAAAACGGCGGGCCCGGTCTGGCGGACCATCTCGAGGATCGCCGCCTTTGCGACTTCCGGATAATCGGGCGCGCCGGAAAGCGCCGAAGCGAGGCCCGCGTCCATGTATTTGAAGTCAGGCAGGAAAATATCCACAAAGCCTTTGAGCATCCGCAACGTCTCCGGCGTCTCGTAGCCGCCGCAGTTGTAGACGACCGGCACGGAGGGCCGATGGATCGACAGCGCCTCCAGAACGGCGGGGACGAAATGCGTCGGGGTCACGAGGTTGATGTTTTGGGCGCCCTGCGACTCGAGCCGCTCGAAAACGGCGGCGAGTTCGGAGGGGGAAACCCGTTTCCCGGCTTTCCGCTCTGCGCTGATCCCGTAATTCTGGCAGAAAACGCATCCGAGTGGGCAGCCCGTGAAAAAGACCGCGCCGGAGCCTTTCGTCCCGCTGATGCACGGCTCCTCCCAGAAATGGAGCGCGGCCCGCGCGACCACGGGGTCCGCGCCCATCCGGCACCGGCCGGACCCGGAATCCGCCTCCCGGAGCGCCCCGCAGCGGCGGGGACACAGCGTGCAGCGTTCAATCCGCATCCGCCCCACCCGTTTCGGTCAGCGCCATGAAAGCGGCCAGACTACCGCGCCTCCCGCCTGTGGCCCGGTGGGAGAACAGCCATTCCGCGTTGCATTCGGTGCAGATCCCCGCGACGGCGACGCCGCTTTCCGGGACGCCCGCCTGCACCAGGATGCGGCGGTTCGCCTCCCAGAGGTCGATGCGGGATTTCCCGCCACCGGCCTCGCGGATGAATTCCGCCGGCCGCAGTTCCGTGAGTTTCAGAAACACGTCGCGCACGGGGAAATCCACCTCGAAGCAGCACGGGCCGATCGACGGACCGATGCCCGCGATCAGATTTCCCGGCTCGGTGCCGAACGCGCGCCGCATGGCCCCCACGGCAGCGGCGGCGATCTTCGCGGCCGTTCCCCGCCAGCCGGCGTGCACCAGCCCGATCGCTTTCCGTTTCGTATCCAGCAGAAAGACCGGCACGCAGTCCGCGTAATGCGTCACCAGCGTGACCCCGGGCTCGTCCGTGATCAGCCCGTCCACGCTCTCCAGATCGCGCGGCCGCACGACGCCGATGCCGCGCTCTTTTCCGCCGACCCGGCGGATGAACGTATGGTGGTCCTGCGCGGCGGACACGAGGGTCGAGAAATCGAACCCCGCCGCCGCGCAGAAACGCCGGTAATTTTCAAGCACGTTCTCCCGCTCGTCGCCGCAGCTCAGGCCCAGATTCATGGAAGAAAACTGATTCCTGCTCACTCCGCCGTACCGGGTGGAAAAGGCATGATGCACGAACGGGTATTTTTCAAACGACGGGAAGGTCAGGTAGCAGACCTCCCCGTTTCTGTGAAACGACATATTTTTAGCGTCTGGATCCATCCGCAGCCTCCGTTGTCCGTTTGGTTCGATTGTACCACAGGCCGCTGTGCAAAGCAAGGCGGGGTGCCCCCGCGGCCAAGCCGCGCCGTATAGCGAAGTGAAACTTCCGGGCTACGGTCGGCGCGAGAGTTTAAAGCATCTCCCGCAAACAGGACATTGTTTCCGGGAGCCTCCCTCGGCTCTCCCGCCAGATTAAACTGCTCTTCCCCGCCAAGCTGAACGGCGGGGATTGGGCGCGGACACAGTCCGCCCGCTCAGTGGTAGACGGTCACGAATTTGATGGTGTAGAAATCGCAGATAAGAAGATCGTCCGTCTGGGCCTCCTGCAGGATGATGTAGTTGGCGCCGACTTCCAGAAGCTTGCCGGCCTTGTCGAGAAACGAGTTCGTGCCGATGAGGAACGAGACCCGGACCTGCTGGCCGATCTGCGTGCGCAGAAATCCATTGAGATACTCGGTGCTTTCCACGGTCATGGGCGCCGGCTGAGTCAGGTCCGTAATCGGCGTCGTCTGCGACAGAGCGGACCCCGGTCCTCCCGTCGAAGGGACCGCGGCCGTCAGCGGGCCAGACGCGGGCTGCGGACCCGACGCGGGCTGCGGACCCGACGCGGACGGAACGATCCGCCCCGGGTAGGCCGTGACCGCCTGCGGCCGGCCGCAGGTCGGGCAGTCGGGCGGCGCGGCGTTTGCATCGATTTCCTGTATTCTCTGCAGATTCATCTGAAAATTTCCCCCTTACGTTTTTGCGTATTTTGCTGTCGGTACATAAAAGCAGTGGTTGCGGATGCGCGTGAGAAAGCTTCCGGTCCCGTTGGGCGGAAAGTTCTGGACGCAGGTGGGCTTGAACGGATTGAAGTAGAAAAGCGAATTCGCGACCTCGCCGAGCGTGCTGCCCGAAAGGGCCCAGTCGGCGATCTGGTAATGGATCTCCTGCGGATTCATATTGTAGACGTTCTGGGCATTGTAGGACCCGCCCACCGTCTCCATCATGCAGGTGAACTGGCCGGCCTGCTGCATGATGGCGCGCACGTCGCCCCCGTTGCTCACGCGGAAGAACTCCCCGTACGGCACGTTCGTCCGGTTCATGATGACCGAAGCGACGGCCTGCATCCCCACGTCGCCCTCCCCGTCGGCTTCGCACTGCAGCAGCCTCGCGAGAAGCTCGCGGTCTGTATATGGCATGATTAGCATCCCCGCTTTGTTCTGAAATGAATGTTCCTTCCCAGTATATGCGTGCGGCGTGGCGGCGCTCCCATGGCCGGGCGTATATCCCGGTGGAAATTAAAGGTTTTCTTTGCCCGGACGGTCCCGGGCAACTCCCGGCGATCCGCTTTATCGCTCACTGCCCCCACTCTTTTCCGGCTCCTTCGGCTTGTCCTCTTCTAAAAGCTGATAAACCAGCCGCGCCCCGGCCTTCATGCCGATTTCTAAATAAACGGCCTGGTTTCCGCGCAAGGCGGGCAGGA
>ENA-UOOI01003691-UOOI01003691.1-fermentation-metagenome-genome-assembly--contig:-NODE-3691-length-11142-cov-8.939028_pt1 | contig 11142 bp, 12 predicted proteins | sample MGYA00245779_ERZ724027 | MGnify/ENA primary metagenome ERZ724027 (study PRJEB28704, sample SAMN03018318) | fermentation metagenome | biome: anthropogenic terrestrial biome; feature: soil; material... | reverse complement strand
TCTAAAGATTTCTATTCTCACCAGCAGAGCTGGTGGTTGTTTTTCGCTAAAGCTAGAAGACGAAGAGGGCGGAACCGAATGGTTCCGCCCTCTTCGCTTTTGAAGGAATTTTTATTTGAAAACTACTCTTGTAATCATGGAATGACTTCCCGCCGGGGATGTTATTTAATATATCCCCAGAGGTCCAGCGCGATCTTCAGTTCCTCGTGGCTCTTCGCAGCCTCGTCGAGCGGAATGCCCGCCATCACCGCGTCGATCGCCTGGAGCATGGCGCGCACGCCTGCCGCGGCCCCTTTCGGGTGCCCCTGCACGGAACCGCCGGGGGCGAGGATAATATCCGTCCCCAGGTCCTTCATATAGCGCTCCGCAATGCCCGGATGCACGCCGCCGCCCACCGAAGGCATGGTCGGCTTCAGGTGGTAATACGGCAGCGAAAGCTCGTGAACCGCCTGGATATATTTCTGGTACTTCAGCGGATAGCCGCCGTACGGCGTGTTCATCATGACAATGTCGGCACCCGCAAGCCGCGGGAACCGGCCCGACGCGAGCGGGAAGCTCATGCCGCTTTTCACGCCTTCGAAAAACATGCCGGAACCGGCGTAATGGCCCAGCACCGGGACGTCTACGGATTCCGCGACGCTCTGGAGGATGCCGTAGCCCACGGTGGCATAGTTCACCATGACCGCCTTCGCGCCCGCCTCGACAACGCGCTTCGCATTGTCCAGAACCTTATCCGCGCGGTCGGTGATATTGACCACGTAAATGGTCCGGTGGCCCGTCTTTTCGTAAGCGGCTTCCGCCGCGCGGTTGTATGCTTTCACACGGTCGACATTCCGGCAGAAATCCGGATTGCCGAGGAGCTCGTCGTCCTTGATAAAATCGACGCCGCCCAGAGCGGTCTCGTAAAAGATCTTGGCGCCTACTTCCGGCGAAAAGCCGGTGCAGGGCTTGATCATGTTCAGGACCAGCGGGCGTTTTTCCACACCCGTCAGCTTCCGGAGCCCTTCCATGCCGAATTTCGGCCCCTGGAACCCCGCCACAAAGCTTTCCGGGAACTGCAGGTCAACCAGCTTCACCTGCACCGACGTGGACGCGTCGTTTCCCAAAAGCGTCGTCAGCATCATGGGAAACTGGGCGCCGAAGTTGACGGGCGGGTAGGCGATCTGCAGCAGATACGCCTTCGGGTCCGTTTCAACCTGGCCCGTAAGGTCGCTTGGCGGCACGTCGATCACATTGACGACCCGGCCCATGTGCTTTTCGCGCATCTCGTCCGTAATGCCGGGGACGGGAACCCACGTCCCCACCGTCTGGCCGACTACCATGGCGGAAGCCTTTTTCATAACGCTGACGTCCTTCGGCAGCTCAAGGTAATAGGTGGCGATGACATAGCCCTTCTGCCGTGCCGTTTCATTCAGCGCAAACATATATTCCTGCTTCATCAGTCAATCTCCCTCCGTCCCGCTTTTTTGGAAGAACAAGGGCATCACTTTCCGGATAATGGAATTGAAATGGTCGGCGTCCCACGCGCTGCGGCCGATGAACAGACCGTCGATGTGCGGCATGACGATCAGCTTTTCCGCATTCCCGTCGTTCACGCTTCCGCCGTACAGGACCGGAATCTTCTCCCCCTGCTCCCTGCCGAACTGTTCCGCAAGGGTGCGGTGGATCAGGGCGTGGATTTTCTCCGCATAGTCTTCCGAAGCGGGTTTTCCGTTGACGCCGATCGCCCAGACCGGCTCGTAGGCAACCATGACCTTCCCGGCCTGTTCCGCCGGAACGCCGCGGAAACCGACCTTCAGCTGGGTCCTGATCACTTCTTCCGCGATACCGTATTCCTTTTCCTCGCCGGTCTCCCCGACGCACAGAAGCGGAACAAAGCCGTGTTTCAGTGCCGCGAGGACTTTCCTGTTTTCTTCCGCGTCGTTTTCACGGAAGACATGCCGGCGCTCGGAGTGACCGATCATAACGAGGTTCACGCCGACTTCCTCCAGCATCAGCGGGGAAATCTCCCCCGTAAACTGCCCCTGGTCCTCCCAGCACATGTTCTGGGCGCCGATAAGGATGTCCGTTTCCGGAACGGATTTCCTCGCGGCGGCAAGGGTGGTGTACGAAGGGATTACGAACAGCTCGAGCCCGTCCCTCGGAATATCTTTGGTGAGGGTCTCGAGCCTGGTGACAAAATCCACCGTCTGGCGGATGTTCTTATACATTTTGGTGTTGGTGCCCAAATAAATTTTCCGACTGCCGCTCATGCCAAATCCTTTCTACGGCAGTCCGAAGCCTTCGCCCGGCTGCCGGTAAAAATTTTCGCCCGCCCGATCAGCACTGGAAGTTTTCGTTCTCGATGGCCTTGATCTCGGCAATCTTCGGGGTGGATCTTCCGTCCTTGAACTCCAGCCCGATCCATTCGTCCACGATCTTCTTCGCCAGTTCGGGGCCGATGACGCGCGCGCCCATGCACAGGACGTTGCAGTTGTTGCTCAGGACCGAGCGTTCCGCCGAGTAGGCGTCGTGGCAGACCGCCGCGCGGATGCCCTTGAATTTATTGGCGGTGATGGACATGCCGATGCCGGTGCCGCAGATGAGGACGCCGCGCTTCTCGTAGCCGCTTTCGATGATTTTCCCGCAGACGCGCTTTGCGACGCTGGGGTAGTTCGTCGGATCGTCGGGGCTGTCGCAGCCGAGATCTTCCACGGTGAGGCCCTTCTGCTTCAGATAATCACGGATCAGGTTTTTCAGGGCTACGGCGGCATTGTCGCAGCCGATCACATACGTTTTATTGCTCATAGCAAAAACCTCTTTTCTCAGATTTGTTCTTTCGCTGTTCTGTTCCCTTGTATAATACCGCATCATGATGTTCATTTCAACATATTTTTGTAATTATGGCGGGAATCCATGCAAATTTTTTCGATGAATGTACACAATATAACATCATTTTGTTCGGATTCATCCTATAATAAAACAGGATCCGCCCGGCCGGAGTTCCCGATTTTTCAAATTTTCCAAAAAAAGAATTGTGTTTTACCGTTAGAGTGTACTATAATATTGATATTATTGAAATGTTTGCATTTCAAAAACAGCATCGAGGAAATTGATATGGGAAACAAAAACGAGCGCCAAAGCCGCCTGCTTACCTTGCTGAGAGAGAACGAAAGCCTGACCGTGCGGGAACTTGCCGAACAATGTTCCGTTTCCGAAATGACCATACGGCGGGACCTCGACACCCTGAAGGCGCATCATTTTATCGACCGGAGCTACGGGAAAGCGACCATCCGCCGCTCCGGCGACCGGTTCCCCCTGATGGACAACTATGAGCTGAATTTTGAGAAAATAAAGATGAACGAAGAAAAAGACCGGATCGGGAAATTTGCCGCCGGCATGATCGAGCCGGGGGACGTGCTGATTATCGACACGGGGTCGACAACCGACAAGCTGGCAAAATATCTGCCGGACGGCATGGACATTACCGTCCTGTGCTACACCTACAATATTCTTTCCCAGGTGATCGGCAAAAAAAACGTCCGTCTGATCTTTTCCGGCGGATATTACCACAGCCAGTCTCAGCTGTTCGAATGCCCGCAGGGGATCGACCTGATCAAAAACATCCGGGCAACGAAGCTGTTCCTTTCCGCCCACGGCATCCATGAAAAGCTCGGGATCACCTGCGCGCAGGCTTACGAGGTCCCCATCAAGCGCACCGCCCTGCAGTCCGCACAAACCAAGATTCTCATCGCCGATTCCAGCAAATTTGGGAAGGTAAAAACGGCCTATTTCGCGCAGCTCGACGAAGTGGACGAAATCGTGACGGACTCCGGCATCTCGGAAGAATGGCGGGAAATCATCCGCGGGATAGGCATCACCCTGCACATCGTGTAAGATCCGGCGGTCCGCATCCCGCCGGCAGGAGGGGAGCCGCCCGCTGCAGAATTCTGCAGCGGGCGGCTCCCTTTTTATTCCGAAAAAAGCTTTCAGAAGCTCTGCTCCACGCCGTGGATCAGGTCGACGATCATCCGGTTGTAGGGCGCGTCAAGCCCATGCTCCTGCGCCAGCCCGACCACGGTTCCGTTGATCTTGTCGATCTCCGTACGGCGCTTATGCTGCCGGTCCTGATACATGCTGGCGTATCCCCCGGCGTCCGCCCGGATCACCTTTCGGACCCCTTCGAGCGCCTCCCTGCGGTCAAAATAGGTGCCGTCCGCCTCGGCGACCATCACGCACTCATACACGATGCGGGTGCAGATTTTCCAAAGCGCGGGCGTGCTTTCCACCGCGCCGATTCTGCACTGCATCAGCGCGGAAAGGGCGTTCACGCCGCAGTTGATAAACAGCTTGCTCCACAGGATCTTCTGGATGTTTTCGATGACGTTGACTTCCAGGCCGCTGGACCGCAGGGCCTCCGCGGCTGTTTCGACCGCCCGGTTCCCTTCCTCGCACGGCTTTTCCGGGCCGATGTTGGTCGGGCCGGAGCCGGAGTGGAAAAACCTGCCCGGCCCGAGGCCTACGCTGTTGTGGCTGCTCGTGCCGACGACGATGTGCTCCCGCTGCACGAACCGGGCGATGTCCCGGTTGTTCCCGGCGCCGTTCTGCAGAGTCATTACGACGGTATCCGGTCCGATCAGCCCTTTGTTTTCCTGCATCGCGTCATAGGTGTGGATACTTTTCACGAAAACGACGACCAGATCCTGAACGCCGGCCGCGCTTCCGCTCGGAAGCGCCCGGACCCGGACGTTCGTCTCGCCGCCGTCCTTTTCCACTTTCGTCAGGCCGTGCTCGTTGATGGCGTCCACCTGCGGGCGGTAGCTGTCCAGCAGCGTGACCTCATGCCCGGATGCCAGATACATGCCGTACAGGCTCCCCATCGCGCCCGCCCCGATCACTGCAATCTTCATAAAACGATTTCTCCCATTCGGCTGTATTTTTTTCGTTTCCACTTTACTCCCGGCCGCCGTTCCTGTAAAATGACAGGTAATGCTGACCGTCATGAAAAAAATTCATGAATTAATGAGATCGAGGAGCAATGCCGCGTGGATATCAACAAATACGCTATTTTTGTTCTCTCGGCGGAAACCGGCTGCCTGACCCGCGCCGCCGCGCAGATGCACTACACGCAGACCGCCGCGAGCCATATGCTGGCTTCCCTGGAAACGGAGCTGGGCGTGCGGCTCCTGACCCGGAGCCACCGGGGCGTCGCGCCGACCCCGGCGGGCGAAGCGGTCCTTCCCTACGCGCGGAAAATCGTGGAAAACGACCGGCGGATCCGGCAGCTGACCGCTCCCGGCGGGCGGCAAAAAGGGCTTGTCCGCATTGGGGCCATCACCAGCGTGGCGGTCCGCTGGCTCCCTGAAATTATGCTCCGTTTCCGGCGGAAATATCCGGGAATCGAGCTGGAGCTGAACGACGCGGCAAACTATGAAGCGATCCGTGACTGGTTCGGCCAGGGGCGGATCGACTGCGCGTTCGCCGCGGACGCGGCGGCGGACGACATGAAAACACAGCAACTCTGCAGGGACCCGTTCCGCGTCATCCTTCCCGCGGGCCATCCGCTGTGCCGCTGCGAAAAAATCAAGCCCGCTCTTCTCGCCGGGGAAACCTTCCTCGTCCCCAGCGAAGGGGTCCACCACTCCGTGGGAAGAATTCTGCGGCAGGCAAAAGGCCGCGTGCCCGACACCGGAAGGCTGAGCGATCGGGCGGCGATCGCCATGGTGCGCCGGGGATGCGGGGTCAGCATCCTGCCGGAACTGGTTCTGGACTGTTACTCGTGCGAGGGAATCGAAAGGCGGAGTCTGGAACCGGAATGCTTCCGCACGATTTACCTCGCCGTCCCTGCCGGGAAAGCCCCTTTGCCTGCGGAAAGGGCCTTCCTCCGCTTCGTCCGGTCGTGGGCGGAAAAGCTGGGCGCGTAACGCCGGGCGGATTTCCGGGTCACCGGTAGCCAAAAATCGCTCCCAGGCCGCGCGGAGGACCTTTTGTGCGGCAAAGGCTGTTGTAGTTCACCAAAATCGTGTCGTCGCCGATGACCTGGATATCCTGCCAGCGGATGACGATGTCGTCCTCCCTGCCCAGAAGCCCGAACCAGCGGAGCCTGCCGTATATCACGATCGCCGCGACGCGCGCGGTCACCGTGTCGATCTCCAGGTCGCAGACGGCGCCCAGCCGCATGCCGTCCTTGACGTTGATGACCTCTTTGTGGCGCATATCTTCAATTCTGCAATTCAACGCTCCCACCTCCTTTCCTATGTGTATGCCGCGGGTCCGGCCGATTTGATTCCCTGCAAAAAGAAAATTCCGCACGGAACCCGTGCGGATTGGAAAAATGGTTTATAATAAAAGGCAGGGACAAAAAAGGCCCGCGCGCCGAAACGCGCGGGACCGGGCCGAATGAGAATTAAATGTCTTTTTTGATTTTGTCGAGGGCCGCTTTTTCCAGGCGGGACACCTGCGCCTGGCTGATTCCGATCTCGGATGCGACTTCCATCTGCGTTTTCCCCTGAAAGTACCGCATGGAGAGGATGTTCTTTTCCCTGCCGTTCAGGTTCCGGATGGCTTCCTTGAGCGCGATCTCGTCCAGCCAGTTGTTGTCGTCGTTGTTGTCGCCCACCTGGTCCATCACATAAATCGTGTCGCCGCCGTCGGAAAACACCGGTTCGTAGAGGGAGACGGGTTCCACGATGGATTCCAGAGCGACGACGACCTCCTCGCGGGGGATGTCCAACTCCTTCGCAATCTCTTCCACGGTTGGCTCGCGGTTGTTTTTCGCAATCATCTTTTCCTTGACCTGCATTGCTTTGTAGGCGGTGTCGCGGAGGGAACGGCTCACGCGGATGCTGTTGTTGTCGCGCAGGTAGCGGCGTATTTCGCCGATGATCATGGGAACACCATAAGTGGAAAAACGCACGCCCTGGTTGATGTCGAAATGATCGATGGCTTTGATCAGGCCGATGCACCCGACCTGGAACAGGTCGTCGAGGTTCTCCCCGCGGTTCGTAAAGCGCTGGATCACGCTCAGCACCAGACGCAGGTTTCCGCTTATCAACTCGTCCCGCGCTTTCATGTCGCCCTTTCGGACCCTGCGCAGCAGCTCCATCTTTTCTTTTTCCGTCAGCACCTTCAGTTTTGACGTGTTCACGCCGCAGATTTCCACTTTATTGTACTGCACTTCGCATATCCCCCCGTCATGGTACTAATGCCATTATTACCAAGTGGGGGAATGATCATGCAGGGACGGGCGGAAATAAGGTTTTATCTTTTCGACAAAATTCAGTTGAAAGCGGGGATCCGGCATGGATATTTCGATTCCGCCGCAAGTTGACGACATTCTGAGAAAATTGACGGGAAACGGGCAGGAAGCCTGCGTGGTTGGCGGCTGCGTGCGCGACAGCCTGCTCGGCCGGAAACCGAACGACTGGGACGTGGCCACTTCTTCCCGCCCGGAAGAAACGAAACGCATTTTCGCGGGGACGCCGACGATTGAAACCGGGCTGAAACACGGGACGGTAACGGTGCTTTCCGGCGGGATGCCGGTCGAGGTGACCACCTACCGGGTGGACGGCGCGTACTCCGACGGGCGGCACCCGGACGCGGTCGCCTTCACGGGCAGCCTGAAAGAGGACCTGGCAAGGCGCGACTTTACGATCAATGCGCTCGCCTACCGCCCCGGCAGCGGTCTTGTGGACCTCTTCGGCGGACGGGATGACCTGGCCGGGCGGAGGATCCGGTGCGTCGGCGAGGCGGACCGGCGTTTTCGGGAGGACGGCCTGCGGATCCTGCGCGCGCTGCGGTTCGCCTCGGTCCTCGGGTTCTCCATCGAACAGGAAACGGCCGCCGCCGCGCTGCGGAACCGGGAGCTGCTCGACCGCATCGCGAAGGAGCGGATCCAGGCGGAATTCACAAAGCTGCTCTGCGGAAAGGGCGCGTCGAAAATTCTGCGCGAATACCGGGAGATCATCGCCCGGTTCATCCCGGAAATCCGCCCCGCCTTCGGCTTCGAGCAGCACAACCCCCACCACAGCTTCGACGTGTGGGAACATACGCTCCGCTGCGTGGACGCCGTCGAGCCGGAGCCGGCGCTCCGGCTGGCCGTGTTTCTGCACGACCTCGGCAAGCCGTCGTGCTACTCCCGCGACGCGGACGGCGTCGGGCATTTTTATGGACATGCCGCGGCCGGCGGCGAACTGGCGCGGAAAATTCTGGCCCGCCTGCGGTACGACAAAAAAACGGCGGGCACCGTCCTGACGCTTGTAAAATGCCACGACCAGCCGCTCCCGCCGGACGAGCGGCTGCTCCGCCGAAGGCTGAACAAGCTGGGCGAAAAGAACCTGCGCCTGCTGTTCCGGGTCGCGGCGGCGGACACAAAAGGCAAAAGCCCCGCCGACCGCGCAAGGCTCGCGTCCCTGCGGAAAGCGGAAGCGGTTCTGGAAACGCTTCTGGCGCGGAACGCCTGTTTTTCCCTCGGCGGCCTTGCGGTAAACGGCGGCGATCTCCTGAAAATCGGGGTGCCGGAAGGAACCGAAGTAGGGCGTACCCTGCGGGCGCTTCTGGACGCGGTGATGGACGGGAAATGCCCGAATTCAAAAGAAGCGCTGCTGGCGTACGCGCGAAAGGGCGTGACCGGCCCATGAGCGAACTGGTGGTGCATCCGCTCCGGCCCGTGTTTGACGAAAATTCCCGGATTCTGGTCCTCGGCACCATGCCGTCGCCGAAATCCCGCGCATACGGGTTTTATTATTCCCACCCGCAGAACCGGTTCTGGCGCGTCGTTTCGGAGCTTTACGGCTCGCCCCTGCCCCGGACAAACGAGGAGAAAACGGCGTTTCTCCTGAAAAACCGCATCGCCCTCTGGGACGTGCTGAAGAGCTGCCGCATCCGGGGCGCGGACGACGCAAGCATCCGCGACCCCGTCCCGAACGATATTGCGGGCCTTCTGGCGAAAACCGGAATCCGTGCCGTGTTTACGACGGGGACGAAAGCCGCGGCGCTGTACCGCAGGCTCTGCCGGGAAACGACCGGCGTGGACGCCGTCCCCCTTCCCTCGACCAGCCCGGCGAACTGCCGCCGCTATCCCTACGAAAAGCTGCTGGATGCCTACCGCATCTTACGGGACTATACATAAAAAACGGCCCCGGCCGGGGCCGGGGCGCGGAACCGGTTCAGCTTACGCGTTCCAGTTCTTTTTTAAGGCGCTCGATAATACGCTTTTCCAGGCGCGATATGTAAGACTGGGAAATGCCGAGCGTGTCGGCAACTTCCTTCTGGGTATGCTCGCGGCCGCAGTTCAGGCCGAAGCGCAGCTGCATGATCTCCCGCTCGCGCGGGGCAAGGCGCGACACGGCGCTGCGGAGAAGGTCCTGCTCCACCTCGTCCTCAAGGTTCAGGTTGACGGCGTTCTGGTCGCTCCCCAGAATGTCGGAGAGCAGCAGTTCGTTGCCGTCCCAGTCCACATTGAGCGGGTCGTCGATGGAAATCTCGTTTTTGAGCTGCGACGTTTTGCGCAGGTACATCAGGATCTCGTTCTCAATGCACCGGGACGCGTAGGTTGCCAGCTTGATGTTGCGCTCCGGGCAGAACGTATTGACAGCCTTGATCAGCCCGATGGTTCCAATGGAAATCAGGTCTTCCACATTGGCGCTGGACGACTCGAATTTCTTTGCGATGTAGACGACCAGACGCAGGTTGTGGGTAATCAGCGGCTCGCGGGCGTTCGGAACATGGTTGACGATGTTGTTCATCACCTTTTCCTCCTCCTGTTTGGTCAGCGGCGGAGGAAGTGTTTCCGGCCCGTTGATGTAGTAGATCCCGCGCCCGGGCATCAGCCTGCGGAATCCCTTGAAAAGCTTTGCGAACCATTCCCATATTCGCCCTGTCTTTTCCATATTCCTCATTCCCTTTGCGCCGTGCCGCCCCCGGCTTTATGATCGCGCCCGGCCGCGGCCGGATTTAGCCGGGCGTTTTTTGCAGGAGATCCGGATTCATCAGGGCGTCGCACTCGCCCAGCCGTGTTTTGGAAACCGCTATGTAAACCCTTTCGGGCCGTATGGTCTGTTTTCCGTAATAAATCGTCAGCCGGTCCGGCCGGAACGCCTTCAGCATCCCGCGGCCGGAAACCGCGTCGAACGGAACCAGCCGCAGGTTCAGGCTGCCGTCCGGAGGAATCACCCGGCGGATCGCCTGTTCGCTCACCACCACGACGGGGTCGTTCGAGAACGGCTCACGCAGCGCGTTGCCGGTGTCGACCTTCGCCGTGCAGTCGCACGAGGCGCCGCCGCAGGAGACCACGATGCGGCAGAAAAGCTCCTTCGGCATCTGCCGGCCCGCGATCCGGTTGATCAGCGTGACCACAAGATAGCAGACGACGGAGAGCAAAATCAGAAGGACCGGGGAAATGTCGAAATAAACGACGGAATTGCGCACCAGAAGGCCCTGCGGGGCCAGAAAATACCAGAGCGCCAGCATCAGGCCCGCAAAACCAAAATTGATCATATAAAAGACCGCCGTGTTCCGCAGAAAACGCCGAACGCCGCCAAAACCGAACGCGGAAAGAACGATGGCCCCGGACATCAGCAGCTTGACCGCGGCCGACAGGGCTTCCGGAAGCGCGGGCAGAAGGATGAAAAGGGAAAAAAACGCGCCCAGCCCCGAAGCCGCCGCCAGCCTTCCGCGTTTGACGGGCACCGCGAGGAACCGGGCGGTGGCCAGCAGCAGAAAATAATTGATGAAGAAGTTCACGGCGACAAGAACATCAACATAAATGGTCTGCTTCACCGTCATCCGCTCCCCGCCGAACTGAATTTTATTATAGCGCTGCCCGTCCGCCGTTTCTGTCGCATACTGTTCCGGAAAAGCATAAAGAAAGGAAGGAATCCCGAGGCTTTTCCTTTTTTTCCGCAGGATTCTGTAAGAAGACGGCGGATCGGGGACAAAATAATTTCATCCAAGCTTCTATTTGAGAACCATATTGCTGTATCTTGTATGATTTTAAAAAAATCAATGCATATTTTCTATATCTTGTTACATTGGGAGAAAAACAGACCGTTGACAATTCCCTCGGGAATCGGTATAATAAATATCGTTGTCGCCATGACGGAAAAATACGGCTCGGTAGTTCAGCTGGTTAGAACGCTAGCCTGTCACGCTAGAGGTCGTCGG
>ENA-UOOI01003690-UOOI01003690.1-fermentation-metagenome-genome-assembly--contig:-NODE-3690-length-11143-cov-3.274802_pt1 | contig 11143 bp, 8 predicted proteins | sample MGYA00245779_ERZ724027 | MGnify/ENA primary metagenome ERZ724027 (study PRJEB28704, sample SAMN03018318) | fermentation metagenome | biome: anthropogenic terrestrial biome; feature: soil; material... | reverse complement strand
CTCTTTCCCTACACGACGCTCTTCCGATCTAGGAGGTCTTCATTAGGAAACGCCCAACACCGTTCAAGCTGCACTAATTTCTTTTATTGAAATATTGTGGATGTCTGTCTCGGTTTTAGCTAGCGTCCCTCATTCAGTCTGTCCGGGTAATTCTTCCCGGGACAGCTTTTGCCGATGGGTAGATCAAAGTCAAAATAAAAGTTCCGGCCTTTTCCCCAGTTCCCAAAAGCATATCCCGCCAGGACCTGCGTCTCTTAGCTGTTTCAGCTTTTTCACTCCAGACAGGTCCCAGTCTGACCCGTAACCCTAATTCTGTTCCGCACGAAGCCGTATCCCAGAGGTTGACAAAGTTCCAATCTGCTGATAGGATGATCTTTAATGTTTGTTTAATTCTGGGGGAAATCCGATGGATTACGGTTACCTGTGCGGCATTGCGGTGGGGCTCGCAATGGATGCCTGCGCCGCCAGCATTACCAGCGGGGCGTGCATGCGTCGCGTCCGGTTTCCTTTCGCACTGAAAATATCCTTTCTGTTCGGCTTTTTTCAGGCGCTGATGCCAATGGCCGGCTGGCTGATCGGAAAGGCTGGGGAAGATATCATCCGCTCTTTAGATCACTGGATTGCGCTGATCCTGCTCGGGTATCTGGGAGGTAGCATGATCTGGGAGTCCCATAAGAAAAAAATGGACGGTGAGGCTTGTCCCGTTCAAGATGACATTCCTCTCAAAAGGCTCCTCGCCATGGCCGTCGCCACCAGCATTGACGCCCTTGCGACCGGAATCGTTCTCCCGACGGCCGTTGGGGCTGGTACTCCGGCCCGGATGGCAGTTTCCGTACTGATCATCGGTATGATCACTTTTTTTATCTGCCTAATTGGCGTCTATGCGGGACACCGGTTCGGCACTTTCTGCGCGGGGTACGCCGAAACAGCCGGCGGTGTGGTTTTAATCACAATCGGCGTGAAAATCTTCATCGAGCATATGTTCCTGGAATGACGGAAAAAGCCCGCGGAAAGAAAAGCCGCGGGCTTTTTCCGTTCAAGGTTATCCACAATATCATATGCCAGGGAAGGGAATTTAAGTTTTCCGCCGCTTCATATTTCTAAGACCTTGTTTCATCTTTTCCAGGAAGACTTGGGCGGTTATAACACCCCGAAAAGGGTTTTTGCAGAATGATCGTCTAAAATTTTTGAACTTTTTCTATCCGCATTTTTCAGCATGTCGTGAAGCTTTTCCTCAACGGTTTTTTTGATAAAAACGCTGACATCAATCCCGCGCATATCAAAGAACAGGAGCGGGTTATCATCGAGGCGGCTGCCAATTCCATATAAAACAGCGGCAACGTGTTTGCACATACTCGCCCAGTCCGGGCAGCTGCAGGAGAAATGGATTTCCTGCGGTTTAGGGAAAAGCCCAATTCTGGGGTCGGTTAAAAGTGATTTTAAACTGGAAGAGAAATTACCGTTTACGAGGGCCTCCAGATTTTCAATGCTTCTTCCAAAAACTTTCAAGGCAGCCTGATAGCGGTCTCTTGGCATGGGATCAATTAGGATCTCAATTTTATAGGGCGTTTTGCGGGAGCCTTGAACCCGGGCTCGAATCGTACCACCTTCCATTTTCAGATCGATCACCGCCCCAGCGCGTACGTAGCTTTTTCCGCGACCGATGCGGTTGTCATAGTCGGCATAACGCTCGAGATTTTCGCACCACGCCGCACCCCACCATGTGCGTGCGATCTTCCGTCCCTGAATCACGACAGGATCCAGTTTTCTGGAACGAGGGGATTTATTTTTACTCTTTTCCGCTTTTCCCCGCAGCTCTTCCGCTGACAGGTGGTGATAGAATTCATCATAACCCCGCAAAAATCAGCACCTCCGTTCCTTTAACCGCAACAGATGGATAAGATCCCTGTTGTTCAGTTCTGTTATCCAGTTTTCACCGCCAGAACCGATGACATCCTGTGCAAGCTTGCTCTTGTTCGAAATCATGGTATTGATTTTTTCTTCTATCGTTCCGGATGAAATCAGCTTATAGACCATTACATCCTTTTTTTGCCCAATGCGGAAGGCCCTGTCTGTCGCCTGGTTCTCCACAGCCGGATTCCACCACCGGTCAAAATGGATCACATGGTTGGCGGCCGTAAGGTTCAGCCCAACACCTCCCGCTTTAATTGACAGTATCATATAAGGCACATAATCTTCTCCTTGGAACTGCTCCACAAGCTTTGTCCGCTTCCCTGCCGGAATACCGCCGTGGATTACCAGGCCTTCGCGGTGAAATATATTCTCCAGATACCTGCTAAGAGGCCTCGTCATTTCCCTAAACTGCGTAAAGACCAGCACGCGTTCCCTTTTTTCATATATCGTCTCACAAAGGTTGCCGAGGACCAGAAATTTTCCGCTCTCCTCCGGAAGAAAAGAATCCTGCCCCAGATACTGGTCGGGATGATTGCAGATCTGCTTAAGCTTGGAAATTGCCGCCAGAACAAGCCCTTTCCGATGGATTCCCTCTGCATTCTGCAGTGAATGCTCCAGTTCATCCACCGTATGGCGGTAAAGTACAACCTGCTTTTTAGAAAGATCGGCATAGGTTAAAATCTCGGTTTTGTTCGGCAGGTCTGAGATTACATTCTTATCGGTTTTGAGGCGCCGGAGAATAAAAGGGGCAATGATTTTCCGCAGTCTCGCATAGCCGCCCGCGTCATCCGATAGGCTTTTTGTGAATGAAGAAAATTCTTTCATGGTTCCCAGCAGGCCGCTGTTTATAAAATCAAACAAGGACCATAGATTGGATAAATTGTTTTCAATCGGCGTGCCTGTCATGATAATGCGCATCCGGCTTTTAAGCTGTTTGATGCTTTTAGTCTGCTTTGCTGCCGGATTTTTTATTGCCTGGGCTTCATCCAGCAGCACTGCGTTCCATTGGATTTCCTGAAGCGGTTTCTGCCGCATGGCCATGGCATACGTGGTGATGGTCAAAAACTTATTCGGGGGATCGCCGGAAGCAGCGGACGCTTTCCCATGAAGGATGGAATAGGGCATTTCCGGGGTGAAACGCTCAATTTCCCTTTGCCAGTTTCCCAGAAGAGACGCCGGGACAATCAGCAGAACCCGTCCGCCCTTTTCCGTCCGCATCCGTTCCAGAAAAGCAAGCGCCTCTAAGGTTTTGCCAAGTCCCATATCATCGGCGAGACATGCGCCGAAACCCAGGGAATCCATATCGGAAAGCCATGTAAAACCGGTTTTCTGATAAGGGCGCAGCACGGCGTGAAGGCTGTCCGGCACTTTGGGAACATCCGCCCCTATCGGATTCTGCATGCGGTTTCTCAGCGATCGAAGCCACTGACCATTGGTAATCTGGATATCTTCCGAACCCCTGGATGGTGCGTCAATCTCCCCACGCAGCGCTTCAGCCAGCGAGATGTTCCCGCCCCGAATCCTGTCACAGGCAGAAAGCAAATCTTTTAGTTTCGCGTGGTCTATTTCCACCCACTTTCCTTTTAGAAATGCCAGGCCTTCTGTCTGCGCAAGAAGGGCATCGATTTCTTCCCGCGTCAGTTCCTTACCGTCGAACATCAGGCGGGGAACCGTATCAACAAGGGTGTCCAAGCCCAAAAGGGAAGGCTTTTTTTCTCCAATGGAAACGGAAAGCTGGATTGCCGTCTGCCTTTTCTTCCACCAGTTGGGGACCCGGCAGAGTATGCCAGCTTCCTCATAGATCGGTATTTCCTTAAGAAAAGTATATGCTTCCTTTGAGGTCAGGCGCAAAGGGTGAAACAGCTCCCCGCTCTCCATAAGTCCGCTGATAAAATTGCTTTTTCCCGCCGCCTGTCCGAGGCACCGAATCAGCTCCAAAAGTTTCTTTGAATCCGCGCCGTATTCGGTCAAGGCATATTTTAAGGGTAAGTGCTTTACTTTGCCTTCCTCGTCCAGGGAAGTGTAGGTAGTCATAAAAGCGAACGGAAATTCGTCATCGCTGCGGTTCTCAACGAGATGAAAGAATAACCGACCCGGCACACGCAGATTCTGGTTTTTTTCGGTCAAATACATCTCGACAGTACCATGATAGCGTTTCAGCTCAGACTGATAAACTTCCTGCAGCTTTTGGAAAGCGTCATGGATCCAGCCGGCATCCACATATTCCCATCCCACTGCATAAGGCAGTCTCTTGAGTAGCCGTTCCACCGTGCTGTCATCTGGAAGGACTTCCGCGTTTTCCCGGATGATCTCTAAATCGGGCAGATGCGTGAGGGCCTGAAGAAAAGCTTCGGATACATGATACAGAAACAGCATGGATGGAGAAAACCAGTCTTCCTTATCAGAAAATCCAAGCTGGTATAAGGCTTTGTAGCGGTCCTTCTCAAAGCGTCCCTTCCACTCGAGGGCTTTCCCCTCCGGTTCATTTTCTCCAACGTCCAAGATAAAGCCGTCAGACGTAAAAAAGAAATCCAAGTTTGACTGAAGTACTGCTTTCTTGGCCATTTCCTTCCTCAGCATCCCCTCGACAGATTTTCCCATATTCTTCGGGCTTTACAGCCGCTGTTCCCGCTATTTTATGCCGCTTCGATTTTTCCCTGGCATGACCTCCCAGATGGCAGAAAACCGCTGTGATATAAATTTTGTACCCTTCTCCTTTCTTCAAATCCAGTCAGCAAATGGAGAAACGGTTTTTGTATGCCGGAAAAAGTGGCAGTGTAAAAAAGCCGCTTTTTATCTAAAGTCTACAACGTAAGGACCCTCGTCTATTAACTCGGGGGACCAGCCGCCCGACCACTCCATTGCGTCATTATATTGGGGATTTTTAGGATTCAGGATGATTTTCCGAAAATCAATAAATCCGTCGACACCGCCTACATCCTCAGGAGGGGTTTGTCCGCTTGCTTTCACCAGATACGGGGATTTCTTATCATAATGATTGATCACTTTTACAAGCTCGATGAGATGTTCCCATTGATCTCCAAAATCATAGGTATAAAGCATCTGCTTACACTTTGGAAAAAAATCTGACAGCTTATGTCCCGTTAACAGAATATCCCCAAACACACGATCTTCCTTGCTTGCCACAAGACTGACTACCCTTTCTCCGGTCCGTTCGTCAAGGACGGCAAAATCGTATAAGTGGTCGTTAGCCCATCCAAATACATCCTGTAAGACCTCATGCAGGCCTGCAAGCTCCAGATTGGCAGGGACAATCAGCCGTCTGGTTGCTTGATAGACCTCCAAGTCAAGCGTGACGAGCAGTTCAAACGCACGGTATTGATACAATGGCAAACCCGTATGATTCGTATGGGCCGCCAGGGCTTTTACCATCTCATCATAGGGAAATAATTTACCCGCTTTGTCAACCGGATCTTTGCTGACAGCATATCCCAGAGTATCTTCAAAATTAATTTTATAGTCCGTATCATTTACCATATTGCTAACGACAGAAGCCGCTTCCAAACTTTGCTGGTTTACCCAGGCAGTAATTTGGCTGGATTTGTTTTCTACAAAGGTAATTTCCCCTGCCTGCTTAAAATACTCATCCACAATCTTTGGATTTATATTCATTTCAAGCAGCGTGTCGCGGATTGCAGCGGCCATTTTTTCCGCTGCAGTATGAAGAAGTCTCCTTTTGACTCCATAGATTAAAACCGTAAAGCGGGTTGCATGGTTCACCATAACGATCATGTTCTTTTTATGGTCTTGAAAAGCATTGGTCAGATCCGCAGTCCAGCAGAAAAAGGGATCCATTTCATTGGAAGCAGGCTGAACTTCAACACCGACAGCTTTTGCTAATTCCTTGGTAAGGCTTATCTGCATATTGATGACCTTCCTTATGCCCGATATTATTCTTTTTTCCAGTGCATTGAAGAGCTTTTTTTGCAAGGTTCCGAATGAATCATGTTCTTTTTTTCCCAAATTTCTGCCCATCTGGTCTGTCTTATCCGATGCCCTGCCAGATAGAGAGGTCTGTCTTGATGCCGCCGTATGTTTTTTCCCGCGGCGCGCCCCCTGTCGCCGTGCGCGTCGTTATTTTTAGCCTGATCCTTTCTGTTGCCTTCCTCGATGGACAAATTTCCGCAGGACTGGCTTTGGAAGCACAGCGGCAGCATCCAGCCTTATTTTGAATGGTTTTTCCCGTCTTTCTTTCTTCTTATCCGGAACTGCCGTTTCAGGCTGCAAGGGAGCTTTGAAAAGGGAATGATACCGCCTCGCTGAAAGCTTTTGGAAAACTCGGTGATTTCTAAAGTCCGTTCTTCCCCCTTTCGAAAAAAGCCCACGGTTATTCCGCAGGCTTAACTAATTCTGATTTTCTTTATTTCTGGACGGCTTTTCTCACGACTTCCTCAATATGGGACGGGCAGAGGCCAAATTGTTCCAAAAGATCCTGAGCCGGGCCGGAATGCCCAAACTGATCATTGACGCCTATTTTAATGACGGGCACAGGGTATTCTTCACAGAGTACGCTGCAGACAGCGTCTCCAAGGCCGCCGATGACGTTATGTTCCTCGACCGTGACGATTTTCCCGGTTTCCCTCGCAGCACGGAGGATGATCCCGCGGTCAATCGGCTTTATGGTATGCATATCGATAAGGCGGGCGTCAATTCCTTCCTTTTCGAGTTCTTTTACCGCCTTGAGAGCGCGGGAAACCATCAGTCCGGTTGCGATGACGGTAATATCCTTTCCGCCGCGCAGTGTAATGCCTTTTCCAATTTCAAAATGATAATCGTCGGAATTATTGAAGCTCTCAACCGCAAGCCGGCTTAACCGGATATAGACCGGTCCTACATGCTTGGCAGCGGCACGGACAGCTGCCTGCATCTCATAATGGTCGGACGGGTTCAGCACAACCATGCCCGGTATGGTCCGCATCAGGGCAAGATCTTCGAGGCACTGATGCGTCGCCCCATCTTCGCCGACGGAAATGCCCGCATGGGAACCGGCGATTTTTACATTGAGGTGCGGATACCCGACGGAGTTCCGGACCTGTTCGAACGCGCGCCCGGCAGCAAACATGGCAAACGTACTGGCAAATGGGATTTTGCCGCATGTCGCAAGTCCGGCCGCCACGCCGATCATGTTGCATTCCGCGATGCCGCAGTCGACAAACCGCTCTGGGAATTTATCCCGGAAATAAAAGCTCTTGGTCGCGGAAGCAAGGTCGGCGTCCAGTACGACAATATCGGGATTCGTTTTCCCCAGTTCCGCAAGAGCCAGCCCGTAGCTTTCCCGGGTTGCCTTCTTTACCATTTCTGCCATTTATTCCGCCTCCAGTTCCGCAAGCGAATTGTTCAGTTCCCGCATGGCAATCCGATACTGTTCGTCGTTCGGGGCCTTGCCGTGCCATTCGACCGCGTTCTCCATATAGGATACGCCCTTGCCTTTCACCGTTCTGGCAACGATGGCACTCGGTTTGCCTTTGACGGTTTTTGCATGGGCAAACGCCTTGTCAATCGCGTTAAAATCATGTCCGTTAATCGTCTGGACATCAAAACCGAACGCGCGGTATTTCTCATCGATCGGCTCCGGGCCGCCGATTTCGGCTGTCGGGCCGTCAATCTGCAGGCCGTTATCGTCGATAATCAGGCACAGGTTGTCCAGCTTATGGTGGCCGGCAAACATGGCGGCTTCCCAGACCTCGCCTTCCTCAATTTCCCCGTCGCCCAGCAGACTGTAGACCCGGTATCCCTTTTTATCCATCTTCCCCGCGAGCGCCATCCCGCAGGCGGCGGAGACGCCCTGGCCGAGCGACCCCGTGCTCATGTCGATCCCGGGCGTCCCTTTCATATCGGGGTGCCCCTGGAGCATGGCGCCGATATGGCGGAGTTTTTTAAGCTCGTCCCATGCAAAATACCCGCGGAGAGCCAGTGCGGCGTACAGCCCCGGGCAGGTATGCCCTTTAGACAGGACAAACCGGTCGCGTTCCGGAGCTTTCGGATGCGCCGGATCGATCCTCAGCTCTTTAAAATAAAGGTAAGCGAAAATATCAGCCGCGGAGAGAGATCCCCCCGGATGCCCGGACTTCGCGTGATAAACGCCTTCTATGACGCCGATGCGGATTTTGCACGCGGCAATCTGAAGTTTTCTTTTTTCCTTTTGTTCCATTCAGAACCTCCTAAAAAGCGGCACTTCCTCCGCCTTGATCCGAAAGGTAAAAAACCTTGGAAAAGACTTCTTTTATTATAGTTTGCCGAGAACCTGATATCAAGATCGAAAAATCAGCTTCAAAAAAGGAAACTCCCTTTTGCCCATCGGCAGTGCGGCTGCGGAAAACCGCGTATTCTGATCCGATATTCCAGGAATCAAGAACAGGAAGCCCTCCCGAAAAAAGAGGGGGAAAGAAGATGCTTCCTTTCCTCTTCCGCCCCCGCCCAAACAGGCGTCCTGATTTTTCCGATTTTTACTCCTGCGGCTCCTGACGGCGAAACGCCGATTTCGGCGCGCCGCAGACGGGGCAGACCCAGTTGTCCGGCAGTTCCTCAAAGGGAACATACGGATCGTTGTAGACATATCCGCAGATCGTGCAGACCCAGGTTTCCCCGCCGGTTTTTTTCGGTGTTGTGGGTTCCTCGCGGTAGGTCGGCGCGTTTTTCGGCGCGCGGCCCTTGATGGTGCGGTGGTAGTAATCGTACGTCATCGGTTTGCCGCGGACTTTTTCGCTTCCCGCCACCACTTCCCCCAGGAAGACGGTATGGGAACGCGTTTCTATGCTCCCGACAACCTTGCAGAGAAACCAGCAGCAGATGTTTTCCTTGATCACGGGAACACCCTCCGCCAGGACACGGTAGCGAACATTTTGGAGCTTATCGGTATCCCGGCCGGAATTAAAGCCGAGAGCTCCAATGACCGTACCGGATGTATTCTCCGAAAGGACGGATACGCTGAAAATCCCGCTCTTCTGAATGCAGCTGCAGCTGTAATTCTTATGATTCATACTGAGCGCCACAATATCCGGGTTATAGGCTACCTGCATCACCGTGTTGGCAATGCAGGCGGAAAATTTTTTCTCGTCTTTTACTCCGATGGCAAACATCCCATAGGAAAGCATGGACAGAACGTCCCTCGTCAAGACTTGACACCTCCATCTCTGAACCCTTTCTCTGCTTTTATTATATCCCCGCCTGTCCAAAAACGCAAGAAAAAGGGACTGTCCACGCTTGTGCGGGCCGACAGGGGTTATTCCCGGCGCTTACCCTTCACTTTTTCCCAGTAGGATCGGAAAGCCTGCTCGGTTTTATTGTCCCCGCTCCGGTAATAGCGGGCGTTCTTTAAAATATCCGGCAGATACTGCTGGGGAACATAGTGATCCGGGTAGCTGTGCGGGTAAAGGTAGAACTGGCCTTTCCGGGGATTGTCGGCCCCGTCGAAGTGCATATTCTGGAGATTTCGCGGAATCGGCCCCGTCTTTCCGTTTTTCACGTCTTTTTCGGCGGCGTCGATGGCCGTGATACCGGAATTCGACTTGGGTGAAAGGCATACGAGAATCACCGCGTCGGCGAGCGGGATGCGCGCTTCCGGAAGCCCAACCTGCATGGCGGCGTCCACGGCGGCCTTCACGATTGGGATAATCTGCGGATAGGCAAGCCCTACGTCCTCGCAGGCGCAGACCATCAGCCTGCGGCAGGCGGAAGGCAGGTCACCCGCAAGGAGAAGGCGCGAAAGGTAGTGGAGCGCAGCGTCCGGGTCGGATCCCCGCATGGACTTCTGATAGGCGGAAACGATGTCGTAGTGCTCGTCGCCGGCCCGATCGTACCGGAGTGCGCTTTTCTGTGTCAGTTCCCTTTCCGCCTCCAGCGTGACCGTACAGGATCCATCCGGCTCCGTCCCGGCGGAAAGCACCCCGAGCTCCACGGCGTTGACGGCTTTCCGCACGTCTCCCCCGCAGGCGGAAGCGATATGCTCCGCCGCTCCTTTTTCCACATGGATGGTCCGGTGCTGTTCCGTTTCGAGGAAATGGAACGCCCGTCTGACAGCCGGAAGCACGTCTTCTTTTTCCACAAATTTAAATTCAAACACGGTGGAACGGCTTAAAATGGCGCCGTAGACATAGAAATACGGGTTTTCCGTCGTCGCCGCAATCAGGGTGATGGATCCGTCTTCCATGAACTCCAGCAGCGTCTGCTGCTGCTTTTTATTGAAATACTGGATTTCGTCAAGATAAAGAAGGATCCCGTTGGGTGCTTCCATCGTATGAAGGTGCGCGACGATGCCGCGGATATCCGACGTAGTGGCCGTCGTGCCGTTGAGCTTATAAAGGGTCCTGTTCGTCCGTTTCGCGATAATGGAAGCGAGCGTCGTTTTTCCGACGCCGGCCGGGCCGTAAAAGACCATATTGGGGATGCGGCCGGACTCGATAATCCGCCGAAGCGGTCGGCCGGGATCCAGAAGGTGATGCTGCCCGACAATCTCATCCAGCGTCTGAGGCCGGATCCGGTCGGCAAGGGGAGCAGGCATGGGCGCCTTCCTTTCTTTTCAAAGCGGAAATCAATTCCGCTGTGTTCTTTCGTCCGATTCATAGATGGGGTAGCGCGAGCAGAGTTCCCGGACTGTCGACTCGATTTTCCCGCGGGACTGGTCGAAATCGTGGATCGCGAGGCTCAGGCATTCCGCGATGCGGTCCATGTCCTCTTCCCCCATACCGCGCGTCGTGACGGCGGGGGTGCCGATGCGCAGGCCGCTTGTGACAAACGGGCTGCGTTTTTCATTCGGGACCGTGTTCTTGTTGGCGGTGATATGGACGGAATCCAGATTCTGTTCCAGTTCCTTCCCGGTTAAATCCGTTCCACTCAGGTCTATCAGGATAAGGTGGTTGTCCGTCCCGCCGGTCACGAGCCGGATTCCCCGTTTGAGGAGGCCTTCCGCCAGGGCATGGACGTTTTTCACAATCCGGCTGGCGTATTCCCGGAATTCCGGCTTCAGCGCTTCTCCCAGGCAGACCGCCTTCGCGGCTATCACATGCATCAGCGGACCTCCCTGCGTACCGGGGAAAATCGCATGGTCGATGGCTTTCGCGTATTTTTCCTTGCAGAGGATGATGCCGCCGCGCGGACCCCTCAGAGTCTTATGCGTGGTCGTTGTCACGATATCGGCCCACGGAATCGGGCTCGGGTGCAGCCCTGTCGCTACGAGGCCCGCGATATGGGCCATATCGACCATCAAAAG
>ENA-UOOI01003689-UOOI01003689.1-fermentation-metagenome-genome-assembly--contig:-NODE-3689-length-11143-cov-56.383838_pt1 | contig 11143 bp, 8 predicted proteins | sample MGYA00245779_ERZ724027 | MGnify/ENA primary metagenome ERZ724027 (study PRJEB28704, sample SAMN03018318) | fermentation metagenome | biome: anthropogenic terrestrial biome; feature: soil; material... | reverse complement strand
TCATGAGCATAAAATTATTCTAAGAATGTATATTTTTAGGTGTGTACGGAATTAAATCTTCAACCACTATATAATTTACAATAACACATAGCTAATCCTGAAAAAACTTTTAAATAGCTGGTAAAGTCATCAAGAAAAATTTTGTAGTTATCTGTTAGTGAAAATTATATAGTTAATGAACAAAAGTGGAAGTTGAGTTAGTAGAAATAATATTTTACTAATTATAAACCTAATATATTGCCAATTAGGTAAAAAATGAAGAATATATATGAATAATTTTTTAAAAAAAATATTAATATTGAAAAATATTTATTGACATAGTAATAAATAAATGTTACTATTTTGCTAAATTAATAAAAAACAGATAAATAATTGATATATTATTATTTTATAAAGGCTGATTTATATAATTTACAATAACATATAGCTAATCTTGAAAAAACTCTTAAATAGCTGGTAAAGTCATTAAGAAAAATTTTTGTGCTTATCTGTTAGTGAAAATTATATAGTAAGTTTAAAAAATTATTTATTAATTATCTTTTATACATAATATAAATTAGTTATCTCCCTTATCTACTGATTAGTAGGTAAATAGGAATTTTATATAAGTGATAATTATTTTATACTTTTACCTACCGAACGGTAGGTAGGTAAATAAGAAAATTTAATTCACTTATATATCGAGTATTTAGTAATTAGTTATTAAGTAAAAAGTAGAACTATTTATTTAGTAGTAGAGATAATGTTGTACTCGTTGCCTACCATTTGGTAGGGAATTGGAAAGGAATGATCATTTTGACAAAAGAAAAGATAAAAGCTGTTGCTTTAAAGTTATTTGCAAATAATGGCTATGAAGGTACTTCACTAGAAAATATAGCAAAGGAGGTTGGTATTAGGAAGGCATCTATATATTCTCATTTTGAAAGTAAAGAAGAATTATTTCTTACTGTACTTACAGATATTCTTAATTTAGACATAGAGACTCTTAGAAAGTTAAGTAAGAAATTTAAGGATTATAGCACAGAAAAGAAGTTACATTCTGTTTTTAAATATTATTGTAGAGTTTACAATGCACTTTCTAAAAAACATGAGGTTGTATTTATAAAAAGAAATATGTTGTTTTGTCCAGAAGTATTAAGGGAAAAAGTACAATACAAAATTGAGGCTTACGAAAATTCCCTAAATAAAATTTTAATATCCATATTTGAAGAGGGTTTTAAGGATAATACTATTAGACCTTTGGATATAAAGGATTTGTTAGCTATTTTTTACTGTATAATAGACGGCTTATTTGTAGAAGGTCGCTATTATGCAAGAAAGAAATATGCATCTAGATTTGATTCTATATGGACTATGTTTTGGTTATCAGTTGCTAATGTTAAAGAACAAAAACAATAAAATAAAATAATTAGGTTGGAGGTAAATTATGGTTAAAGGAAAACTATTAAAAACTATATGCACAATCTCATTGCTTGTGATTATTACCGTTAGTACCTTTGGATGTGGTAAAAAACCAGAAGTTACTATGTCCTCAAAGGATGCGCCTATTAAGATAGGTTACAGTCCATGGCCAGGCTGGTATGTATGGAAAATTGCTGAGAAAAAGGACTTATTTAAAAAGCATGGTATAAATGTTAAACTAGTATGGTTTCCTGTTTATAGCGATTCCCTGGAAGCTTTTAATACTGGGAAAATAGATGCCAATAGTCAAACACTGTCAGATACTTTGACTCCACTGTCAAAAGGTATAGATGGAAAGATAGTTTTAGTAAATGATAACTCTGCAGGTGGAGATGGCATAGTTGCCAAACCTCAGTATAACAACGTAAAAGATCTGAAGGGAAAAAAGGTGGCTACAGAATTAGGTACTATTGATCATATGCTTATGTTGACTGCTTTAGATAGAAATGGGATGAAGGAAACAGATGTTAACTATACTAATATGGCTGTAAATGATGCCGGACCAGCTTTTATAAGTGGTAATTTAGATGCAGCAGTATTGTGGGAACCCTTTCTTAGCAAGGCTGTAGAAGAAGGTAAAGGACATATTATATTTTCTTCAAAGGACACTCCAGGTTTAGTTCCAGATTTATTAGTAGCTAACAATAAAGTATTAAGCACTAGGCGAGATGATTTCAAAAAGATAATTGAAGTTTGGTTTGATGCTTTGGATTATTGGAAAAACAATCCTGACGATGCATTAAAAATTATGGCAGATGCTGCAGGTACAAGTGTGGAAGAATATAAAAAGAACGTAGAAGGAGTTAAAATTTTTAATATGGATGATAACTTAAATGCTTTTACTAAAAAAGATGATTTCACATACTTAGGGTTTACAGGTAAAAAAACAGGTGAATTTTTAAAAAGTGTAAATATGCTTGGAAATGTTCCAGATGTAGAAAAAGCTTTAGATCCTTCAATATTAAAAGAAATAAAAGTAAATAAAAAGTAAAAGTCTAGCTTAAAGTAAAAATCTAGCTTATAGAATGAAAATCTTCATAATAGTCAGTATTCGGATGATTTAAAAAAGGGGGTGATTTTCATGAAATCATTTATGAAAATTAGAGGAGATATAGGACGCAAGTGCTATATTTCTGGTACAATATTATCTTTTATGTGTATATTACTTTTATGGTATTTACTAAGTGCCAATAATATCGTTGACAAAACATTTTTACCACTGCCTACGGATGTGGTTTCCAATTTAATAAGTTCTATTAAAGATCATAGTTTAATTACAAACATGGAGATCAGCATTTTTAGAATAAGTGCAGGTTTTTTACTGGCTGCAGTAATAGGAGTTCCTTTAGGAATTTTAGTTGGAAGCTTTAAAATAATAGAAAGTATTGTGCAGCCATTTACTGAATTTGCTAGATACATGCCTGTTCCAGCCTTCGTTCCACTCATTATGGTGTGGGTAGGTATAGGTGAGGAAGCAAAAATAATGGTGATTTTTATAGGTACACTTTTTCAATTAGTTTTAATGGCTGCAGATAATGTAAGAAGCGTTCCAGATGATATATTAAATGTAGCATACACTTTAGGAGCATCTAAAAGGCAAGTACTTTTAAAGATACTTATTCCCCATATGATGCCTAAACTTATGGATACATTAAGATTAATGATTGGATGGGCATGGACATATTTAGTTGTATCAGAATTGGTCGCAGCTAATTCAGGCCTGGGATACAGCATATTAAAAGCACAAAGATTTTTGAGAACTGATGCAATTTTTTCGGGATTGCTAGTAATTGGTCTATTAGGGCTCATAACAGATAGATTATTTGCTTTATTAAACAAATCCATGTTTTCATGGGCAGAAGGTGGTGGCGTTTAATGTTAAATTTAGCTTTCAAGGATAAAACAGAAAAAATATCAATTAATAAAACAGCAAGTATTGTTATAGAAAATGTTAATAAGGTATATGAAACTAAAAAGTCTAAGGTTCTAGCAATTGAAGATGTGAATATTAGAGTAAATAAAGGAGACTTTGTTAGCATTATTGGACCTTCAGGTTGTGGTAAGTCTACTCTGCTAAGAATGGTTGCAGGACTGGATACCCCTACCTCAGGAAGAATAACTATGAATGATAAAGAGGTAACGGGACCTGGTGCAGAAAGAGGTATGGTGTTTCAAAGTTATACCTTATTTCCATGGATGACTGTAAGAGAAAATATTAGATTTGGACTAAAAATCAAAAAGCTTTCCAAGGACAAAAGCAATAAGATTGTAGACAAGTATCTTGAACTCATAGAACTTACCAAATTCGGGGATAGGCTTCCCAAAGAACTATCTGGTGGTATGAAACAACGTGTGGCTATTGCCCGTGCATTAGCAAATAATCCAGAAGTTATATTAATGGATGAACCTTTTGGAGCACTAGATCCTCAAACTAAGGTTAAAATGCAAGAGCTGCTTTTAAAGATTTGGAGGGTAGAAGGTTCTACTGTAATTTTTATTACTCATGATATAGAAGAATCAATTTTTTTATCAGAAAAAGTATATTTGATGTCACCACATCCGGGGAAAATTCAGAATAAATTAGAAATAGATTTTCCTAAAAATAGAACTGCAGATATAAGAGACACTGAAAAGTTTATAAGTATAAAAAGAAAAGTTTTAAGTTTATTTAAGGATGATGGTATGTTATAAAATAAATTTATTTAAGGAGGTAAATGTTATGAATAATATATGGAATACAACAATTCATCCTGGTGGAAAGTGGTCAGGGAATATTGGAAAAGGAAAGATAATTAGATTTACAGCATTAGATAAAGGAGCTAATGTGTCACTACTAATGTATAACTCAAGAGATTTATCAGAACGTTATAATATGCCAGATACATTAAAAGCACAGCATACATCACATTTAACAAAGGGAAATGTATTAATGAGTGACAATGGACGAGTAATGGCTAGCATAGTAGCAGATAGTTTGGGTTGGCATGATACTATATGTGGTTATACAACCAGAGTTCTAACTGATGAAAAGTATGGAAAAACAATTTATCAAGAAAAGAGAAATGAATGGCTTCGTAGTGGTGAAGAAAATATATCTGTTGAACTTGTAAGAAACGGTTTAGGAATACGTGATTTAGTACCTGTAGTTAACCTTTTTTCAAAGGTATATTGTGATGATGAAGGTGATATGCACTTTGTAGAGGAACACTGTGATAAGGAAGCAGCTGTAACACTTCGAACGGAAATGGATATACTTTTAGTCCTATCAAATACACCTAATCCATTAGACACCAAAATTTCATATCCTTCTGTTCCTGTAAAAATTGAAGTTTTTCCTGCAGATACCGTGGACTCTTTAGATTATTGTGTTAATTATAGGCCAGAAAACCGACGTGCCTTTGAAAATACATGGGAATACTACACTTTACTTGGAGTTTAAAATTATAAAGCGTTAATAGGAGGAATTAATATGGCTGTATTTAATAGAGTTGAAAGTCCTTTAAAAGAAGGGGCTGCAATATATAATAAGGTAATTTTTGCAGGAGATGGATGGATGCATGAACTTGTGCCAGGGCAAAGAATTAGAATAGTAGATTTATCTGGAAATCAAGCTGCAGATACGATGTTTTATGATGCTAAGAATCCAGAAGACCATTATAGTGCAGTTAAAACAATAGTGGAACAAAAAAATATATATCTTACTACCAGTACTATACTTAGGTCAGAAGCTGGTAAGGAGTTACTTAAGATAGTTGCAGATACCTGTGGAAGACATGATACCTTAGGTGGAGCTTGTTCTGCACAAAGTAATACGGTGCGTTACTCTAGGGAAAAACTTTATATGCATAATTGTCGTGATTCCTTTATGCTTCAAATAGCTAAGACTAATGATAGGTACATTAAAAGAGATTTAGCACCTAATATTAACTTTTTTATGAATGTACCTGTAACTCCAGAGGGAGGTTTGGAGTTTGCAGATGGGGTTTCTGGTCCAGGCTGCTATGTGGAAATGGAATCACTTTGCCACACTATGGTACTTATCAGTAATTGTCCTCAGCTTAATAATCCTTGTAATGCATATAATCCAACTCCTATACAAATTCTCATTTGGGATAAGGAGTAATTTAAAATTAGACGGGAGGAGAGATAAGCATGTTTAAAAAGATACTTATTGCAAATAGAGGTGCCATTGCAGTAAGAATTGAACGTACCTTGAAAAGGCTTGGAATAGAATCAGTAGCTGTATATACGAAAGCAGATCAGGATAGTATACATGTAGATAACGCAGATGAAGCAGTTTTAATAGGAGAAGGATTAGCAAAAGATAGCTATTTGAATACAGATTTGATACTTAAAACAGCCCTAGAAACAGGAGCTGAAGCAATTCATCCAGGCTATGGTTTTTTAAGTGAAAATGCAGATTTTGCCCGTACTTGTACTAGAAATGGAATTACCTTTATAGGTCCTACTGCAGAGCAAATAGAGATCTTTGGACTTAAACATTTAGCTAGGGCAATTGCTGAGAAAGCAGGTGTTCCTATGCTCCCTGGTACTGGTCTAGTTACAGATGCTGCAGAGGCTGTACAAAAGGCTATCAATATAGGATACCCTATAATATTAAAAAGTACTGCTGGAGGTGGAGGTATAGGTATGAGGGTATGTGAGAATGAAGAAGCCCTTTGTGTAGCCTATGATTCAGTATGCCACTTGGCTGAAACTAATTTTAAAAACAGAGGTGTATTTTTAGAAAAGTATATTAGAAGAGCACGACACATAGAAGTTCAAATATTCGGAAACAGCTTTGGGGAGGTGATAGCCTTAGGAGAACGGGATTGTTCTATTCAACGTCGTAATCAGAAGGTAGTTGAAGAAAGTCCGGCACCTAACCTTTCATCAGAAGTGCGAAGAGAAATGTTTGAAGCCGCAAGGAGATTGGCTTTGGAGGTAGGATATAGAAGCGCTGGAACTGTAGAGTTTCTTTATGATCCTGACACTCACAAATTTTACTTTTTAGAAGTAAATACAAGGTTGCAGGTAGAACATGGCGTAACAGAAGAGATTTTAGGCATTGATTTAGTAGAGTGGATGGTACGTGAGGCATCAGGAGAACTTAAAGGGCTAAGTTCTTTAGTGCAAAAGCCTAGAGGACATAGTATACAGGCTCGTATATATGCAGAAGATTGCTTACAAAATTTCAGACCTAGTGCAGGAAAAATTGATAGTGCTGTATTTTCAGATAAAGCTAGAATAGAAACCTGGGTTAGAGATGGTATTACAGTAACCTCACTTTATGATCCTATGCTGGCAAAAATTATAGTTCACGGAGAAGACAGGGTGGATGCCATTAATAAGCTTATTAGTGCCCTTGGAGAAACTCATCTATATGGTATTACAACTAACCTTCAATACTTAGAAGCACTTTTAAGAGAAGAATCCTATAAAAGAGGAGATATTTATACAGGTTTATTAAAGGGCTTTGAACCAGCAGAAAATGCTATTGAGGTTTTAGATGGAGGAGTTCAAAGTACTATACAAGATTGGCCAGGTAGAATTGGATATTGGGACGTAGGAGTGCCACCTTGTGGGCCTATGGATCCACTTTCTTTCAGAATCGGCAACAAACTTTTAGAGAATGAGGATGATGCCCCAGGTTTGGAGTTAACTTTAAGAGGAGGTTCTTATTACTTTAGAAATGATATGTGGTTTTGTATAACCGGTGCAGATATGGAAGCTATGCTTGATGAAGTTTTTGTTCCAAGGTATAAACCTATTTTTGCAATGCGGGGACAGATATTAAAGTTTGGAGAAGCTAAAAAAGGAATGCGAACTTATCTACTTGTTGCAGGTGGTTTTGATATGCCTAAGATTTTAGGAAGTTCTGCTACTTTTACATTAGGTAATTTTGGAGGTCATAGTGGAAGAGCATTGCGTATAGGGGATGTACTTGGCATTAAAAAAGGAGCGGTACCTAATATACTTAAGGAACTGCCAGAGTTTCATAGGCCTCCTTTAGGTAATATTTGGACTATTGGTATAATTCCAGGACCACATTGTTCTGAAGAATTTTTAGAACCTGACTATTTGAATGAACTTACAGAAACGGAATGGCAGGTGCATTTTAATAGTTCTCGTACAGGAGTGCGTCTCATTGGATCAGCACCTAATTGGACTCGTGAAGATGGTGGTGAAGCGGGACTTCATCCTTCTAATATTCATGATAATGCTTATGCTATAGGAACTTTGGATTTAACAGGAGATATGCCTATACTTTTAGGACCAGATGGACCAAGCCTGGGAGGTTTTGTATGCCCTGTTACTACAGCTTCTGCTGAGTTTTGGAAAATCGGTCAACTTCATCCTGGGGATACTGTTAAATTTCAACTACTTACTTTAGAAGTTGCAGATGATTTAAAAAAGATTCAAGAGAGTAATCTTAAAGCCATAGGTAGCAAGGTATGGACGGAGTTAAATAAAGTTACTCTTCCTAAAAAAGAAAAGTTTGTAGCAAGTTATCCAATATTAGTTCATAAAGTTGAAAATAGAAAATTTCCTATAACTATAAGATGCTGCGGTGATGAGAATTTACTAGTTGAATATGGTGAAATGAAATTAGATGTGTTACTTCGCTTTCAAGTTCACGCTTTAATGCAGGCAATTAGGAAAAGTAGCTTACCTATTATGGATTTAACTCCAGGTATTCGCTCACTTCAGGTCCATATAGATTCATTAAAAATCACGGTGATAGAGGCTTGCAAGAAGGTTTTAGAAATTGATAGCAGATTACCGCCTTTAGAAAATATTAGAGTTCCTTCTAGAATTGTACGCCTCCCCCTTTCATGGGATGATCCAGCAACTCAGCTGGCCATACAACGTTATCAGCAAAATGTTCGCCCTGATGCACCATGGTGTCCAAGTAACTTGGAATTTATAAGGCGTATTAATGGCTTAGATAACGTTGATGAGGTTAAAAGAATTGTATTTGATGCCAATTACTTAGTGCTTGGACTAGGAGATGTATATCTTGGTGCTCCTGTGGCAACTCCAATAGACCCACGTCATAGATTAGTAACTACAAAGTATAATCCAGCTCGTACTTGGACTCCAGAAAATGCGGTGGGAATTGGCGGTGCATACATGTGTATATATGGTATGGAAGGTCCAGGAGGATATCAATTTGTAGGCCGTACTATTCAAATGTGGAATCCTCTTCGCAGTACAAAGAGCTTTAAAGCAGATAAACCATGGCTATTAAGATTTTTTGATCAAATACAGTTTTATCCTGTAGAAACTGATGAATTATTTAAATTGCGTGAGGATTTTTTAAGAGGTAGGTTTGAAGCAGATATTACAGAAACGACCTTTGACTTAGGAGAATACCTAGAATTTCTTGACTCCATAAAAGAGCCTTTAGAGGTTTTTAGAAATAGGCAGCAGCAAGCTTTCAAAGCAGAAAGGGAAAATTGGAAAATATTAGGTCTTACAGAATATGTTTCAGAGCGTGAACCTTCAAAATCTTCAAAAGAAGAGGAACTGCCAAAAGGAGCAGTAGTGGTAAATTCAAAAATGCCAGGAAGTATATGGAAAGTATTGGTGGTTCCTGGTGAACAAGTTAAGAAGGGAGATATATTAATAATAGAGGAAAGTATGAAGATGGAATTTCCACAGGAATCTCCTTGTGATGGCTATGTATCTACTGTTTACGTAAATCCGGGGGATGAAGTTTATGCAGGGCAGCTAATTGTTGCTATTACAGAAGAAAAAGAAGTAGAGGTGTTATGTAAATGAAAAATGAAGATATTCCAATAATTTTGTCTATAAAATGGCTTAGAGAAAAGTATATAAAAAAGGAATTAACGCCTGAAAAAGTGATTTATGAAATAATAAATCGTGCTAAGGAAGATAGTAATATGAATATTTGGATTACACCTCCCAGCGTGGAAATAATTAAGCCTTATTTAGATAAATTGGCAGGTACCGATGTTTTCAGTTTACCTTTATGGGGCATTCCATTTGCTATTAAAGATAATATAGATTTACAAGGAGTTAAGACTACAGCTGCTTGTAATCAATACGCCTACATTCCAGAGAAAAGTGCAGTGGTAGTGGAAAGGTTAATTGCAGCAGGAGCAATTCCTCTTGGTAAAACAAATCTAGATCAATTTGCTACAGGTCTTGTAGGAACTAGAAGTCCTTATGGTGAAACTCATAATTCTCTTAAGGAGGAGCTCATAAGTGGAGGCTCTAGTTCTGGCTCTGCAGTTGCAGTAGCTAGAGGGCAGGCAGCATTTTCTCTAGGTACAGATACTGCAGGCTCTGGTCGTGTACCAGCAGCACTTAATAATTTAGTTGGATATAAGCCACCTCTTGGTGCCTGGTCAACAAAAGGGGTGGTACCTGCTTGTGTTAGTTTAGACTGTGTGACTGTATTTGCTCATAGTTTAGGGGATATTCGAGAGGTAGATGCTGTAGTAAGAGGATATTGTGATGTTGATCCTTGGTCAAAAGATATAAAATTGCCAATAGCAAAACTACCAAAGAAAATATGTTTACCAAAGGAAATGCCCTATTTTTATGGCCCTTATGCAGAAGGATACAAGAAAGCATGGAGTACTACAATAGAAAAATTAAAAGAATTAAACATACCTATCGAATATATCGATTACGGCCTTTTTTCAGAGGCTGCAGCTATACTTTATGACGGCCCTTGGGTAGCAGAACGTTGGGCAGATTTAGGAGACTTTGTTAAAGCTAACAAAGGTGCTGTATTTCCTGTAACAGAACAAATTTTGTGTTCTGGTTCAGACAAAAAGTATACTGCTGCTTCAGTATTCAATGCTTTGCATAAGCTTCAAGATTTTAAACTTAAGGCAATCAAAATTTTAAAGAATAAGGTGCTTGTTATGCCTACCTGTGGGGGAACTTGGACTAGGGCTGAGGTAAGAGAAAATCCGATTAGTACTAATAGTGATATGGGACTCTATACGAATCATTGCAATTTGTTAGATTTATGTGCTGTAGCTGTTCCAGAAGGGGAAGTAACAGAAAAGGTACCTTTTGGTATAACTTTATTTTCTTTAGCTGAGCAGGAGTGTTTTATATGTGGTGCAGCAGAATTATTTACGGATAACTCTGAAAGAACTGATATGGGAATAAAGTCTTTAAAAGATACTACTTTAGTTGCTGTATGCGGTTTGCACATGAGAGGATATCCATTAGAAAAACAGATGCTTGAATCGGGTGCAAGGTTTATATCAGAAGCTGTAACTGCCCCCAAATATAGTTTAGTTAAATTGCCTACCACCCCAGCAAAGCTGGGACTTATAAAAATGGAAAGAGGAGGAGCAGCTATTAATTTGGAAATATGGGAAATGCCTATGAGCGTTTTTGGTACTTTTACAGCTTCTATACCTGCCCCTCTTGGTATTGGTAAGGTTGAATTGCAGAATGGGTTAGAAATACCAGGATTTATTTGCGAATCTTACGCAGCAAATTATTCAGAAGATATTACATTATGTGAAAGTTGGAGAAACAGTTAAATAATATTAATGTAGAAGCATAAGTTTTGGATTTTATATTTAACATTCTAAAATGATAAAATAATGTGCAATTAAATTTATATTTTATTTTAGGTTCAACCACGACTTTTGTGAATAATTAAGGATACCATTAATTGTATTACCAA
>ENA-UOOI01003685-UOOI01003685.1-fermentation-metagenome-genome-assembly--contig:-NODE-3685-length-11159-cov-4.638419_pt1 | contig 11159 bp, 10 predicted proteins | sample MGYA00245779_ERZ724027 | MGnify/ENA primary metagenome ERZ724027 (study PRJEB28704, sample SAMN03018318) | fermentation metagenome | biome: anthropogenic terrestrial biome; feature: soil; material... | reverse complement strand
CTTCCGTCAAACGGTGTCCCCAGTGCGGCGGCTCGGGCCAGGTGCGGGTCAGCCGGCGCACGCCGTTCGGCGTGGTGCAGACCGTGCGCACCTGCGACCGCTGCGGCGGCAGCGGCCATGTGATCGAAAGCCCCTGCCCGGCCTGCGGCGGGACCGGCCGCGTGCGCCGCCACCAGACCATCGAGATCAACATCCCCGCCGGCATCGACAACGACCAGATCCTGAACGTCAGCGGCAAGGGCGACGCCGGCACGGACGGCGGCCCCGCGGGCGACCTGCACGTCTATGTGACCGTGCGGCCGCATCCGCTGTTCGAGCGCCGCGGCACGGACGTGTGGTGCGAGCTGCCGCTGACCTTCACGCAGGCGGCCCTCGGCACGCAGGTCGTGGTGCCGACCATCGACGGCCGCGTGGAGTATCAGGTCCACGCGGGCACCCAGCCGGGCGACGTGTTCAAGCTGCGCGGCAAGGGGATCCCGAAGCTCGGCGGCCGGGGGCGCGGCGACCAGTACGTGCGGGTGACCGTCGAGGTGCCGAAGAACCTTTCCCAGAAGCAGAAGGACCTGCTGCAGGAATTCGACCGCTCGGCGGACGAGAAAAACTACCAGAAGCGGAAATCCTTCTTCAGCAAAATCAAAGACGCCTTCGGCGAATGAGGCGCGCGGGGAGACAGCGTCCTGCGCGGCGGCCGGAAGGCGGCGGAACGCCCGGAGCGGAGATTCGCCCCGGGCGTTTTTCTGCCAGAATCGAACGATGCGCGGCGGCGTACGACTTTTCTTTTAACCTGCATTTAACAAAAATATAATAATCGCCTAACGATCATATAACGTACATTTAAACCGTGCCCCCTATACTTGCAGTCGTGAGACCAAGAATGATTTTGATTAAGGAGAAAGAGCATGAAAAAAATACTTTCGCTTGTTCTGACAGCCGCCTTGATGCTGGGCACGACGGCCTGCTCCGGCGGAACGTCTTCGGCGTCCTCCGCCGCGCCTTCCGCGGCCCCGTCCGAAGCTCCGTCCGCCGCGTCTTCCGAGGCTGCGTCCTCCGCGGCCAGCGTATCCGGCAGCATCAGCATCTCCGGTTCCTCGGCTCTGTATCCGCTGGTCAAGGATGCCAACGGTAAATTCAAGACCGCGAATCCCGACGCCTCCATCACGCTGAACGCCGGCGGTTCCGGCACGGGCCTCAAGCAGGTCGCGGCCGGCACGGTCGACATCGGCATGTCCGACGTGTTCGCGGATGAAAAGCTCCCGGAGGCCGACGCCAAGAAGCTGGTCGACCATCAGGTCTGCGTCATCACCATGGCGCCGATTGTGAGCCCGGATGTGGCGGAAAAAGTCACCAATCTGACGACCGCGCAGCTCACCGGCATTTTCACCGCCAAGACCAAGAACTGGAAAGAAGTCGGCGGCCCGGACGAAGCCATCACGCTGGTGACGCGCCCGAGCACTTCCGGCACGAGGGCCCTGTTCAAGAGCTACGCGCTGAAGGGCGCCGAGGAAGCCTCCAACAAATCGCTGGAAACCGACGATTCCGGCACACTGCTGCAGACGGTTTCTTCCCATAAGGGCGCCATCGGCTACGTCGCGCTTTCCTACCTTGTGAACAACACTTCCGTCAAGACCGTTTCCATCGACGGGGTGGAACCCACTCTGGAAAATACCTACTCCGGCAAGTACAAGGTATGGGGCTATGAGCACATGTATACGAAGGGCGAGGCGACGGGCGTTGCCGACGCGCTGATCAAGTACATGCAGTCCGACACATACGGCAAGGACATGGAGTCCATGGGCTACAATATCGCTTCCAAGATGGACCCGAGCACGAAGCGCGAAGATCCGGGCCCGGCGAAGAAGTAAAATCTGTTTCCTTTACAGAAGACAGAGCGGGTGGAACCTATCGCTCCGGACATAAATAAAGGCACAGACTGAAGGGCCGCGGCGGATGCACGTTTGTGCGGTTTGTTTTATGAAAAAAGGCCGAGACGCCGTTTGCGGCAAAAGGGTTGACAAACCCGCAAAACAGGGCGCATACTTAATTAAAGAGCCTGGGTTTCCGGACGGGCGCGGGTCAGCGCCACCGGTTCTCCCAGTTGAGGACCAGCCTTCCGAGCCCGTCGGTGAAGTTGCCGGTGCAGATCATGACGAGGTCCACCAGCACGCCGATGCCGAAGACGCCGGCCGTGCAGAGCCAGAGGACCCCGGTGCCGATCTTGCCTACATAGAAGCGGTGGATACCGAGCGCGCCGACCAGCACGCACAGCAGCAGCGCGGTGAGGCGGTTGTACGGGGAGATCCCGTTTTCCGTCGGCGCGCCGGGTGAGATCACCGCCGCGCCGCAGTGCGGGCAGTGGGCGACTCCGGCCGGAAGGCGCGCGCCGCATCTGGGGCAGAAGGGCCCTCCGCGATATTCGTCGTACATGATCATCATCCCTTCGTTTTTCTGACAGCAACATCTTACCACAGGAACGCGGAGGAAATCAATGTTTTTTCACGGACTGCGCCGCGAGGATTCTGCGGCCCCGCGCAGCCGGAGGGCGGAGCGGGATTTTATTGGGAAAGAAGAAGTGGGCATGTCAAAAAAGGGATCGGTGCCGCGTATCGTCGTCATGGCCTGCGGCCTGTTCATTATTGTGCTGACGCTTTTGATCGGCGCGTTCCTCATCTACCGCGGGGCGGACACGTTCCGCGTGTATCACCACAGCGTGGCGGAGTTCCTGTTCTCGTCGAACTGGAATCCCGCCGACGACTTCACCGGGGGCGGGCAGGTGGGCGCCGCCATTTTCATCGTCGGCTCCCTGTGCGTGTGCTTTCTGGCGCTGCTGATCGCGACGCCGTTCAGCCTGGCGGCGGCGATCTTCATGGCGGTGATTTCGCCGAAGATCAGCGACCGGCTGTTCCGGCCCGCCGTTGAGATCTTTGTCGGCATTCCTTCCGTGGTCTACGGCTGGGTGGGGGCGACCGTCCTCATTCCGGCGCTGGAAAGGATCTTCCATCTGCAGTACGGCTACTCGGTGCTTGCGGCCGGAATCGTGCTGGCCGTGATGATCTTCCCGACCATCGCCAGCGTTTCCGCGGACGCCGTGGCCGGCGTGCCGAACGGCTATCAGGAGGCGGCCTACGGGCTCGGCTCCACCCGCTGGCAGGTCATCCACAGGGTCCTGCTGCCGTCGGCGAAACCGGGCATCCTGACCGGCATCATCCTCGGCCTTTCGCGCGCGTTCGGCGAGGCCCTCGCCGTGGCCATGGTGGTCGGCAAGATGAAAGCGTTCCCCTCGAGCATCCTCGACCCGACGAGCACCCTCACGGCGGCCATCGCGTCCGACATGGGCGGCGCGTCGGAAGGCGGGGAATACAGCTCCGCGCTGTGGAGCATGGCCCTGCTGCTCCTTCTGATCTCGTACCTCTTTATCTTCCTGGTGCGCAAGATTTCGACACAGGGGGCGCAGGAAAGATGAACAGACATAAAAAGGCCATTGTGGCGGACCGGACGATGACGGCCCTGTTTTACTGCGTCGCCGGATTCTTCCTTCTCCTTCTGGCCGCTTTCACCGTGTATGTCATTTACCGCGGGGTCCGGGCGTTCAGCCCGTCGCTGCTCGCTTTCAATGAGACCGGCATCGGCAATCAGTTCTTCAACACCGTTTACCTTGTCTTCCTCGCCCTGCTGGTCAGCGTGCCGATCGGCGTCGCCGCCGGCGTCTATATGTCGGAATACGCCAAGCCCGGAAAGCTGACTGAATTCATCCGCACCAGCATGGAGACGCTTTCTTCGCTGCCCTCCATCGTGGTGGGCCTGTTCGGCAGCTACGTGTTCATCGAGATGACCCATTCCAAATGGAATCTGTTCGCGGGCGCGCTGGCGGTCTCGATCCTGAGCCTGCCGCTGATCACCACGACGACGGAGGACGCCATGCACGCCGTGCCGTCCAAATGGAAGGAGGGCAGCTTCGCCATAGGCGCCACGCACTGGCAGACCATCACGAAGGTGATGCTGCCGGCCTGCGTGCCGCGCATCATCACGGGGGTCATCCTCGCGGCGGGCCGCGGGTTCGGCGAGGCGGCCGCGCTTCTGTATACCGCGGGCATGAGCACGGACATCAACTGGAAGCGGTGGGACCTCAGTTCGCCGACCTGCCCGCTGAATCCGTTCCGGCCCGGCGAAACGCTCGCGCTGCATATCTGGTCGATGCGCACCGAGGCCGTCGCCGCCAACGCGGCCCAGGTCGCGGACCTGTCCGCCGCGGTGCTCATCCTGATGGTCTTCGTGTTCAGCATCGGGGCGCGCATCCTCGGCAGGCGGCTCGACAGCAAACTGACCGGCGACCGTTAGGCGGCGGCGCAGTGCCTGCGCAGTCAAGCCGCGCCGTTCAGCGGGATAAAAATTCCGGGCTGCGGCCGGCGCGAGAGTCAAAGGCAACTCCCGGACGGGGTAAGGCAACCCCGCCGTAGGCGGCAAATGGTACCGTGTACCCGGCGATTTGGGTCTGCTAAGCACCCAGATATTTTTTAATCGAGGGATTCTTTTCAAGCGCCACGACCAGGGGAAGGCCGAGCACGTAGCACACGACAAGCTCGCCGAAGCCGACGGAGCCGGCCGTCGGCCAGAATACCGCCCAGGCGAATCCGCCGGGGGAAAGCGCGGTGATCTCCGCCCCTACGATGACGGCGTTGAAGAACACGGGCGGGAGCGGGGCAAGCACCGGGACGCCCCGGAAACGGACGTTCCGGACCAGCCGGGTACAGACGGCGGCCAGCAGCGTGGCCAGTGTGCCGAAGACCATGTCGTAGATGCCGTAGCCGCTGAAGATGTTAGCGAGCAGACATCCGACGGTCAGACCGGGCACCGCCGCGGATGTGAGGACGGGAAGAACGGTCAGCGCCTCGGAGAAGCGGAACTGCACCGGCCCGTAGGCCAGGTTTGCGAGGGCGGCGGCGTAGGTCAGGGCGGCGTAGGCCGCGGCGATCACGGCGCCCTGTGTCAGGCGGCGCAGCCGCTGGGATGGATTGTTCATTTTTACATGCCTCCGTAGTTTTGTTTTAGGTCAGGATGTTGCGACTGACCGACCGGAAAAACCGGCCACTTAACAACCATACTACGGGGGGCTGCCGCTGTCAAGGGCGCAAAGCACCTTACGTGGCTGCGGCACGGGCCGTAAGCCGTAGCCCGTTTTTCTGAATTTGCCCCACCGGGGCGATTCTAAAAGCGCAAAGCCCCTTTTACATACCCGCGAGTACAGTCCGAGGCCCGGCCGGATCTGTCTGCGGTCCGGGTGCGTCAAGTACAAAATTCAAGTAAAATAAAATCGGCGGGAGCTGCCTTTGACTCTCCCGCCAAAATAGACTTATTTTTTTCCATGCCAAATGGCGGAGCCTGGCGGCGGCGAACGCCGCCCCTTGACAAAACGGGAAAAAGGGTGTAAATTAGTTGTATCAAAATAATAGTTATTACATATATATAAACTATGCAATGCAGAGAGGAGGACCCGCCGTGTCGTGCCGTCTTGTCGCTGAAAACGCAAAGAAAAACGCAGCCGTGAAGAGCTGTGTCTGTTGTTGCTGTTTTAAGGGGGAAGTACGGCCGGAGCGCCTGCGGGCTTTTTAGGCGGGATTCTGCGATCCTGCAAAAAGACCGGGCGGCCGAGGCCGTTCGGCCTTTTGTTTTAAGCAAATGCATAATGCATACTAAATTAGTATATTTTGAAAGGATGTAACAGATGGGTGAACAGCAGATTTCGTTCGACAGCAGACTGATCCACGGGGGGATCGACGGCGATCCGGCGACGGGGGCGGTCAGTGTGCCGATCTACCAGACCTCCACCTACCGGCAGCAGGGGCTCGGCAAAAACAGCGGGTACGAATATTCACGCACGGGGAACCCGACCCGCAGGGCGCTGGAAAAGCTGATTGCAGAGCTGGAGGGCGGCACGGCGGGCTTCGCGTTCGGCTCCGGCATGGCGGCGATCACCGCCGTGCTGACGCTGTTCCAAAGCGGCGACAAGGTCGTCATCTCCAGCAACGTGTACGGCGGCACGTTCCGCGTGCTGGACAAAGTCTTCAAAAACTTCGGCCTTTCTTACGAGATCGTGGATACCTCGGACCTCGCGCTTCTGGAAAAGAGCATCGGCCCGGACGTGCGTGCGCTGCTGATCGAAAGCCCTGCGAATCCGCTGCTGACGGTCACGGACATCGCGGCGGCCTCCGAGATCGCCCACCGGCACGGCCTGACGGTGATCGTCGACAACACGTTCATGACGCCGTACCTGCAGCGGCCGCTGGAGCTCGGCGCAGACATCGTGGTGCACAGCGCGACGAAATACCTCGGCGGGCACAGCGACCTCGTGGCGGGCCTCGCCGTGGTGAAGGACCAGAAGACGGCGGAGCGCCTCGCGTTCATCCAGAACGCGACGGGCGGCGTCGCCGGGCCGTTCGACTCGTGGCTGCTGATCCGCGGGATCAAGACGCTTGCGGTGCGGATGGACCGCCATCTGGAAAACGCGGCCTACCTCGCGGATTTCCTGCGCGGGCACGACGGCGTGACGAAGGTGTATTACCCGGGGTTCGAGGACTTCCCGGGCTACGCGATCCAGAAAAAGCAGGCGTCCGGGGCGGGCGCGATGATCTCGTTCGTCCTCTCGGAGCAATACGACATCCATAAATTCTATGAAAGCGTGCGGCTGATCGTCCTGGGGGAAAGCCTGGGCGGCGTGGAGTCGCTGGTCTGCCACCCCGCGACCATGACGCACGCTTCCGTGCCGCGCGAGGTGCGGCAGAAAGTCGGCATCGTGGATAATCTGGTCCGCCTTTCGGTCGGCATCGAAGACAAACGCGACCTGGCCGAAGACCTTGAGAACGCATTCCGAAACGCTTACGTGGGGGGAGAAAAATGAAGTATTACAATGATGTGCGGGACCTGACCGGGCATACGCCGCTCGTGAAGCTGAACCATATGGGATTTGCCGAGGGACGGAACGTGTTTGCGAAGCTGGAGCTTTTCAACCCCGGCGGCAGCGTGAAGGACCGCATGGGCGCGGCGCTCGTTCGCGACGCGGAGGAACGCGGCGCGCTGAAGCCCGGGTACACGATTTTGGAGGCCACGGCGGGCAACGCGGGCATCGGCATCGCGCTCGCGGCGCTCGGGAAGGGATACCGCGTGATCTTCGCCGTGCCGGAGAAATTTTCGGAGGAAAAGCAGGTCATCATGCGGGCGTTCGGCGCAGAGATCGTGCATACGCCGAAGGAAAAGGGCATGCAGGGGGCCATCGAGAAGGTCGAGGAGCTGAAGACGCAGGTGGAGCACCCCGTCACGCTCAGCCAGTTCAGCAACCCCGCGAACCCGCGCGCCCACTACGAGACCACGGGGCCGGAAATCTGGGAGGACCTCGACGGCCGGGTGGATTATTTCGTGGCGGGGGCGGGAAGCGGCGGGACGCTGACCGGCGCGGGAAAATATCTGCGGGAGAAAAATCCGGACGTGAAGATCATCATGGCCGACCCCGTCGGCTCCACCATGGGCGGCGGCGAAGCGGGCTGCTACGCCATCGAGGGGATCGGCAACACGTTCATGCCGGAGACGATGGATATTTCTCTCGTGAGTAAGGTCTACAAGATTCTGGACGAAGAAGCCGTGGAGGAGCTGCGCCTGCTCGCCAGAAAAGAGGGCATCCTCGCGGGGACTTCCTCCGGCGCGGCCCTTTCCGCCGCGCGCAGGGCCGCGGACGAAGCGCCCCGCGGCAGCGATCTGGTGGTCGTCCTGCCGGACCGCGGCGACCGGTACTTCAGCAAAAAAATCTACGGCTGAAAAGGGAAGGCGTTTTGATATGAAAACCCGAATGCGCGGCGGAGACCGTTCGCAGGGAGGCATCTGACATGGAAGGCGTGAAAATCAGGGTGGACCTGAGAAACGTCCATGAGACGCTCCTTCTCCCGCTGTGGGGGAGGGCAGAGGAATCGAAGATGCGCGATCCCGTCCTGCGGGACCGCAAGGCCGTGGAGATGGTCGGCCGGCTCGATTACGATTTTTCTTCGTTCCGCTCCGGAATGAAACGCTTTCCCATCCTGTGTCTCGCCATCCGCGCAAAGGAGTTCGATTCCCTGATCCGGGATTTCATCCAGGAGCATCCGCGCGCGACGATCGTGAACATCGGCGCCGGCCTCGACACGACCTTCTACCGTGTCGACAACGGGCAGATCCGCTGGTACGACCTCGACGTTCCGGAGGTGATCCGCCTGCGCCGTGAACTGCTGCCGGAGAGCGCGGGCCCGGTCCGCATCCCGAAATCCATGTTCGACCCGACTTTTCTCGACGACATCGAGCCGCCGCAGGACGGCATCCTGTTCCTTGCGGGCGGCGTGCTGATGTATTTTGAGGAGGAGAAGGTCCGGTCGTTCCTCGCCATGCTGTCGCGGCGGTTCCCGGGCGGAGAGATCGTCTTCGACGCCATCGCGCCCATGGGGATCCGGCTTTCCAGCGCGATGGTGCGCAGGTCCGGCATCGTGGGCGCCGGGATGAAATGGAGCCTGCGCGGCGCGCGGGACATGGAGGGCTGGGGCATCGGCCTGAAACGGATCGAAAGCTACCCGCTGTGCTTCCGCACCAAGATCTTTTCTTCGTGGGGCCCGCTGTGCGGCTTGCTGCTTCGCCTGAACAACCTGCTGCGCATGATCACCATCAACCGGATGAAATTCGCAGGCTGAGCCTGCACGCACGCCCCGCCGTGAAATTTCAACGAAGTGATAAAATGAGCGTACCCGGTGCGAAGGGTATGCTCATCTTATGTTTGTGCCGAAGTCGTGGCAGCCGTAGGCTCGAAAGGCATTTTATGCCCGGGAGAGTCGAAAGACTGCTCCCGCTTTTCATTGGGGCGGAAAGGTCCTTTTTCCGTGTCTTCGCACAATAGGGATCCCTGTGGTCCTTCGGTCGCACTCAGGCAGATGACGGGTGCCGGGGGATGCAAGGGGGAGCGTTTAGGTGCCCCTCTCGCTGGGAGTTTGAAGCTCCCCCTTGCTCGGACTTTGGGCGCAAAGCGCCGTTCGCGCCTACGGCGGGCCACAACTATGGCTTTCGGCAATACGGCTTCTTCCTCCTTGCCTTCGGTCCGCACTCGATTGGCTTTGTGTAAACTTGTGTGCAGGCTCAGCCTGCCCGAAAGTATGGGCCCGCGCGGCCTGAGCGCAAGCCCGATCGCCCCACGGGGGAAAATTCAGAAAAGCGGGTTAAAGGGGCAAATTTTAAAGGCGCAAAGTTTCCGTTTACGCATCCCCATCGGCGCGGGAGCGACGACATGCCTCTCGCTTGACGAACGACGGGGATCGTGTTACCATAAAATGAATCTGTTTATCCAAGGGGCCGAAAGGCCCTTTTCTATCATCTTAAAAATCATCCAAAAAATCAGGAGAATATCATATGTATTTTTCGCCCTACGGGCCGTTCGGCCCGGATTACCGGTATTTCGCGGCGGCGCACGAAGAGCGCAGGCAGATCAGAAGGACTTCCAGCGGGCTCTGCTTCGCCGTTCTGGCGGTTCCGGCGCTGATGTTTTTTGTCTCGTGGGTCTGCGCGCGGTTGCTGAGCGCGCGGGGATTTGCGGTGACGGACTCGTACGGGCAGTTTTACGGCCTGCCGCCCACGCTGTTTTACCTTCTGGTGGGGGTGGACTATCTGATCGGGGTGGGGGTGCCCGCCCTGCTGTACTTCGCCGCGAAGCGGATGCCGCTTTCCGTCGGGCTGCCGTTCCGGAAGACGGAGGCGCTCCCGACGGCGGCGTACGTGCTTTTCGGCTGCGGCGTCTGCATGCTCGCCAACATCCCGGCCGACGCCGTCGCGCAGATCCAGAAATATTTCGGCTTCAGCGGCACGCTGCCGTCGTATCCGCTGACGGACGACTGGCGCGTGCTGGCGCTTTACGCGGTGAATGTCTGCGTCATCCCGCCCATCGTGGAAGAGATGCTGTTCCGCGGCGCGGCCCTGCAGAGCCTGCGCAGATTCGGCGACGGGTTCGCCGTGGTCGCTTCGGCGGTGCTGTTCGGCCTGTACCACGCCAACTTCATCCAGATGGTGTTCGCCTTTTTGTGCGGCCTCGCGATGGGGTATGCCGTGATCCGCACGGGCTCGCTGCTGCCGTCCATCCTGATCCATTTCATCAACAACACGCTTTCTTTCTCTCTGGATATGGTCGAGCGGTACGGCGGGGAGAGCGCCATGCAGAGCGTGAACAATATTGCGGGCGTCGCGCTCATCGGGCTCGGCGTCGTCGGGCTGGTGTACCTGCTCCTGACCGGCAGGGAAAAGCCGCGTTTCGGCAGATACACGCCCAATGTGCTGCCGCTTTCCTCGAGGATCGGCTCGCTGTTCGCAAATGCGGGAGCGGTGTTTTTCGTCGCCTATGCCCTGGTCAACTCCGTGATGATCCTGTATGGGGGGTAAGAAGATGGCGGAGGAACGGGATGAATTCTTCATGCGCCGGGCCATCGCGCTCGCGCGGGAATCGGCAGCACAGGGAGAGGTGCCGGTCGGCGCGGTGATCGTCCGGGACGGCGCGGTCCTCTCGGAAGGCCGCAATCGCCGGGAGACCGGCAAGAACGCCCTGCTTCACGCGGAGATGGAGGCGATCGGCGGGGCGTGCGAAACGCTCGGGGGCTGGCGGCTGTGCCGGTGCGACCTGTATGTGACGCTGGAGCCGTGCCCCATGTGCGCCGGGGCCGTCATCAGCGCGCGCATCCCCCGCGTGGTCTTCGGCGCGCGGGACCCGAAAGCGGGTTCGTGCGGCTCCGTGGTCGATCTGTTCGCGCTGCCGTACAACCACAGGCCGCAGGTCGTTCCGGGCGTGCTGGAAGAGGAGTGCGCGGCGCTGCTGACCGATTTTTTCCGGAAGCTCAGAAAATGATGGCGGGGCCGGAGCGGAGAAATTCCCGTCGGAAGGGAGGCCCGGCCGGCCTGAGTGCAACCCCAAAAGGGGCTGTTGCAAAACAGCCTCGTCGAAAAATAATGCACAAAAATGCGCCTTGATTTGGCCCTCAAAAGCCATTTCAAAGCGCATTTTTCTATTTGTTGGACTGCTTTTGTTGTGCAATTTGCTATTGCAAATTCGTTTTGCAACAGTCCCTTGTTATCGCTCTATGCAAATTTTACGGCGGGGCTTGCGTGCAGGCTCAGCC
>ENA-UOOI01003684-UOOI01003684.1-fermentation-metagenome-genome-assembly--contig:-NODE-3684-length-11159-cov-11.444524_pt1 | contig 11159 bp, 7 predicted proteins | sample MGYA00245779_ERZ724027 | MGnify/ENA primary metagenome ERZ724027 (study PRJEB28704, sample SAMN03018318) | fermentation metagenome | biome: anthropogenic terrestrial biome; feature: soil; material... | reverse complement strand
CGGTTTCCTCCATTGCCTGCCGCGACCAGTTTTCCATCTCTGATTTTTCTTGCGCTTTCTGCAAGATGTGACTGAATCGGCGGCTGCTTCAACAATAACTTAAGTATATAATACCATTCATTAGGAATCAAGGAGTTTTAATCCTTTTCATAGGCACAATTGCGATTTTCCGGGACATCCTGCCTAAAGAGGCACAGTTTGTTCCCCTTCTCTATGCTAAAAAATGGATTTTTTGTATATGACTGGACGGCAGCATATATATTGGAAAATCTTATCTTGTAAATCCAATTTGTACCACTACCAAAAAGCCAACGAAAAGAGGAGGGGGATGAAGAAAGTACGGCGCGGAAAAGCTCAGCATGATCGACCCGGCAAACTACGCCGCTCTCCTCGCGGACGCGGAGGAGCTGAAATGAACGCCCACGCCGTTCTGTCTTCGTCCGGCGCCCACCGGTGGATGGCCGGCACCCCGTCCGCCCGGCTGTCGTTCCAGTTTTGCTCGGTCTGGCGCAGAATGGATTTGATCTGCTCCGCAATATTTTCCGTTATAGGCAGCCATTAAAATCGTGATCGTTGTTTTTCAGGCTTTGCGAGCTTTTTTAGGAGGCAAAACCGAATGTCCTCCGTGTGAATTTTTCATCTACAGCAATTCCATTTCAATTTGCGAAAGACGATGTGTTTTCCCCCGCCGAAGGGGGGAAAAACACAAACCCACTTGCATAATCAACTGGAAATGCTGTAATCTTAATCATACCATAAGTTTGCACGCATGTGAAAAAAGGATCGCTGCTGAAATTCAGACATCGTAAGGTAAAGCAATCCAAATACTTGCTTAGGCTCCGTTTGTGCTCTATAATGAGTCTATATCTTCTAAATGCTGGAGTATGAAGCGGCCGGTGCCAGTGCGGGCGCTCTAAAATAACGGCTGGGAGGCAAAGAAATGAGATGAAATCGAACGTTTTTCCCGTTTCTGCCGAAAATACCGATGGCCTTTTTTGGCTTCGATCTTCCTCTGCCTTCTGGCATTTGGCTTCATGCTGACGCACAATTTTCTGACGATCGACGAAGAAACGTTTATTCATAATACTTCCGGTTCCCTTTACTGGATCCCACAGGGGCGATTCGGCATCTGGCTATTGAATTTTGCTCTGTCGTCTTCACTTGATCCGCATATTATCCTCGATGAAGATATTATTCTATTTTTTTAATCCAGCAGAGCGGGGAAGGCTGACCATGCGAAAAACAGTCAGAAAACGGAACAGCTTTTCCCTGATGCTGATCCTTGCCGGTATCCTTATTCTTGCGGCTGTGGCTGTCAACGAAGCGTTCCATTATCCATGGGCGACGATTTTCGGCGGAAGCCAGAGCGATTCGGTTCTTTCCGATCCGCCGCCGATTGACTGGGGCAGCGGTGGGGAAGAGCCCTTCGAATCTGCCGACGCATCCTCTGTGCCCGAGACCTCCTCTGCCATAACGGTATTGCCGGGCAGCGAAGTGCCGGAGGAGTCGAAACCCGTCCAGTACACGGAACTTGGAATTATCAAGATTCCAAAACTCGGCCTGTCGCAGCATATTCTGGAGGGCTCCAAGCAGCAGCTGCATTACGGCGTCGGCCACGTGACGGGTACGGCGCGTCCGGGGGGCAGCGGGAACTGCGCCTTGGCCGGGCACAATACGACCTCGTTTCGTTACCTGAACAAACTTTTCAGCGGGGATCGTGTCATCCTGAAAGCGAACGGCAAGGTATACACCTATTCCGTGTTTGAAATCTTTACGGTATTGCCCACGGACATATACGTCCTAAACCCCGTGAAAGATGAAAGCGCTGTCCTGACGCTGATTACCTGCACGCCCTATTTGACTGGCACCCATCGGCTGATCGTTCGCGCCAGACTGACCGAAACTGACGGCCGGCCCGTCTCCTCAGCCCCAGCGGCGGGGTTTGAGGCGGATTCCAACGCAGTGCCCGCGCAACGGAATTCAGCGCCTTTGTCCGGTAAAAGCAGTTTGAAAGCGGAGTCTGACAGGCTGCCGCAGTAAAGCAAAAGTGGATGAATTTCACAACAGAGGATGAAAAACACTATTTTTTACATAAGAGTCTTGCAAACTGACGAAATCCATCCTATACTGAAAATGTCTCCAAAAGACTGAATGACAAATGAATACAGGAAATAAAACGATACTGGCAAACCTGCCGAAAGGCAGGGACGCAAAGCTATTGGGTCTAAGGTTCCTTCGTGGAACGATGATCGCCTGGCCGCCGAAAGTATTTCATTATTGCTGCCGTAATGAAGTCCTGTTCAGTGGTCTCTGAACAGGGCTTTTTTATCTGCTCTTTAATTTTTATAAGGATCCCGTGATGCGCTTTGTCCAAGTCGAGGAGGAATTCAAAAATGAGAAAAAAATTCCTTGTTGTGACGGCCGTCGCCCTGATCGTCTTAATGACGGCTTCCTCGGTTCCCGCCGTGGCGGCGGGCTGGGAGAATGGTATCGCGATGCCTGCGGCGGTCGCTGAGACTTCAGCCCAGACCGTGCCCTGCGCGCAGACCTACGAGAGCGAAACGCTCCGCCTGATGAACCTGCAGCGCGCAGCCCGTTCGCTTCAGGAGCTGAAGTCCTCTGCCGCGCTTGACAGCGTAGCCGCCGTTCGCGCAAAGGAAGTCTCCGCCCTTTTCTCACACACGCGGCCGAACGGCTCTGCTCCTTCCTCCTTACTGAAGCAGTACGGGATCTCCTTTTCCCTTGCGGGGGAAAATCTCGCTTACGGTTACGAGTCGCCGGCCGCGCTCGTCTCGGCGTGGATGCTTTCCCCGGAGCACCGGAATAATATCCTGAACGCGGGATTTCAGTACGGCAGCGTGGGAATATACCGGTCCTCACGAGGGACGATTTACGCCGTGCAGCTTTTTTACACTCCTTAAGAAAAAAGGGGCTGCATAAGGCGAAAATTTCATCGGCTTCTGAAAAGCCCGCCGGCGTCGGCGGACTTTTTTATCGCCATTCGGCTTTTATTCTTTTTCCGTAAGATGCGTATAAAGTCGGGCCGTTTCTGCTCCCGGATCCACCCCGAGTTCCTCCCTCATGGCAGATTTCAGCTGCGCGTAGCAATGAACCAGCTTTTCCATGTTCCCCATCGAAAAGTATACTTTCATAAGCAACAGCGCCGCTTCCTCGTCGGTCGGATCGGTCTTCATCGATTTCCGGAGGTACTTTTCCGCCAGCCCGCAGTCTTTTTCGTCCCAATAGTAACGCCCGATACTCTTAAGGCATTTGAGATAGGAAAGCCGACACTTTTCCCGGGCCGCAAGGCACCAGGGATAATCCTCCGACTCGAAAAGGTCGCCTCGGTAAAGATTCAAAGCCTTTTCGTACCGGACAATATTTTCACTGCAGGCAAGAGGATGATTTTCGAGAAATCCACGGAACTCCCATAGATCGCAGGACCATCCGTCCATCTTCACGCGGTATCGGCCCTCGCTGTAGACGACCGCGTTCGGGATTCCGGCGTCCGCCAGGGACTTTCTCATCCTGCTGACGGTGCTGTGGAGGCTATGCTCCACTCTCTGCGGAGACGCCTGCGGCCAGAGTCTTTCGCAAAGCTGCCATTTCCCCAGCGCCCCTCCCTTGTTTAGGACAAAGCAGGCAAAAAGTTCACGGACTTTCGCCGTAGGCCACCGGATCTCCTGATCGCGCCGGGATCCGTAGACTGTGAAAATCCCGAACGCAAGAATTCGCAGCCTGTTTTCAGGCTTAGCGGAAGACGCCCGCCGGCGGAACCCCTGCAGGAGCCGGTTGACGGTGTTATTTAAGTCTTCTGCCGTGATCGGCTTTAGAATATAGTTGACGGCGTTGACCCGAAATGCGTCGACCGCATATTTTTCGTAGGCCGTGATAAAAACAATCTGGATATTTTCGTCCAGTTCCCTGACTTTTTTTGCCAGGTCCATACCGCTGATGCCCGGCATTTCCACGTCGGTGAAGATCACGTCGGGCAGCAGCCTCGGAATATCGTCCAGAGCCTTCACGGGATCCGTGTAGGCGCCGACGATATCGATCAATCCGTTGGCTGCCATCCTCCTTTTCGTAAGCTCAAGGCTTGGCTTCTCATCCTCGATGATGACGCCTCTCAAAAAGGAACGCCCCCTTCCGTATCCGATTTGTTTTGGGCCCTACTGTGATCGTAACGGTCGTTCCATGACCTTCCGCGCTGCGGAAATCGATCCTGGCGTTCTCCCAGCGATCCACGCGCCGGCAGACGTTGAGGAGGCCGACGCCGCCGTTGACGCGGTTCCTCTTTTTGAGGGAGCCCAGTTCTTTTCCTGTCATGCCGATCCCCGTATCCTTTACGGTCACTTTCCACGCATCTCCGGAGCGTTTGGCTGAAACGGTGACAAGGCCCCCCTCCGCTTTTTTGCGGAGACCGTGCGAAATCGCATTCTCTACCAAAGGCTGAATTGTCAGCGGCGGGATCTGGCAATCCATCAAATCTTCGTCGATATCGTATGTAATTTGAATTTTTTCTCCAAACCGGGCCTGTTCGATTTTCATAAACGCACGGATGAAATCGATCTCCCGCCGCAGGGGAACCGTCTGGGCCTGAGAATCCGTATCGAATGCCATGCGCAGGTATCTGCTGAGGTTCGTCAGAAGGTCGGCGGCTCGTTCCCCGTCCGTATAGCAGAAGGAAATAATCGTGTTGATGGCGTTATAGAGAAAATGGGGTTTGATCTGCGCCTGAAGGAACGCAAGCTCTTCCCGGGCCGTCTGATCCATGCTTTTCAGCAGGCGGAGAGCGATCACCCACATGGATAGGATGGTGAAGATACAAATCGCAACGGAGCCGATTGCTTTGGAGGGGACCCAGCAGAAATCATAAAGAAAATTGTTCGCCATGCAGAGCGTCAGAGTCCCCGCGCACAGGCCGCTGAAAAGGGCCTCCGTCCGCTCCGCGGGGTCTGCAACTGCCCGGTAAAGCCGCCTTAATGCCCAAAGGAAGTACAGTTGCGAAAGCACCAGAAAAGTGGCCAAGACGCCCGTCAAATAAACATAGAAAGCATAGGGGGTCAAAATGATCGCCGCCGACGCGATCAGAACCGTAAGGCGGGTAAGCCTGAGATGCCACGGCGGCAAAAAAGGCCTGGACAGTCCCGCGTATTCCTCCACGGAAGCAATGATGATCGGGAAACTGAGTGCGCGCAGTTTGGAAAAAAGCTCGAATGGAACGGCTGGAAACACCAGATAGATCAGCTTATAGCCGTATGTGATGAACGCCAGGACCAGCCCGAAAAATTCGAAGCAGGCAAAAAGAAATCTCTTATCTTTTCTTTGAAACACATAGACGCAGAGATAAAAGAAGGAAATCAGAAAAGTGATAATCGCGCCGCACAGCTCAATCGCATAGGTAAGCTCCGAGGAGGAACTGATGGAATTCTGAAGCCCGAATCGGAGCGTGTACTGAGTCCCCGCAAAGGGATAGTCGAAATTCGCCGTCTGAAGGAGGATTTCCGTTTCGCCGCCCTTCAGCTGAAAATAAGCGGTATAGACCTGAGGCCTCTGCTCGTACCCGTGGCCCTGCAAAGCGGGGACGCCCTGCCCTCCCTGGAGGATTCCATTCACGTACAGGCGGCTGCACATATTGATATTATTGATGGTCAGCCCATATGTTTGCTGGGACGGGGCGGTACGGATGAGCAGCCGGTAAGTGCGGACGCCCTTCGGCCTTAACGGCTTCCGGGAATCCGCCCGCATCCTGCTTGCACTGAGGTCGACATAACCCGACAACCTGGGCGCCCGGCTTCCGGCGGCGCTGAAGTCTTCGGGGCCAAGCAGCTGCCCGTCATAGCAGGCCCAGTCGCCGGTGAGGTAGACGGGGCCCTGCCGGGTAAAATCCCATGCGGAAAGATCCGTCACCCCGTTCACCGCCGGGGGCGCGGGCCGCCGGACAAGCGGATCGGAATACGACAGAATGACGGAAAACAGCAGCACAGCCAGCAAGACCACCAGTAAGATATTTTTTTTCATGAGCGGATCTCAACTTCTCCTGTCTGCAGGCTTTGTTCTTAGTATATCATAAAGCACGGCGACGGGATCAAAAATGTACGTGCGGAAAGCGGAAAACCGGGGATTGAAACGGCGCCTTCCGGGAATTTGACGGGATCCCGCGGGTGATTCGGAATCCAGGCATAAAAAAAGCCGTTCCCGCTGCAGTGCGGGAAACGGCCCGTTTTTGCAGAGAATCCATTCGTCGGCGCGCCGGCTCACAAAGAAATTCCTTTGGAGCGGTCTCTGCTTGCAGCACCGAACGAAGCTCATAGGTTCTTTTTATTCCATGGCTGGGAAACCGAGAAGGACTTTGTCCGCCGGCGGAGGAAAAGCCCGACCCCAATCAGCAGCAGCCCGCCTAATGCCACAAACGGCACCATCGGAAGTTCCCCCGTCTTCGGGAGGCTGTCGTCGGACGTCCACCCGATGACGCCGGCCTCGTTCCCTTTCGGGCTGTCCCGCAGGGTATAGCCGGAATTCTGCCCGGCAGAAAGGGTTACGTCCAGCGCGCCGCCGTAAAGTTCGTAGTTTGCGGGCGCTTTCGTCTCTTTGACGATATAACTTCCCGCCGACAGATCCTGAAAGACGATCACGCCGCTTGCGCCTGTGACTTTCTTCTGCAGAGCCTTACCGGATGCGTTGAACAGCGTGAATTCCGCGCCGGAAAGCGCTTTGCCGTCCGGATCGGCCTTCTTGATATAAAGCGCCGCCGGTCCGGAAGGAGACGTCTCCCCGGTGCCTCCGCCCGGGGCTTGGCTGAGGGAGGAAGAATTGCCGGGGGTCTCCGCGTCGGAAGAAACCGCGCTGCTCACGGCGCTGCTCGCGGTAGGCGCTCCGCTCGAACTGCCCGACGGCGTTCCGCCTCCTCCTCCGTTATCGCCTCCGCCTCCGCCGTGGTTGCTGAAGAGATCGGTCACCGTTCCCGGATTGCCGGATACGGTCATGCCGGTTCCTTCCTCGTTTTCTGCCACAACCACCTCGAACGGCTGGGCTTTCTCATAGCCCTTCGGGGCGGCGGTTTCCTCAACCGTATAAGTGCCGGCCGGAATTTGCAGGAAAATCACCCTGCCGTCTTCGCCGGAAGGGGAGGCGGCGGCCGCTATTTTACCCTGAGCGTCCTTCAGGATAAATACCGCCCCCGGAAGCGCCGACCCGTTCTTGTCGACTTTCGTGAAAGCAAAATCGGCTTTGGCCGGCGCGTCGGTCATGGTTAGAAGATCACTTGACCAATCTGTTTGATTCGTCGAATAAACCGTTTCGACACCCGTCTGATCGGCGCCGTTATTCTTATACTGGACTTTCGCATAAAACCGGATGCCTTTTGCGTCGGCGTCGTTGGGGCTCCATTTCAGGTACCCCTCCGGAGGGGTGTCTTCCGTTATGGTATATCTGCCGATGGGGACGTCTTCAAACTCGACCATCCCATCGGATACGCCGGCATCCTCTTCAAAGTGCTTGCCGTCGTACCGGGTGCCGCTCAGCAGGAATCTGCCGCCGTCCGGACGATTCCCGTCTGTGAAAACTTTTTTGAGCCATACTTTGCCGAGAGCCTGTTTGTCCTTAAAGGTAATTTTAGGATATTGGTTGGAAGAGCTGAGCTGAACGGTCTGCTGCCGCTGCAGCGGATCCGTGCTCAGCAGGTATCCTTCCGGGGCGCTGATCTCCCGGACGAAATATTTATGGTACATCAGGCCCGTAAACTCGGCGGTCCCGTTGCCGTCCGTTTGCTGCGCAGCCAGTTCCCCCTGATTGCTCTTTTCCTGCGTGAGGTTCCGAAGCCGGAATGTCGCGGGGGAGGGAAGCGGCTTACCGTCCTCATCAACCTTTTCGACGACAATGCCTGCCTGCCCGGCTCCGCCGTGCCCACCGATATCGATATCGTGCGCCGTGGCGCCGGAACCCGAACCGATGTTATTCTTTCCGGAGAGTGTGATTTGATTGCCGACCGAGCCCACGTTTGGATCGATGATATTCGTCGAATAGCTGAGCACATAGGCGCTCTTGACTTCGAAGGTATCCGCGAACCGGAAGGTCGTCGTCGTTTCGCCGCCGTCGCTTGTCTGAACGGCGACGGTGTAATCTTTGCCCTTCACAAGGGGCGGCTTGCTTGCGTCCGCCGTTACTTTTCCGTCCTTATCCACGGTCGCCGGGCGGATGACCACCGAATCGGCGTCAAGCTCCAGGCATCCGGCGCTGAGCGCCGGACCGTTTTGCTGCCTTGCCGGAGTAAGCACGTCGGTCAGCACAAGGCCCGCGCCCAGGTCGAACTGGGAAGCGTTGATGTCGACCGTCCAGTCGATATAGTCGCTGGAAGAACCGGAGTCATAACCGGTCGTCTTGGAGACGATCGGAAAAGATAGGGCAGAGGTGGAAGCTTTTGCCTGAATCTTTTCCGGGTAGGAACCGGAAGTCATCTCGGCCAGGTTCTCGAATGTTTTCGGTCCGTCGGTCCAGTTCTGAATCAGCTCGTCGGAAAGTCTGGTCTTCAGCGTGAGGACGCGCTGCTTGTCGAGATCCCCCAGACGGAGGGTGACCGTCTGCCGGGCACCGTCGGCAGTCGAACCAATTTCTACAGAGCCGGCAGGCGGTTCCACTTCCGTAGACCCCTCTATATATTTCACGGAACCGAGCACATAGGTCATGCCCTCCGGAATATCGTCCACCACGGTCACGTTCTCCAGGTCCATGTTGTTCCGATCCACCGTGATCTTCCATTGGACTTCCTGGGTGCTGTAGTCGTAACCGACCGCCACGGCTTTATTGAGGACCTCGCTGGAATAATTCTGCGTCGGTCTGACGGTACCGACCTCTGCTGTACCATTTTTCAAAGTCGCCGTATTTTGGAATCCGACAGTGCCGTTTTTGTAAAGGTAAGATTTATCGATCTTTGTTTGATAGGTGATCGTATGCTGTTTGTCTATTTTATCAAAAGTATAGATAAATCCGGATCCGGAGGGGCTCAGTGTCAGCTTGCCTGCCTCCGGGAAATTGCCGTCGACCCTTAGGCTGTTTTCCATATACGTCTGTCCGGGACCGAACGTATCGGTTACGCTGGCGGCGTCGATAGGGACGCAATTTCTGTCCACGACGATCGTCCATTGGATGATGTCGCTATCCAGAAGGTCATCGTTATACTCCGGAGGATTTCCGCTCATGCCGTTTGCAGGGCTGGACCATTTGTCGATCAGCCCGTTCGCGCCGAATCCGGCGGTATCGGAATCGGATGGGGCAGAGTCGATGTCGCTTGCTTGGTCCCATGTCAGCCATGCCCGGTTCTCCCCGAAGGAAACGCTCCCGTTCGTATTCAGCTGCTCATCGTGGTCCGGAACTTTCGCGGTGTAGGTCAGAATGCCCTGGCCGGTCAGGTCGCCCGCGTAATAAGTCAGCATACGCGTCGCCGCATCGTAATGGAATCTGCCTTCAGCTGGGGGATCGGAAGTATCTTCTTCGACCTGCTTTTGTTCTCCTGTTCCGGGATCCGTCCACTTTACGCTTGTGGTGTCCAGCTCGAGTCCCGCCGGAAGAGAATCCTTGATCACGGCGTTTTTGAGGGTGTTGTCCTGGACGGTACCCGTCTTTTTAAGGCCGGCCTTCACAGTCCAGGTAATGGTCCCGGCTTTTGGATCCACACTCGTATGAGATTTCGAGATCCAGTTCAGCGTTACGACGCCGGCTTCCGCCTGTTTGTTGAAATTGCCGTCCACATACACGCCCGCGTTGTTTGTGAACTTGCTGGAACCCGTGGCTTTCAGAGACTCTGGTTGAGTCCTATAAGTAATGATCTGCGCAGTGCTGATCGGGCCGGGAAATTCGTAGGTAAAGCCTGAATCGTCGAGATGAAGCTCCGGATCGTCGTCCGCTACCGCAGAGGGATCCGGATTTGCCGAATCCCTGACGGTGAATGAATTCAGCACATAGGTCTGGTTGGGGCCGAAAGAGTCCTTGACCGAGACGCCGCCGACGGACTTCCCCTCCGGCGGGGTCACGGTGACCGTCCAGGTAATCTCGTTCTCGGAAGCGTCGTAACTTCCGGCTTTCGTAATGCCGATATCGGGCGTCGGAGGTTTCCGATGGATCGTGACGGTCGTCGCGTCGAACGTAATTAAAATGGGCTCTGTGTAATCCGCGTTTTTATTTGTGATCTTCGCCGTGATATCGAACTCAGCGTGGATCCCTGACTGGCCTTCCACGAAAGGCTTCAGCGTAACGGTAGCCTGCCCGGCGGAAGTGACATCCAGAGTCCCGACGGTCGCATTGCTTTCCTGATCCTGTAATTCTGTTCCCGAAGAAGCCGCATACTGCAGTCCCTCGGGCAGGTCGACGGTAAAGAAGTCTCCCGCGTAGTAAGAGTACTCTTCGTAGTCGTCGCCGGATTCTCCGTTGCTGTCCTTAAGAGAAAATGCGTAGTGAATCGTGATCGTGGAATTATCCGGAACACTGTCGTAGACTCCGCCGTTGGAATCCACGACATGGCCGTCGGGAGTCTTCACCCGCACATACGACTGCGAATCCAAAAAGTTTTCATAACCCGAGATATCGCCCGGAGAGTGACTCTCGATCGGGACGACGGCCGACCCCATGACGGCCGGTATCATGAGGAGCGCCAGCAGAACCGCCGTAAACGCCCTCAGGACTCGCCTATTTGCACTCATTTCTATCCCTCCTGAATCCATGAGAAATTCTATAGCGGAAATTCTTAAAAACCTGCCTGCCGAACACCAAACAATTCGGAAGATTCAAACGCGGCTTCGCAAGGAATAATTTCATCAGCTTTTTCCCTAATAAATAAGCTGATCCGGTGATATTCTCGGCAAAAGCGCAATCAAAACTTCCGAAGACGCGAATTCCACCCGCATTCTATAAAATATCATGAGATTCTCACATAAAACTCACAAGCACCTGCCAATATTTCTGTAGCAGCATAATTTCTGCGTCGATCAAAATCATTGTGCTGCTCAGCGCTTGATGGTAAAATAGATCGTACAGCAATTCCATTTCGATTTGCGAAAGATGATGTGTTTTCCCCTGCCGAAGGGGGGGATGGGAGGGAGAAAAACACAAACCCGCTTGCATAATCAACTGGAAAACCTGCGTTCAGGGACGAGTTGTCCAAAGTA